>JAEEGL014794042.1_pt1 | contig 13809 bp, 10 predicted proteins | sample 9134231 | NCBI WGS metagenome assembly JAEEGL01 (sample SAMN16246548, study PRJNA631951) | gut metagenome | biome: gut microbiome; feature: rumen; material: fiber-attached | host: Bos | place: Iran: Karaj | collected 2018-10 | reverse complement strand
TTCCGAGAACGCAATTCCGTTCGACATCGACCCCGACGCGCTCGCCGTGAAGAATTCGCACTTCGAGCAGATCCTCGAGCGTACCGAGAAGGCGCTCGCCAACTGCAAGACCGTCCTCGACTGGGCGAACATCTACGGTAGCCGCCTCGCGCAGATACAGGAGAGCGAGACTGCGACGACCGACGACATCGCCACGCAGGAGCTTTCCTACCAGAACCAGCTCATCGCCATCTACGGCACGCCGTTTGCGGGCGACATCGGGCCGGGCGGCACCTACCCGCAGGGCTACGAGGGCCCGGACATCTACAACTACAACTACATGGATCTTTCCGTGTTCGGCCTAGCGGCCGGGCTCTCGACCGTCTTCACCAACTCCTTCCAGATGTACGAGGCGAATCTTTCAGGCTACTGGGACATGAAGATGCAGATGGGCTACAAGCAGGAAACTAACGTGACCGTCACCGTCAACTACATCGTGAACGACGGAGGCATCCGCATGAAGCCCGCAACCGTGACCGGCGTGCGTGCCACGGAAGGTTCCATCCAGGGCGCCTACCGCGAATACATCAGCGCCTACCAGAAGCTTCAGCTCGCCATGGGCACCTACGCGGTGAAGATGGCGGTGCTGAAAATCGCTTGGGCGGGCGTTGTCGAAACGATGGTTCGCACCTCGACGGCAACGGGTCTCTTCTTGACCGGCGTAGTCTGGAAGATGTGGGGCTGGCATCAGACCATTGATCACAGTGTCGATATGCTGGACTTGGATCTCTCGTTCGCGACCATGGCCAAGGAATCGCATATGCGAACGATTCCCTCCGTCTTCGGTGTCGGAACGACGGCAATCAGCGATCCGAGTGCGATCGCCGATTCAGTCGAGTCGCCCATATTCCTGTCCAATGCGGCGCTTGTCTATGCGCAGCTCCGCGCGGCGAAAGATCTCGCTTACGCCGCCAAGTGGAAAGGCGAAGTCATCGATGCCGTTGCCGGCCTTATGGACAAGGCTTGGACGATAGCCGACACCTTCCGCGGACTCGAAGGCAAGATGCAGTCTGCCGCGAGCGATGTCAACGACGCGGCGTCGGCGATTCAGCAGGCGCTCGGGCAGCTCACCACCGCCGAGGCCGCCTACCGCGCCGAGGTATACAAGGGCCAGATGCTTCTGGAGGAGCGCGAACTGTGGCGGAAGCAGGTCTCCAACCGCGCCACGCAGCAGCGCTACCTCGACATGTTCAACCGCGTCCAGCGCAACAACGCCCTTGTGAAGTACTCGACGGCGTTCGACACCGCCCAGCGCTACGTCTTCGAGCTTGCGAAGGTTTACGACTACGAGACGGGCCTTCTCTCCTCCGACCCGCAGAGCGGCAAGCAGTTCCTCGCGGACATCGTCGCCACGCGCTCGCTCGGAAGCGAGGGCCTCGTCACGTCGTCCGGCACCACCGACGGCGGCCTCTGGGACGTCGTCACGCAGATGAAGACCAACTGGGACGTCCTCAAGGGCCGCCTCGGCGTCAACAATCCGGACAAGCCGGAGAAGTGGTTCTCGCTACGGTACGAACTCTTCCGCATCAAGCCGGACGCCTCCGGCGACGGGGCGTGGCGGCGCGAGCTGCGCAAGTACTGGGTGCCCGACATCCTCGCGATTCCCGAGGTTGCCCGCCACTGCCAGCCGCTTCAGAGCGAGAATCCGTCCACGACGAAGGAGCCGGGCCTCGTCATCGAGTTCCCGACCTCGATCAACAACGCGGAGAACTTCTTCGGAATGACCCTGCAGGGCGGCGAATCGCAGTTCTCGAGCGCCGACTACGCCACCAAGATCGCAGCCGTCGGCGTCGATTTCGTCGGCTATGACAATCTGACGACCCAGACGACGACGGGGCTTGCCACCGAGCCGAACATCTACCTCGTCCCCGTCGGCACCGACTACATGCGCGCTCCGGCCGGGACGACGCGCAAGGTGCTTGGCTGGAATGTAGTGGACCAGGTGATGCCGCTGCCGTACACCGTCGGCTCGGCGCAGCTTGACTCCGAATCGTGGATCGCGACGATGAGCGGACTCGACGGCACCAGCGACTCCGCCGCAACCATCCGCCGCCATTCGACCCTGCGCGCCGGACACGACTTCACGTCGACCCGTCTCGTCGGCCGCTCGGTGTGGAACGGCAGGTGGCTTATAGTCATCCCCGCCTCCTCGCTCAATGCCGACCGCACGAGCGCCCTTGAGACCTTCATCAACGGCGTCGGCGACATCAAGCTCGGCATCAGGGCCTACTCGCGTAGCGGAAACTAACTGGCGCGTACGCCGGTTAGAGGTTGAAGAGTGGAAAGGCGAGGAGTAAGGGGATGAGGAACAGGGTAATGGTTGGGTGCTTGGTGTTCTTTGCTCTCTGGGGGAGGGAGGGCGACGCCTCAACCCCAAAACCTCAGATTTCCAGCTTTTCAACTTGTCAACCTTTCAACTTTTCAACGAGTTCATACACGAACCACGCCGGGAACGTTGTCGCGGGATGGCCTGTCAAGCTCACCCAGAAGGAGGTCTCCTTGTCTGAGGGCGTTGTCACTAACGACTGTCAACTAACGACTGACGGCTGTAACCTTTCGACTTGTCAACCATTCAACTTTTCAACTACAAACACCTACCCGCTTTCGATCTTCCCCGAATCGGAGCAGCGGCGCATCGCGGCGGATTTCGTCCTTCGCCAAGGCTCCGCAGGACAAGTCGGCTTGCTGCGCATTCCAGATAGCGTGAAGCGCGCGATCACCGGGGCGGAAAAGGCGATGGCTCGTTCGCGCAAGCGGGCGGAGAAGGGGCTTTGCACGAAGGAGGGAAGCGAGGCCTTCTGCTCGAAGTCTGCCGCGTCGCTCAGAAGCTATCTCGACAAGCAGGCAAGCTCTGGCGTAATCACCCCCGCCGAGCGACAGGCGCTCGCATCAAGCCAAGGGTACTGAACTAATCGAGCCAGGAATTTCCTGGCACCCCCGACGTGTTTTACGAGCGAACGTGGAAAGTCGGGTTGGCAAACGCCGCGTGCATGGGCAGAAAACGCTCAAAACACAACATGTTACCTCCCGAATTCCTGTTAGTAACACCAGAAGTAAAGGCAGCAGTCGAATTTCCAACGTATGAAACGGAAATTTCCAACGTATGTTTTGGATTTTTCCAACGTAGGTTTTCGCTGGGTCCCCGCCCGAAGCTCGCCACTTGACTCATATCGGCGGGTTTTGGTATACTTTTCGCCGTTTTGACCGTAAGAGTGTAGCGCGTGTGCGCGAGAGTATTGCGGAAAATTACCAGAAAAGGCAAGGAATGGATCAGATAAGGATCACGGCGGAGACCCGTACCGAGTAGGGTACAGGGGCAGTCCGCAGACTTCGCCGTGCGGGGATGATTCCCGGTTCGGTCATGAAGATGAACAAGGGCGGCACCGAGCTGATAAAGCTGCCGGCGCATGCGTTCATGATGGCAATGCGCGGCAGGACCGGCAAGCAGGTTCTCGTTACGCTCGACATGGGCGGCACCGAGGTTCCGGCGCTTCTGCGCGAGATGCAGAACGACGTTCTGAAGGGCACCCCGATTCACGTGGACTTCAGCGAGGTCTCTCTCTCCCAGAAGGTTCGCATCACGGTTCCCCTCTACCTCGTCGGCGAGGCCAAGGGCGTCAAGATCGGCGGCGGCGTTCTCGAGCAGACGCTGCGCACGATCGACATCGACGTGCTGCCGACAGACATTCCCGAGAAGTTCAACGTCGACGTTTCGGCGCTGGGCCTCGACCAGACGCTCTTCGTCCGCGATCTGAATCTCGGCGAGAAGTACACCGTCCTTACGCGCGGCGAAGTGCCGGTGGCGGTCGTGAAGGCTCCGGACGACGTTCCTGGCGCCGCGGCAGGTGCCGCAGCGGCCGGCGAGGCGGCGGCTCCCGAGGTCATCAAGAAGGGCAAGGAAGAGGAGGCTTCGTCCGCTGACGCGGCCAAGAAGGAGGCCAAGAAGTAATGAAAACCTACGATGCACTCTACATTTTCGTCGGTGTTGCCAAGGACGACGCGCTCGAGGCGAACCTCGAGAAGGCCCTCGCGGAGGTGACCCGTCTCGGCGGCAACATCATCGCCAAGGACTCCCTTGGTCGCCGCGGCTTCGCGCGTCCCATGAAGAAGCGCGAGAACGGCGTGTACGTCAAGGTGCGCTTCGAGCTCGATCCGCTCAAGGTGGCCGAGCTTGTCGACCGCTATCGCCTGGTCGAGGAGGTCTTCCGCGTGCAGATTCTCGCGGTCGACGCCCGTCGCGAGGCGAAGATCGCGGCCGAGCGCGCGGCTCGTGCCGAGCTTCAGGCCAAGAGGGAGGCCGCCCAGGCCGCCGCTCTCGCCGCCAAGACCGCAGAGGCCTGATCTGACGAGGTGCTGAGATGGCGTCTTTCAACAAAGTGATCCTGATGGGCAACCTCACGCGCGATCCGGACATCCGCGCGACGGGGGCGGGCGGCATGAAGGTCGCGCGCCTCGGTCTTGCGGTGAACGAGCGCCGCAGGGACCGCAACGGGCAGGTGCAGGAGTTCCCCGTGTTCGTCGACGTGGACGCATGGGACAGACTCGCCGAGCTGTGCGGGCAGTTCCTCGCGAAGGGTTCGCCGATTCTCGTCGAGGGTCGGCTCCAGATGGACACGTGGGAGAGGGACGGCGTGAGGCACCAGAAGCTCAAGGTACGCGCCACTGCGATCAAGTTTCTCTCGAAGGGCGAGCGCGCCCCTGGCGCCGCCGTCCAGAGGGCTGCGGAACCAGCCGCGGCTCCCGCGTTCGAGGGCGACGACACGGACATTCCGTTCTAGGCGAAACCAGGTAACCAAGAAATCTAAGGAACATTCAAATGGCATTCAAGAAATCCAACAGCTCCGCTGGCGAGGAATTCGCCGCGCGCAAGCGTCCGCCGCTCGGCAAGGGCGACCAGATCGACGTCAACGACATCGAGACGCTCAAGTACTACATCACTGACTACGGGAAGATCCTTCCCGCGCGCATCACCGGCGTCACCTCCGCTCAGCAGAGGCAGATCCGCCAGGGTGTCAAGCGCGCCCGCAACATGGGCCTGATGGCCTAAGCGAAAGGAGCTGGTGAAATGGCACACATCGAAGTCATGCTCATGGACAACGTGAAGAAGCTCGGCAAGTCCGGCCAGATCGTCAAGGTCGCGCCCGGCTACGCCCGCAACTACCTCTTCACGCACGGCCTTGCGGCCGTCGCCACCGAGGCGGCGAAGCGCAGGCTCAAGAAGCTCGAGGCCGAGCGCGCTGCTCGCGCCGCCGAGGAGAAGAAGGCCGCTCTCGAGCTCGCCAAGAAGCTCGAGAAGCTCGAGATCACCGTCTCCGCCCATACGACGGACGGCAAGAAGCTCTACGGCTCGGTCGGCGTCGGCGACATCCTCGCCGCCATCGAGGCGAACCGCGGCATCAAGCTCGAGCGCAGCCAGATCAGCCTCAGCGAGTCCCTTAGGGAAGTCGGCGTCTACGAGCCGTCGATCGACCTTGGACACGGCGTCAACGTCAAGTTCAAGATCATCATTCAGGACGAGGCCCCTGCCGTCGAATGACGGCAGCGGTAGCGCAAACAGCCGCGCCCATTGCCTTTCGAGGCGGTGGGCGCGTTGTTTTTTTTGCCTATGTGGCGATTATCGTGGCTCAAAAGCCCTCTCTTCCCTGTTCCCGAACCACCTTAGTCGTTGCGTTTTTTTCGCCCGTTTCCGCGGCGACGCTCCACATCGCCTTAGCTCTGGCCGGCGCACGGACAGAAGGGTCCATATGCTCGTTTAACCGACTTTTTCTACTTTCCCCAACGCATATATAATATGCGCGGTAGTGGAAAAGTAGGAAAGCAGGAAACAGGTAAGAAGGAACAGGGAACAGGCCTGCGGCGCTAAAGCGCGGAGACGATGGAGTCACGGCGGCACTGAGGAGCAGAGGAGGACAATTCTCTAAGAGGGGATGGGGACCCTTGTCATGTCTGACATGTTCGCCACTTGGCTCGCGGACGTTTCCCTGTACGAGCGGGCTTTTTAGACTAAAGGGACTCGCTTTTTAGACTATAGAGAAAATCATTTTAGACTATAGAGAAATTCATTTTAGACTAGGGAGGAAATCATTTTAGACTAGTGGCGGAAAGAGAAGGGGCCTAGGAGCGCTTGAAATGAGACTTATATCATGAGAATTGCCGATATACCCGCAGAAAAGAGCGGTTCGCCAGCCAAAGTCGTCGTAAAGCCTCAGAGAGTTTGGAACTAAAGGGGCTTCTGGGACATACGGGGCGAACAGGAATTGTGGGCATGGCCATTTCCCTGCGTAGGGTTTCGGCGGTGGCGAAGAACAGCGCAAATTGCCGTCCCGCGAAGTGCGCTTCGGGCGATGCTGCGCCCGTGGCGAGCCATTTTTGGTATAATATACCGAACATGTCAGACATAAGAGTAAGATTCGCGCCGTCTCCGACGGGCAAGGTTCACATCGGCAACATACGCGCCGCCATCTACAACTGGCTCTTCGCCCGTCATACCGGCGGAAAGTTCCTTCTCAGGGTCGAGGACACCGACCTCGAGCGCTCGACGCCCGAGGCGATAGCGGTCCTTTTCGACTGCATGAAGTGGCTCGGCCTGGACTGGGACGAGGAGGTCTTCTACCAGACGAAGAACGTGAAGCGCCATCTCGAGGTCGTCGACCAGCTTCTCGCCTCGGGCCATGCCTACAAGGTCGAGAAGACATCGCGCGACGGCAAGACCGGCGTTGTCACCATGTTCAGGATGCCTAAGGAGGGCGTCATCGAGTTCGACGACATCGTCAAGGGCCACATGGCCAAGAAGGCGGAGGACATCCAGGACTTCGCGATCGTCCGCTCCGACGGCTCGCCCATCTTCCACATCGCGAACGTAGTCGACGACATCGACCAGCGCGTCACGCACATCATCCGCGGCGACGACCACGTCGAGAACACCTTCAAGCACATCTGCATCTTCAGGGCCCTCGGCGCGCCGGTCCCCAAGTACGGCCATCTTTCGATGATCGTCAACCAGCAGGGCAAGCCGTACTCGAAGCGCGACGGCGCGGCGTTCGTGGGCGAATACCGCGAGCAGGGGTATTTGCCAGAGGCGCTGTTCAACTACCTCCTTCTCCTTGGGTGGAACCCCGGCGACGACCGCGAGGTTCTGACGCGCGAAGAGATGATAAGCCTCTTCGAGCTCGAGAAGGTGCATGTCACGGCCGCGATGTTCGACCCGAAGAAGCTCGCCTGGATGAACGGCGAGTACGTCAAGCGCATCCCGCAGGAAGACTACGTCAGGGAGGTCAAGAGCCGAGTCTCGGGCCTTGTGTCCAGCGTCCCGGACCACGACGAGGCCTGGTGGAGCTACCTCTGCTCTCAGCTCCAGCCGCGCACGAAGTTCCTGAACGACATACCTGGCATGGTGCGCTGCTTCGTCTCGGACGACTTCGAGTTCGACCAGAAGGCCGTCGAGAAGAGGCTTGGCAAGCCCGGCGTGAAGGCGCTGCTCATGGATCTCGTCGAGAGGTTCTCGAAGGTCGGGGACTGGACGGCGCCTGCGCTCGAAGCTGTCGTGAAGGAGCTTTCGCAGGGCGGCGGGATGGGCCCGTGGGTGCATCCGATCCGCGTTGCGCTTTCGGGGCGCGGCGAAGGCATAGGCCTCTTCGAGATGATGCAGCTGCTGGGCCGCGACAAGAGCCTTGCCCGCCTGCGCTACGCGGCGGAGCGGCTTGCCGCCGAATAGCGGCTTCGGCGCCGCGAGACCAAGCCGTCGTTCAGGCCTGCGCCCTGCCGGATGCGTCGCGGGCCTGTCGGCGGTAGTCTCTCATCGTCGTGCCGTGGCGCTCGAGGAACATGCGCTTGACGAAGGCGTCCGACTTGTAGCCGCACTGCGCCACGACCGTCGCTATCGGCAGTGTTGTGTTGGCCAGAAGGTCGGCGACCCGCTTCATGCGCTGCTCCTGGATGGCGTTTAGAATGGTGAGACCCGTCTCCTTCCTGAACTTCATCGTGGCCATGCGGCGGGAGCATTTCATCTCGCGAAGGACGTCGTCGAGCCTTATCGTCTCCTCGCAGGCGTGGCGGCGTATGTACTCAAGCGCTCTGCGGACGGCCGGGCTTGTCGTCTTCGCCGGCGCGGTGGAGCCTCGGCTCACGAGGCGCAGAGGGCCGTATGTCTGCAGGGGCGGCGAAACGCGCGTCTGGCCGGACTTCACGAAGTCTATCTCGTCCTTGAGCATCGAGGCGAGCCTGTAGCCGGCGCCTTCGAAGTCCGGCTCGACGCTCGTGATGCCGGGCGACACCGACTCGCAGTACAGTTCGTCGTTGTCGATGCCCGCGATCGCCATGTCGTCGGGAATGGAAAGTCCGGCCGCCATCGCCGCGTTGTAGGCGTCCACGGCGAGGAAGTCGTTGGCCGCGAGAAGGCCGAATGGCCTGGGAATCTCGGATATGGAGCGGCTGAGCATCCTGCGGGTGAGGACGGTCAGGCGCTTTCCCGCGGCGGCGACGTCGGCCCTGAACCTCTCAAGGCGCTTGGCGTCCCACTCCAGGCCCTGGCCGGTCTCCAGATAGGCGTAGTTGTCGAAGCCGAGCTTGAGAAGCTCTCCGCCTGCGATTGCGGCCTCTGCCGCGGAGTCGTGCAGGAGGTTCGGATGCTCTGCGGACGGATGGGCCGCGTTCTGGTCGAGATAGACGGTCGGCACGTCCTGGAACATCTTGTCCAGCGGCGCGCCTCTGCTCTGTGCCCTGTCGACCATGCATCCGACCGGTCGCCACTCGTCGATCATGCTGCGGACGCGCGACGGAGACGAAAGCCTGTCGACCACCTGAACGAACCAGTTCTGGCCGCGGGCGAACCTGTGCACGCCCGCAAGCTTCATGCGCCAGCTCTTCTGGGCCGTTGACTGAAAGAACAGCACTATGTCCATGATGAGGGCATTATACCACAACCACTGCCCGAACGGATATGTTTTTTTGTGCGGATTGTGCGTCCGCTGTCGCCCCAAATGATGTAGAATATAGGCGAAATGAAAATGGCAAAACGTATTTGTATGGTAGCTGCGGCCGCCGTTGCGACATCAATCGCAAGTGATGTGAAGTACGACGAGACCACGATCGTCCTGCCCACGTATGCACCGGGCGGGTACGACAAGACGCCCCTGTTCTACACGGGGCGCGTCTACCAGGGCGCGCAGGGGCGCGTGTATCCGTATCCTATGCAGGACGTCCTGCACGACGAGAAGGTCGACGAGACGTACAAGTACCTGACGCTGCAGAACCGCTGGCTGCAGATGGGCCTGCTGCCGGAGCACGGAGGTCACCTGCTGAACCTGACGGACAGGGACACCGGCTTCGAGACGTTCTACCGCCAGCACGTCATAAAGCCGGCGCTCATCGGCATGCTGGGCGCGTGGATATCGGGCGGAGTGGAGTGGAACTTCCCGCACCACCACCGCGCCACGACCGCGATGCCGATCGACTGGAAGGCGGTCGCGAACGCCGACGGCTCGAAGACGGTGTGGATAGGCGAGACTGAGCTTCGCCGCAGGCTCAAGTGGACGATCGGCCTCTCCCTTCTTCCCGACAGGGCCGTTCTCAAGGCCGAGAACGTGTTCATGAACCGCCAGCCCTGGATCGAGACCATGATCTACTGGGCGAACGTGTCGGTGCACTGCGGAGACGACTACCAGATACTCTTCCCGCCGTCGATGCACCTCGGCTTCGACCACCACAAGAACTACTGGACGTCGTATCCGATCGGCCCGCGCAAGGAGGAGACCGAGCTTCTGCCGTCGCAGCGCTCCAAGTACGCCGACGACATATCGGGCCAGATGGACCTCAGCTGGTGGCGCAACTTCACGATCGAGTCGCGGTCCATCTTCGGAATGGACCCCGACAACGCGTTCATGGCCGGCTACGACCACGGCAGGAAGTGCGGCACCGCGCACGTCTCGAACCGTCACATAACGGTCGGCAAGAAGTTCTTCCTCTGGGGCAACTTCCCCGAGGCGCACGTCTGGGACAAGGTGCTCACCGACAACGACGGCCCGTACCTCGAGCTGATGGTCGGCTGCTGGAGCGACAACCAGCCGGACTACTCGTGGATCGCCCCGTACGAGACGCGCAAGGTCGAGCAGTACTGGTTCCCGGTCAAGGGCATCGGCGGCGTCAAGAACGTCACGATCGACGGAGCCGTGAACGTGGACAGGCTGAAGCCCGAGGAGATGCTCGTCGGCTTCCACTCCACGCGCGTGCTGAAGGACTGCACGGTGACGCTCTACAAGGGCAGGGAGGCCGTGTTCGCCGAGAAGGGCGTCGCGATCGACCCGAACAAGCCGTGGTGCAAGACGGTAAAGGTAGCCGCCGACGCGAAGGACCAGGAGTTCACCGCCGCGATCGCCGACGCGAACGGAAAGGTCTTCCTCTCCTATACGCCCGTCGGGCCTGACCCGCACGATCCGCTGCCGCCGAAGGTGGCGAATCCGAAGCCGCCGGAGGAATACGCCAGCGCCGAGCTCGCCTACGAGACGGGACTGCGCCTTGACCAGTTCCACAACGGCCTCATCGACCCCGTGCCGTACTACAAGCGCGCCCTTGAGATCGACGCCGACTACACGAAGGCCAATCTGGCGATGGGCGTGAGGCTCGCGAAGAACGGATCGTACGCCGAGGCGAAGCCGTACCTCGAAAAGGCCGTTGCCCGCGCCACGCAGAACTTCACGCGCGCCCTCGATGCCGCGCCCGAGTACTATCTCGCGCTTGTCGAGCGCGGTCTCGGCAACCTCAAGCGCGCCGAAGACCTCTTCTGGCGCTGCACCTGGCGTCTCACGCACAAGAAGGAGTCGTACGTCGAGATCGCGAGAATCGCGGCGCTCAGAGGCGACTTCGACGAGGCGCTCGCCCGAATCGACGACGCGCTTGCGCTCGGACAGGACGAGGCGAAGCTCTGGACTCTGAAGGGGCTTTTCCTGAAGAAGCTGGGCAAGGCCGACGGCGCCAGGCAGTGCTTCGGCCGCGCCATAGCCTGCGATCCGCTCGAATACTGGGCCGTTGCCGAGCGCGATGGACTTGCCGCGGCAGAGAAGAACCGCGGACTCAAGGCGCAGCAGCTCCTCGAGTGCGTCGCCGACTACTGGAGCATCGGCTTCTACGACGAGGTGATCGCGCTTTGCGACGCCGCGCTCGCGAAGGCCGCATCCGAGAAGCCGTACAGGACGGAAGGGGCGCTTCCGCTCAAGGAGACGATCGCCGCGTGCGACAGCTACAAGAACGCGCTCTTCGGCTACTTCAAGGCCTACGCGCTGGCGAAGAGGAACGCGAGCAAGGACGAAGTCGGGAAAACGCTGACCGACGCCGGCCTCATGTCGAGCGACTACTGCTTCCCGAGCAGGCTGGAGGAGCTCGCGGTTCTCCAGTGGGCGGCGGACGGACAGGCCGTCAACGACCCGAAGGCCCTTGCGAACACCCACTACTATCTTGCCGAAGTTCTCTGGAACATGGACCAGAAGGACGCCGCGCTTGCGTCTTGGCGCGTCGCGGCCAAGATCAATCCGAAGCACGCGCTTGCGCTCCGCTGCATCGGCTTCGCGCTTTCGCATCCCGGAACGTACTTCACGAACACGGGCATTCCCTCTGGAATCGCGAGCCGCGAGGCCTACGACTACTACCTCAGGTCGCTTGAGGCAGAGCCGCACTTCCGCACGCTCGACGAGGCCGGCAAGCTCGCGGAGAAGCTGAACCTTCCCGCGTCCGAGCGCCTGGCGCTCATGGAGAAGTACAGGGATACGGTCTACAAGTACGATCCGTGCGTCCTTCGCCTCGCCTACACGCTCAACGCCGTCGGGCGCTACGCAGAGGCGCACGAGATACTCACGACGCGGCGCTTCCACGTCTGGGAGGGCGCGGACGGACTGCTTGCGCCGTTCGTGGAATCGTGCATTGGCCTTGGGCGCGGCTTGATGGAGAAGGGCGACTACAAGACGGCCCTGAAATACTTCGAGGAGTCCACGACCTATCCGGAGAACCTGCAGGCTGGACGCCCTGGCGACGCGGGAAGCGAGCCGAAGAGCCGCTACTTCATGGCCCAGTGCAAGAAGGCGCTTGGCGACGAGGCAGGGTACAAGGCCGAGCTCGAGAACTCGCTCAAGGGCTGGATCCACGCCGGCGAGATGGACTACTGGCGCGTCAAGGCCCTGCGCGAGCTTGGCCGCGACGGCGAAACGGCTCCGCTTGTAGCAGAGCTCAAGCAGGCGATCAAGGAGCTTGAGACGCCTCAGCCCGAGATCATCAACGCCTATGCGAAGTTCGCGGGCGACAACTCCGCCATGGAGCGCGCCGCCAAAGCCCGCGAGAAGGCCGGCGCCCTCCGCGAACTGCTGAAGGAGATCGAATAACATGAAACTGCGGCGATACGAAAGCGTCATAAGGCTCGGCACGTTGTGTGTCTGCGTGCTTTCGTATTGCCTTGTTTCCATGGCTTCGCAGAGCCTCGCCGCCCCCGCGCCGCGCCTCGCGTTCCAGGTCTACTCCGTCCGCAGTCTCTGCGAAGGCGACTTCGTCGGCACGCTGAAGGCGGCGAAGGCGATGGGCTACGAGGGCGTCGAGACGGGGCGGTTCTACGGGCTTGACGCCAAGGGCCTCAAGGCGGCATGCGAAGAGGCGGGGCTCGAGCTTGTCGCGCTTCAGCTCTACCCGCACAACCTGACCGAGCCGCAGCTTGCCGAGACGGTCAGGTTCTGCAGGGAATGCGGCTGCAGCCGGATCAACGTCGCATGGTACAAGGGCAGCGCGGAGAATCCCAACGACTGGCAGATGCTCGTGAACGTGCTGAACCATGCGGCGGAAGTCTGCGCGAAGGAGGGGATCGCCGTCGCCTACCACAACCACGACCACGAGTTCCGCATGAAGTTCGGCGGCAAGTGCGTCTGGGACTGGCTCTGGGCGAAGGACGGCGGCGACGGACTGCGCCAGGTCACGCCGACGCCGCGATTCTCCGACCGCGTCCTGCAGGAGCTGGACTGCGGAAACTGCGTTCTCGGCGGAGGCGATCCCGTCGCGTGCATCGCCGCGCATCCGCATCGCAACCCGACGGTCCACGTGATGCCGGCGATTGCGGATGCGAAAGGGCTCGCGCCTGGCGAGGCGGGCGTGGGCGCCGCACGCGACAAGGCCGACTGGAGGCGCATCGTCCCCGCGCTTGTGGCGGACGGAGTGGAGTGGCTCGTGGTGAAGCCGACTGTCAATCCCGGCTCGCTTGAGGATCTCAGGGCGAGCATCAGATATCTGAAAGGACTCAAATGAAAAGGACTTTGCTGTTTCTCTCTCTGTCGCTGCCGATCGTCGCTTTCTCGGCGCCGCGCACCGGCCCCTGGACCAAGGAGCAGGCGTGGGAATGGTACAAGGCCCAGCCGTGGATACGCGGCTGCAACTACATGCCGGCGAGCTGCGCGAATCGCGTGGACCAGTGGCAGGCGCTTGGCTGCGAGGAGCGCTTCGAAGAAATGGAGCGGGAGCTTGCCGTGGCCGAGTCCATCGGCTTCAACACTCTGCGGCTGCTTGTCGAGCTTCAGGGCTTTGGCGTGTGGCTTGAGGAGCACGACGGCTTCATGGAGCGCTTCGAGAGGACGCTCAGCATCATGGACAGCCACAAGATGCGGGCGATTGTCGTCCTCGGCAACGACTGCATGAGGCCGAAGTCGATATGGCAGCTGCCTAAGCCCGGCCCGCAGAGCTACGACATCGGCTATCATGGCGGACGCAAGCAGTCGCAGCACGGGAGCTTCCCAAACGAGATCGGCT
>JAEEGL013655463.1_pt1 | contig 13809 bp, 12 predicted proteins | sample 9134231 | NCBI WGS metagenome assembly JAEEGL01 (sample SAMN16246548, study PRJNA631951) | gut metagenome | biome: gut microbiome; feature: rumen; material: fiber-attached | host: Bos | place: Iran: Karaj | collected 2018-10 | reverse complement strand
GTTCCGGCCTTTTTTGAGGAGGCTTTCGATATTAAGAAGAAGGCTCAGATCGATGATGCGCATTCATATACATACCGCCTTACGGGTAAGATCGACCGTATCGATATAGCGCAAACAGATGATGCCAAATAGCTGCGTATCGTAGATTACAAATCAGGCAATAAGGATTTCTCTCTTATGGGATTGTATTACGGCCTCATGCTCCAGCTCCCGATATACCTGGGCGAAGCGGTAAGAAAGAATGCGGGAGCGCGTCCTGCAGGCATGCTTTATTTCCACGTAAACGACCCGATGATCGAGACTTCGGATGAACCGGATAGTGAAGCCGCAAAGCAGAGCGTTCATATGAATATGCGCATGAAAGGCGCCGTCGCAAATGAAGAGCAGGTATTATCTCTTATGGACAGATCGCTTAAGGCATCATCTGCTTCGGACATTATTCCGGTCAAGCTTACCAAAGACAGTATTCCGGATAAAAAATCTCCGGCTTATCCAACGGAGGTTATGAGGCAGATATACAGATATGCGGATAAGAAGGCCGAGGAACTGATCCGGAGGATCATCACCGGTGATATAAACTGCTCACCGGTAACATATAAAAAAGGCCCCGTGCAATGTGATTATTGTGATTATAAGTCTGTGTGCAATATATTCAGCAGGATCGACGGATACAGAAGCACATGTTATGAAACGATCGACGACGAAGAAATCCTTGACAGGATAAACAGGATCTGATGGATATGCGCGTGTAGATCGAATATCGGTGCGCAAACAGGAGAACTGATGGATTATACTACCGAACAGTTAAAGGTAATTGAATTAAGGGACAGGAACATACTGGTTTCGGCGGCTGCGGGAAGCGGGAAGACTGCTGTTCTGGTCGAGCGTATCATCAGGCTTATAACCGATGAGGAGCATCCGGTTGATATAGATACGCTTCTTGTAGTTACTTTTACAAGAGCGGCCGCTTCACAGATGAAGGATAAGATCGGTCAGGCTATATCAGATCGTCTCGAAGCAGATCCGTCAAACAGTCTGCTTCAAAGACAGGCAGCCCTTGTTCATAACGCTCACATAACAACAATAGATTCGTTCTGTCAGTTCGTGCTGAAGAATTCACTGACAGAAGGAGAGTCTGATCTGAGCTTCAGGATCGCCGAAGAAGGAGAGAACAAGCTTCTGGAGGCTGACGTGTTAGACGCCCTGATGGAGCAGATGTATGCAGAGTCTGATGAGGACTTTTTGTATATGGTGGAGCATATAGCAACCGGAGCCGATGACCGGGCAGTAACTGATGCTGTATCCGAACTGTATAACAAAGCCATGTCGGGACCCTGGCCCGAGAGCTGGCTTGAGAAGCACGCCTTGGATTATGAATGTCCGGAGGGTATGCTTCCGGAGTCTGTTCACCAATGGCTTATGGATAAGATAACTGCGAAAGTATCTCAGGCGGCAGACGCCTACTCAAGATCGTATCTGGCAGCTGTTGAAGGCGGACTTGCTGAAGTTAATGTTGATATAATTAAATCAGAATATAACATTTCACGTGATATATATTCATACATCATCCAGAATGAATCCCCTGAATATGAGACTTTAAGAGGAATGCTTCGTGGAATCGGTTTTGACAGATTCTCCAACAAGAAGGGAGAAAACGAAGATCCCGCTTCCCGGGTTATTGTCAAAAATTTCCGTGATCTGGGCAAAGGGGCACTTAAGGATCTGAGCGATAATTTTCTGTCACTTGGCTATGAGGATCATGTAAGGCATATCCGTAACGCATTCAAGGTTGTCAGATGTCTGTGTAACGTTACCATCAGATATATCAATGAATTGAATAAAGCGAAGAAAGATAAGAAGATATTGTCTTTTGCAGACTGCGAACAGCAGGCTCTTGATATTCTGGTCAGAAGAGATGGTGACGGCAATATTTATTTTACGGATGCGGCGGATCAGTTCAGAAACTACTTTTCCTATGTGTTCGTGGACGAATACCAGGATTCCAATCTTGTCCAGGAACTCATATTGTCGGCGGTATCGGGAGAGGATACGGGCATATATAACCGTTTCATGGTTGGCGATATTAAACAGTCCATCTACCGGTTCAGGCAGGCTGATCCGACGATCTTCATCAATAAATATCTGGAATACGGATATGAAGATGAGCATAAGTGCAAGATTGACTTAAACTGTAACTTCAGAAGCAGAAGGCAGGTTCTTGAAGCTACCAATGCCCTTTTTGAAAGGATCATGACGTTATCAAGCGGCGGAGCTGATTATGATGATTCTGCTTCACTAAAATGCGGCATGGCATATCCTCCGGGAGAGGGAATATCATATGATCCCGAACTGATATTTGCGGATTACGCGCCGGTAAGTTATGAAGATGATATATTTGGGGCTTCTTTTGACACGGATCAGGTGACAGCCGGCGTAACGGATACGCCGGAGGATGATACGGTTGATCCTTCCGCCCTGGCAGTGTCGAAAGCTCATATAGAAGGAGAAGCCATAGCGGCGCGCATCGAACAACTCTTTGAAGAAGGCTTTATGGTGCGTGACGAAGAAGATGAAAACAGTCTCAGACCTGTCAGGTATTCGGATATAGTTATTCTGTACAGATCGGGAATCGAATATGCTTCGGCCTACAAGGAGGTTCTCGAAGAGCATTCGATCCCGGCACATCTTACGGGTACGACCGGGTATTTTTCGACTTATGAGATATCCACGCTTATGAATCTTCTCAGAGTACTGGTAAATCCCCAGCAGGATGTGTATTTCTACGGAACCATGGAAGGAGTTTTCGGAGGCTTTACTCCGCAGGAGATATCTAAGATCAGCATAGCGTACAGGGATTCCCTTCCCGAAGGCGTTGTACCGGGGGAAGGTTATCTGTACCCGGCATGTCAATATGTGTCGGAGCATATATCGGAAGACGGGGCTTTAAACCGTAAGGTGTCCGATTTCCTGCAGATGATCCGGGATTACCGTGACATGTCCGTGTATATGCCGGTAGACAAGCTTCTTGAGCAGATACTTACGGATACTGATTACAGAGCGCTCGTAAGCGCGATGCGTGGCGGTGACAGAAGAGAAGCCAACGTATCCATGCTTTTGAAGAAAGCTTCTGATTTCGGCAATACTTCGTATTTTGGCCTCTATAATTTTATCAGGTACATTGATAATCTGAAAAAAAGCGATGCAATGGATTCGGAAGCAGAGATCGTCGATGAGGGCGCGGATGTAGTTAAGATCATGACCATCCACAAAAGCAAGGGCCTTGAATTTCCTGTGTGCATCATTGCCAGGCTCGGGGGCGGGTTTAACTTTGCGGATGCAAACAGCAGATGCATATGTGATTATGAAGCCGGAATAGGGATAAGAGATGCGGATACCGTTAACCGGCTGTCGTATGATACCCTGTTCAGGAGATATGTTTCAGATATCATAAGAACCAAAACGGTCTCAGAGGAGATGCGGATCCAGTATGTCGCTATGACGCGCGCCAAAGAAAAGCTTATCATGATCTGCACCGGCGCAGGCAAATATGATACGGAGAGCGGTGAATATACGATATCGCGGCCCAAGTCTGTCTTGCATTATATTGACTGGTATTTAAACTGTATCTGCGATGAACTGGAATCGGATTCATTTATGGCCGGTACGGATCCTGTATATCTGCCGTCACTTCATATATCAGTAAGAAGATCGGATATCATGCCGGATAGCGCAGATAAACAGGCTGTGGCGGATAAGGTCGAAGCCGGTCTTAAACTTGAACATCTTCGTGATCATGCCCGTAGCGTGCCGGATAATGACCGGTATTTTGAGTATTTTGGGTATCTTGCCGCGTATGAATACCCTCATCCGGACCTTAAGGGGCTCTATACCAAGACATCCGTGTCTGAGCTTAAGCATGCGGCTATGCCGGATGATGAGGAACCGGTATTTGAAATGTATGAAAGAAAAGCTTCGGTGCCTGCATTTGTATCCGGAAACTACGACAGATCCGGAGCTACAGTCAGGGGATCGGCGTTCCACAGGGTACTTGAACTGACGGATTTTTGCGAGATATTCGATGCAGCAACATTGGATCGGTTTCTTGCCGAGCATAGCATAACACGGTACGAACGTGATATATTTATGGATAAGTCTGACATGGACAGGCTGACGGCGTTTTTTGCGGATGAAACGTCCTTACGTATGACAGAAGCTGCAAAACAGGGATTATTATACAGGGAAGCCCCTTTTATCATGGGATTATGCGCCGATGAGATAGGCCCGGCTTTTCCACATGACGAAACCGTTCTGATACAGGGTATAATAGATGCGTACTGGATCGAAAAGGACGGAGCCGTTATCCTGGATTATAAGACTGACAGGGTGAAGACTGCCGACAGACTCATAAGCCTGTATAAAACCCAGCTTGATCTGTATGAGAAGGCGCTTGTTCAAATGCATATCCCGGTTAAGGAGAAGCTTATATATTCGTTTGAACTCGGGCAGACTATACGTATTTGGTAGATATTATGGCTAATTCTTTCAGGAAAGTAATATACGTTCTTCTTCCGATCCTGGTCTATTACGTTGTACATGACGTTGCCAGGATCGCCATGATGTTCTTATTACAGTTTATTGCGGGTAAAAGCTCAGCGGCATATTCGTTTTTTACGTCGCATGATGCGCTTACCTCCGGGATCATATCCATGATAGATATCCTGGTCGGCATCATAGTGCTTTTGTTTATTATGCGGACTGATAAGGAAGAACTGTCGATATGGGATTATCTGAATCTTACAACAATATCATTTTACAGACGCGACCGTATCCACAAACCGGTTTTTTCGTGGATAATACTGACACTTCAGGCAGTATCCATGGCGCTTGGCATCAATATTCTTATCAGGCTTTCGGGGATCATAAGGTTTTCGTCATATAATGATACTTCTTCCGTACAGTTTGCGGTTCCGCTGTGGCTGGGACTACTGTTGTACGGCGTTATATCGCCTGCCGCGGAAGAACTGTTATTCAGGCTGATCGTATTCGGAAGATTAAAAAGAAGGTTCAATCTCGTGATAGCGGTGATAATGACATCGTTGTTCTTCGGATTATACCATGGCAACGTGGTTCAGGGCATTTACGGTCTTGTCATGGGCGTGCTGATGTGCCTTGCGGTAGAGTATGTACATACGATATTCGGCGCATTTTTGATACATTGCATAGCCAATATCATCATATATATTTTGGGACTTACAGGGATTTTGTCAAAGCTCGGCAATGCTGCATGGGGATTTACTCTTGTAGCGTTCGGGCTGGTGTGCGTGTTTTTTGAGATTTATTATTCACATAAGACTGTGGCCGTACAGGGTGATCTTGTAGGCGTTACATATGTAGGCGGATTCTTTATAGATCCTGCCTACGAGGAAGAGGAGGAACTGATCTGATGGTGATCGATGCACTGCTCGATGCAGCGCTTGACAGTTTGAAGTTGATACCGTTTTTGTTTCTGACATATCTGCTGATGGAGTTTCTGGAACATAAAGCAGGGAAGAAGACAGAGATGATGGTTAAAAGATCCGGGAAATGGGGTCCTTTATTTGGCGGCGTTCTCGGGGTAGTCCCGCAGTGCGGATTCTCGGCGGCAGGTTCGAATCTGTATGCCGGACGCGTGATCACTATGGGAACCCTTATTGCGATCTATCTGTCTACATCTGATGAGATGCTTCCGATCCTTATTTCGGAAAAGGCGGATCCGGCACTTATTCTCAAAATACTGGGACTTAAGGCGCTTATAGGCGTTATCTGCGGATTCGTAACAGATGTTTTTATATCAAGATTCGTGGAGAGATCCGCGCATATGGCTCCCGCCACCAGAGATACCCACATAGTTGAGATCTGTGAGCAGGAGCATTGCAATTGCTCTGATGAGAATATTTTAAAGTCTGCCGTGAAGCATACGCTTCAGGTTATCCTGTTTATTTTTCTGATATCCCTGGTGATCAACCTGCTCATCGGGGTTGTGGGCGAAGAGAGCATCGGAAGCTTCCTGGCAGGGAACAATGTGTTAAGCGTATTGCTGTCGGGACTCGTAGGGCTGATCCCTAACTGCGCTGCATCCGTAGTGATCACCCAGCTGTATCTTGAAGGATTGTTAGGCTTCGGCGCCATGATGTCGGGGCTTTTGGTCGGGGCAGGCGTAGGCCTTCTGGTGTTATTCCGCATCAATGAAAGTCTTAAGGAGAATCTTGCGATCACCGGACTGTTATATGCATTCGGAGTATGCGCGGGACTTGTAATGTCATTTATCTTCGGATAGACCGATGGAACAGAGCCTGACGAATGTGCGGATGCTGTTTACAGTCTCTTGTTTTATCCGGGAAGAATAGATATAATTTACATATTATTGCAGTTCGTTCAGGAAGACGGCGACCGAGCAGATATAAGGAGGATTTATGGGGGATAAACGCAGTTTAACTGGAAAAGAGAAGTTTGCATACGGAATAGGAGCTGTCGGCAAGGATATGGTCTACATGCTGTCAGCCAGCTATATTCTGTATTATTATCAGGATATCATGGGAGTAAGCGCAGCTGCTATGGGCGCGATACTTCTTATAGCCAGGGTTTTTGACGCATTTAACGATCCGATCATGGGAGTTGTGGTGGCCAAGACCCGTACCAAATGGGGCAAATTCAGACCATGGCTCATGATAGGAACCTTAACGAACGCGGTTATCTTATACGTGATGTTTTCTGCTCCTCCAAGTTTGGACGGCGCAGGCTTAACCGCATATGCCGCCATATTCTACATTTTGTGGGGCGTTACCTATACGATGATGGATATCCCTTATTGGAGCATGGTTCCCGCATTTACCGAGAGCGGTAAGGAGAGAGAAGGCTTGTCGGCTCTTGCCCGTTCCTGCGCAGGCGTCGGCAGTGCCATCATTTCCATTGTTACAGTGAAAATGGTATCAGCCCTCGGACATGCCTTCGGCGGGGACGAGAGCAGTTATGAGCGCATCGGTTACAGCAAGATGGCGCTTATAGTGGCGCTGATCTTCATTGTGTTCATCTCTATAACCTGCATTTTTATCAAGGAAAAATCAACAGTTGATATGGAAACGGCTTCCATCAAGGACATGTTCAGGGCGCTTATCCAGAATGATCAGGCTATTACAATGGTAATTGCGATAGTCATGGTCAATGCGGCTTTGTATGTGACAAGCAATCTGGTGATCTATTTCTTTAAATATGACTTCTCACCGGATATATGGGAAGACAATTACACATTGTTTAATGTAGCGGGCGGAGGATTCCAGATACTGGCGATGATGCTGTTCTTCCCGCTGCTTCGTAAGTTCATGAATACCATGAAGATCTTCTATACCTGCTTTATCATGGCGTTTTCAGGATATGCGATCCTCCTTATCGAAGCCTTTTTCCTCAAGGAAAATGTGTACTTCCTGCTGATTCCTGCATTCCTGATAATGAGCGCCATAGGTATGCTTAACGTGGTGATCACGGTATTTCTTGCAAATACCGTCGATTACGGCGAACTTAAGAATAACAGACGTGATGAATCCGTGATTTTCTCCATGCAGACCTTTGTGGTCAAGCTGGCAAGCGGCGTCGCTGCATTTGTAGCGGGTATCGTACTTCAGATATGTAACATCAGCAAGGATACGGAAACTGAAGTTGCGGGCGAGATAGCGCAGGGATCACGTATGGGACTTCGCATGAGTATGACGATAATCCCAATCATAGTTCTTGCCATCGGGCTTGTGATATTTACCAGGAAATATATTCTCACCGATGAGAAACTTGCAGAGATTTCCGCAGAACTCGAAACCAGGCGGAAGGCCTGAAGAATCATTTACATGAAAAGGGACCGGATAGAATGAACGTTCAATGTAAAGTCCGGAAAGTCCCAAAGGTACCAATTGGCTGATATATCATTTATAAGAAAAATCAAATATATTGCCGCAGTAGCGGCTTTGTCGGGTATCTTCCTTACCGCTTGCGGAGAGGAGGATACTTCCTATGTTGAAAACGGAATGAACGCCATAAGCGCTCTTGAGTACGATACGGCGCTTGAAGCGTTTTCACAGGCGGAAGAAGCCGGAGAAGATGAGAGACTGATACTTCGCGGCAGGGGCATGGCTCTTATGGCGAAGCTGGAGTATGAAGAGGCCATCGATTGCTTCACCCAGGCGCTTCAATTAAGCAACGGCGTTCCGCAGGATATAGATTATGATATCAACTATTACCTTGCGGCGGCATATTACAAGTCCGACCGGTTAGATGAAGCAAAAAGCGTATATGATGCGATCCTTACGCTTCGGTCAAATGAAACCGACGCTTATTATCTGAGAGGTATCATCAATATCGAACAGGGAGACTATGAGTCTGCCAATGCAGATTTCAAGAAGGCCATGAGCCTTAAGAATGATGATTTTGATATGGTTATAGATATCTATCAGATCATGGCTGCTGCCGGCTACAAGGATGCGGGCAGGGAACTTATAAGCGAGTGCATATCGTCTCATTCCGATATATCGGATTATAATATGGGACGTTTCGAGTATTATCTTGGTAATTACGATTCAGCAAGGAACTATCTGGAGAATTCCGATAAAGGAGATTCCGGACAGACCACATTGTATCTTGGGCGTACCTATGAGGCCCTCGGCGACTATAATTATGCCATAAGCCTGTATAACACATATCTGGATAAGAACCACGATGATTCCAATATATATAACCAGATGGGACTGTGCCAGATGAAAATGGAGAGATACTCAGAAGCCCTCAGTTCATTCCAGGCGGGCATGAATGTTGAGGACAGCTCCATCACACAGACTCTTAAGTTTAATGAGATAGTGGCATATGAGTATATGAATGAATTCAGACAGGCAGCGCTTCTGATGAAGGATTACATCAAGATGTATCCGGATGATAAGGCGGCGCTGAGGGAGTATGAGTTCTTACAGACCCGATAACTATAAAACAACGGAGATTTACAGATGATCAACAAATTAGTCAGAAAAATACAGCAGACGTCCGCGCCTGTTGTGGTGGGACTGGATCCCATGCTGAAGTACGTGCCTGAACAGATTAAAAAACAGGCGTATGAAGAATACGGTGAGACCCTGGAGGGTGCAGCAGAAGCAATATGGCGTTATAACAAGGCGATCGTTGATGCGATATACGATCTTATCCCTGCTGTTAAGCCGCAGATAGCCATGTATGAGCAGTTTGGCATTCCCGGACTTATCACATATAAGAAAACAATAGATTACTGTCATTCCAAAGACCTTGTGGTGATCGGAGACGTTAAGCGGGGTGATATAGGTTCTACTTCGGAAGCTTATGCAGTCGGACATCTGGGTAAGGTCAGTGTTGGTTCTAAGTCATATGCGGGCTTTGATGAGGATTTTGCAACCGTTAATCCCTATCTTGGAAGTGACGGCGTAAAACCTTTCATAGAGGTATGCAGGTCTGAGGGTAAGGGAATCTTCGTCCTGGTTAAGACCTCCAATCCTTCAAGCGGAGAGTTCCAGGATCGTTTTGTACTGGCTAATGAGAGCGAATATGCATATTCGAAGAGTCTTGCGGGAGCTGACGGCAGGAACGCCGGTTTACATAATAAACTATATGAGCTTGTAGGCAGGATGGTCGATGAATGGGGATCAGATCTGATGGGAGACAACTACAGTTATGTCGGCGCCGTTGTAGGAGCAACATATCCCGAAGAAGGAAAGATACTGCGCGAGGTCATGCCTAAGTCATATATCCTGGTTCCAGGATACGGAGCCCAGGGCGGTAAGGGCGCGGATCTGGTTCATTTCTTTAATAAAGACGGGCTCGGCGCCATAGTCAATTCTTCGAGAGGCATTATAGCTGCGTATCAGAATGATAAGTATGCTTCATACGGACCTGATAATTTCGCGGATGCATCACGCGCGGCGGTTAACGACATGATCGCGGATATCAGAGGGGCAGTCGGAATATAATGGACAATAACTCAGAAAAAAGTAAAGGCAAAAGAATAGCGGCTCTCGTGGGCGTGATCTTGTTGGGTATAATGGTGATCGCTACTCTGATCACGGCTTTTGTGGATCCTACGGGGATTTATTTCAGAAGCTGTCTGATAGTAACGATCGCGCTTCCGATAGCAATATGGGTTTTCTCGTGGGCGTATGGAGCTTTGACTCACAAGCATACGATGGCCAGTTATGACTTGAATCTTGATGCGGTCATGCACAAAAAAAGCAATTCGGGTGATACGAAAACTGAGACCGGATCTGCATCTGTTTCAGAATCTTCGAACGCTGATATCGGACTTTCTTCGGATTCAGCTAAGGATACAGTATGAAAACCGATGTGAATACTGCAAAGAGCGCTCATAAGAGCAATATGAAGAACATATTCAGATTTGCGGTTTTTATAATCGGTGTGTTGCTTATATGTTCATATCACATCCTCAAGGGACTGGGGCTTTCGAAAATGATGTATTATGATTTCGCAAAGCCTGTCCATTCTTTTCTTGCTTCACTTTTTGATCATACATCTGTCTGCGTTGGTGAAGTGCTTATCGGTATCTTTGCATTGTTTCTCCTGATCGATATTGTCACTGAATTGGTTAACATAATAAAACAACCTTCCAAAACACTTTTGTCTATCCTGCTTATCATATGCTCATCGGTGTCGATCATCTATGGTGGGTTCTGCATGCTATGGGGCTTTTATTATGCTGCTCCCGGCGTAAGCGGAGTGTGCAAGATCACAACCGGTGGCGTGGAACATGATGATCTTATCGCTACAGATCTGTTTTTCCTTGAAAAAGCAAATGAATACTCTGAGAAGGTCACCAGGGACAGTGAAGGTCTGTATATTATGAGTGATGAGACCTTTGAGCACAGCCTGAAGCTTTATGAAAACGTATGCGCAATTTATCCCGGGCTGGAGGATAAGATTCACCGCCCGAAGAGGGTATTTTTCTCCAAAGCCGTCAGTTTGATGGATTTCACGGGATTTTTCTTCCCTTTCACGGGAGAAGCCTGCATCAACGTGGATTCACCTGATTGTATGATACCGTCAACCATAGCGCACGAGCTGGCCCACCAGCGAGGGATCGCGGCAGAAGATGAGGCCAATTTCATAGGTATACTGGCCTGTATGGAAGACGGGGATCCGGATTATGTGTATTCGGCTTCACTTCTTGCGCTGGCGCATTTACAGAGCGCGGTCTATAAAAGCGGAGACATGGATAACTGGCAGCAGGTAAAGGATTCGTACGCGCCCGGCGTTATGGCTGATCTGTCTGCGAATTCCGCATATTGGAGCGCATACCGCAAGAACCCTGTCAACAGGGCCACATCCCAGACGTATGATGCATTTCTTAAATCCTACGACCAGTCCATGGGGCTGCAAACCTACGGCGCCTGTGTGGATTATCTGGTATATTATTACGGTAAGTGAAAAATCTTATTTTGAGGTAGCGAAAACGATTACAATTGTGGTATACTGACATTCGGTACGGGCAGAAAAAATTTTTGTTTTTTGTGAACCTTTTTGTGACCCGTGCAAGTCTTATACATTAGAGGAAGTTATTTATGGCTGCAACATTATTAAAGCGCTGGCAAGATATGGCATATTCGGAGACAGCCGACAGAGGTGCTCTCCAGAAACTCTGGCAGGAATATTTCCTTAAGGAGAAAGAGATATATGCCGAGCTTCTTCAGAATCCTGACACAGTAGTAAAAGGTACTGTTAAGGAACTTGCAGAGAAGTTCAATGTAGATATAATGACCATGACCGGGTTTTTGGACGGTATCAATGACAGTCTTAAGGAACCCAATCCCATCGAAGAGATGGATGAGGATACAGAGGTCAATCTTGGATTTGATCTTGAACTTCTGTACAAGCACATGGTAAGAGCAGATGCTGATTGGCTCTACCAGTTGGACGAGTGGGATGATATCTTTGACGAGGAGAAGCGCAAAGAGCTCTATAAGGAGCAGAAGTCATCCACTACAGTACGCAAGGACGTTAAGGTTTATCCCAATGACCCGTGTCCATGCGGGAGCGGTAAGAAGTACAAGAAGTGCTGCGGTAGAACTGCGCAGGCATCTAATTAAGAAGGGAGATAATGTACACATGAAAAAGATCCTGTCACTTTTATTAGTAGGTGCAATGGTGATCGGTATCGTCGGATGCGGAGCTAATCAGGGTGAGACATTTTCAACGGCTGCAAGTCGTGAATTTGACCCGGACGCAGATGTCTTCTATTTTGACGGAGAAGCAGTAGCTCTGGCACAGTCGATAGCAACATCCGGTGGAGAAGGCAATGCCGCTATGAGAGCTACGGCTAAGGCTGCATTGGATGGCTGCAATGCACAGAGAGCTGCAGGAGGACTTGGAAAACTTGCCTGGAACGACGGACTTGAGCAGGCAGCTATGGTACGTGCTCAGGAGATCGTAACAACCTGGTCACACACAAGACCTAACGGCAGCGATTGGTACACTGTTAATTCCGCTATTATGTACGGTGAGAATCTGGCGAAAGGTTACAGTACGGCAGATGCAGCAGTAGCAGCTTGGATGGCTTCACCTACACACAAGGAGAACATCATGTTCGGTGGCTTTAAGACATGCGGTATCGCTATCTATGAAGTAGGCGGAACATGGTACTGGGCAGAGGAGTTCGGATATTGATCCGTATCTGATCCCGAAAGAATTGATTTTTAAAAGGCGCGTGCGACCGCATGCGCCTTTTTTGTGGTATTATGGTAATAATAAATATAAAAAGAAAAGCATAGAAAGGTTAATGATACGCTATGGCAGATAATGTGCAAAATGCCCCCGAAGAGTTGAAGAAGGGCAAAAAGAGAAAAGAAAAAAAGCCCAAGACAAAAAAAGAAAAGGCCATGAGTGTCCTTGATATACTGATCCCTGTCGTTTGCGGCGGCGTGATCCTTTTCTCCGGTTTTAATCTGTTTAAGATATACAGATCCTATGCGGAGGCTGAAGCCATATATGACGGGATCGCCCTGTATGTGCGGGATGATGTTAAGGGAGAAGAGGAACAGGAAGAAGAGAAGGCTATGGAAGAAGCCGGATTCCCTTATCTTAATGTAGATTTTGAATCGCTGGCCGAGATCAACGAGGATTTCCTGGGCTGGCTGTATTTCCCGCTTCTTGATATCAGTTATCCCGTGGTACGCGGCGATGAAGACGAAACCTATCTTCACGAGGCGATGGATGGAACTAAATCAAACAGCGGATGCATATACATAGACTATTATTCCAATCCTTATCTTAAGGATATGGCAACGCTTTTCTTTGGGCATAATATGCGTAACGGTTCCATGTTCGGTTCCCTTAAGCGGATACGCAAGGAAGAAGGACTTGTGGAACAGGATCCGTATTTCTACTACTACACGCCCACGAAGGCGTTCAAATGCCATATATTCTGTTATTATCTGGAAAGCTCGAAGGGCAAGACCTATGAATGTCCGTATGATGTAGAAGGTTACGATCAGTATATGGACTATATCTTAGAGAAAAACGAATGGCCGGACGGTCCCTCCGGAGTGGATATCGCTCATAGGCACAGACTGGTCACCTTATCAACATGTTCAGGACATAATTCCGGCAAACGTACTGTAATCCAGGCTGTGATCGAAGATACCTACGAATACAGCAATGTCATTATCGGCGATACTATCGATCTGCCGGAAGAAACGGATGAAAAGTAATAAGCTTTCTTTAAACCGCACACAACTGCAGATCATCGCCGTCATATCCATG
>JAEEGL013405220.1_pt1 | contig 13809 bp, 13 predicted proteins | sample 9134231 | NCBI WGS metagenome assembly JAEEGL01 (sample SAMN16246548, study PRJNA631951) | gut metagenome | biome: gut microbiome; feature: rumen; material: fiber-attached | host: Bos | place: Iran: Karaj | collected 2018-10 | reverse complement strand
TCCTGAATAAAAAACTCCCTTTCCGGGGGATTGAACATCTGCATCATCCCGTAGTAGCTGCCTTCGTTATAGAGCTCAATGATGACCAGAAAGTCCTCCTCAAACTCCTTTTCAGCCTCTGTTATCACATCCGATAACAAAACAGGATACATGTTAAACTTTGTTTTATCGCCAATTAGCCCCGCATCCTTTATATACAACGTATTCTCTCCGGCTTTTTTTACTATGACGGCAGCGGTTATCCTCTCCCCCTCTACCATGAAGCGGGAAAGCCTTCCGCCCTGATCCTTGTCGTCAAAGAAAAGGCCCGTATTTTTCGACTCTGCCAGAAGCAGCCTAAGCGCTTTCTTATCGACCTCCTCCATGCTGAAGGAGCATGGCAGCCGTTTCCTGTACTTTTCCATAAGCTCGAAATAGATCGCGCTCTTCATGTCACCATACCTGTAGCACAGAAGTCTGCCGTCCGAAGACAGAGGAATAAAGCCCCGGCGGATAAAGAAGGTCGCCGAATCCCTGACCTCGCCGTATTTAAGAAACATCCTGCACAGGATATTTACCACACCCCTTTTTCTCATATATTCCCGGGCATAGGAGAGTATCCCCGTCGCGATACCGTTTTCCCGGTACTCCTCGGGTGTGTACATATATTCCAGCCATATATCCCTGAGATTACTTTCCGGATGAGAAAAAAAAGCATAGCCCATAAGCTTTCCCTCATCCACAGCGGCAAGGATACAGCACTCATAGCTCTTATCCTCTATTATCGCGTTTACATACGGAGGCGCCGTCCGGGAAAGCAGCTCATTATCCGGAAGTATATTATAATAGTTCATCCGCCGATCACCTCCGAAGCCTTTATAAGACCGGGGCAATAGCGCTCGGCCACTCCCAGCGAAAGGGCGACGCAGGAGTCGGCCTCCTCCATGAGCTCTTCCTCGCTCATGGTTTTAAGCACCGGTGTCCTGAGATAATAAAAAACCGTATTCTCAACAGGGTCCCAGGCAAAGCCTCCAAGGGGGATCTCCGCGTTTATATCAGTCATAACCGCGCAAACAAGGGTAAGGCTCTCATCCCTTATCTCGTCCAGGACTTCGATCCTGCAGTCAAAGAAACCGTACTCGCTTTCATCGCTTACAAGGAAGGAAAATTCTCCTTCCGCCGTGTTGGCAATGCTCCCGAAGCCCCGAAGCCTCATGGATAAGATCCCCTGTTCAAAGTCAACCTCTTCCTGCCCGTTCTCAAGAAACATATCCTTTAGTTTTTCAAGTATCTTTTCCGTTTCCATTCAAACCTCATCCAATCTGTAATAACTGCTGTTGCGCCGATCAAGCGGGAGTCGTGCGTTTATCCCGCCTTCTTTTGCGTCAGGTACTGCTTTGCATGATCAGCCGCGTCGGAGGCGTTTGCGGTATAGCAGTCAGCTCCCACCTCATCCGCAAAGGCCTGTGAAACCGGTGCCCCGCCTATCATGACATGGTATTTGTCCCTGATGCCTCTCCTCTCAAATTCCTTTATCACATCCCCGATAGCCGGCATTGTAGTGGTCAGAAGCGCGGAAAGGCATACTATATCGGCGTTTACCTCCTCCGCCTTTTCAACAAAGGTCGTCTCGGAAACGTCGATCCCCACATCGTAGACCTCCATTCCCGCTCCCTTCATCATCATGGCCACCAGATTTTTTCCGATATCGTGAAGATCGCCCTTGACCGTTCCGATCACTACCCTTCCTATGGGTTCGATCCCGGACTCGGAAAAGTACGGCTCAATGATCTTTACCCCCGCAGACATGGCTCTGGCCGCTACCAGCATTTCCGGGATAAATATCTTGTTCTGGCGAAAATTCTCCCCTACGATCCCCATAGGCGCGATCAGTCCCTCCTCAAGGATCTGCTTTACCGGCACCCCCTCTTCAAGAGCCCGGTTCACAAGCGCTTTTACGTCCTTTACCTTCCCTTTTTCCACCGCCAGGGATAACTCTGTAAGCTCCATAATATACCTCCTGAAATGTTGCCTTTCCGTTGCTGCTGTCCACAGCCGGAATGAGAACAGTAACTTTCCGTTACCATACACAGAAATGTCAATTCCATATGTTTATCATATCAAAAAACAGAGTGGAATTAAAGAATAATAAAATGTATAATCGGCGAAGAGGTAATGATCCGGTCTAAAAAAGCAGACCGGATCGGAACGATCTAAAGATCGTTCCTAAGCGCACGATTTGCTGTGCAAATCGGCGCGGAGGAAATGGAGATAAGGAAATGTCGGAAGTAAAGCTTATCATCCCTGACAAGGGCAGTATAATCATCGACAGGGATGACGTCCTTCGCCGCACAGGCTGCGGTAAGGATAACCCTCATTATGAAGAATTTGTCAGGGAATTCGAAGAATTGCTGCCCACAGTGCGGTCTGCGATAAATCCCCGGGCTGCCCTGGGTTTTTTTGATTATCCCGGTTTTTCTGAAATAAAGACCGAAAGAGAGAACTCAAAGGGTACCGGTTATGGCAGAGCACCGGCAAAGGGGGATCCCGTACTTTATATGATATGCACCGTCGGTGCCGAGGTCAGTGAAATGTCCTCCGCCTTTTTTGAGGAGGGGGAATATGTAAAGGGGCTTCTCAGCGATGCCATGGCCTCTTCAGCCCTGTTCGGGATGGAAAAGCCGGTATTTAAGGAGCTTCGGCGCATCTGCAAAGATCGTCACGTCGGGATAGCAAAACGTTTTGAAGCTCCCGTCCATGTTCCGATGCAGATCCAGAAGACCGCGTTTGAGGCTTTAAATGCGGGTGAGAATCTTGGCCTTTCCATCACCTCCGGGCTTATGTACGATCCCGTCAAGTCCTCCTGTCAGGTATTTGCCGTAACACAAAACGAGCACATCATGCGCCTGACCCACGGGTGCGCTGACTGCCCGGTCACAGGCTGTGCGAACAGGATGGAAAGCGTATCGATAAGAGTAAATACTTCCGAAGCTGTCTATGAATTTTGCGCATATCCCGGCTCGGATCTGCTCTCTCTCCTTCAGGAAAACGAAATATATATAAGCGCTCCCTGCGGCGGAGCGGGACGCTGCGGAAAGTGCGCGGTTTATATCAGAGAGGCGAAAGCGGTTAAAGAGGCTTCCTCTCAGGCTCTAAAGGAGGCTTTGCCATCCGGGATGAGAAAGGAGCTCGCCTGCCGCTATATAGTTAATGAATCCTGTGAGGTGAGCCTGATCGGATCTGCGAAAGAGGATATAACAGCCCTGGGCAGCATCGAACCCCGATCACAAAAAGCTGTTTTGGGAGGCGGCATACATCCAGGCTCCTTAAATACCTCCTACAGCGCCGGATCTTTTGCCATCGCCATAGATATCGGAACCACCACCCTTGCCCTCTCCCTGACAGATCCCGAAAACGGAAGGGTCATCGATACCCACACCGCCGTAAACAGGCAGAGGCGTTTCGGAGCTGACGTCATAACTAGGATCGATGCAGCTTGTGCGGGAAAGGCTTCCCTTCTTCGCGAAAGCATCTGCAGGGATCTGGCCGACGGGATATCCGTCCTGCTTACACAACACCGTGTCGATCCCGAAAGGCTTATGTGCGCCGCTGCCGCCGGCAACACCACGATGCTTCACCTTCTTATGGGTTATCCCGCTAAAGGGCTGGGGATCTATCCTTTTACCGCTCATACCCTTAAGCTTGAAAAGCACAGCCTGGGAGATGTATTAGGGAGCGCGGCGGATGCCCTCCCCTTAAGTAAGCTTAAGGATATTCCCTTTTATCTGCTTCCCGGTTTTTCCGTCTTTGTCGGAGCGGATATCGTCTCAGGCCTCTACAGCCTCGATCTCTTTAACAGCACAGAGCTCTGCGCCTTTATCGATCTTGGTACAAACGGGGAGATGGCGGTGGGAAACAGGGACAGGCTCTTAGTCACCTCCACAGCGGCCGGCCCTGCCTTTGAAGGGGGCAATATTGAATACGGGATCGGCAGTATCCCCGGCGCCATCTCCTCGGTCTCTCTTCCAAAAAAGCCATCCTTACCGGTTGCCGGCGCACCGTCTGATGATCGTTTAAGGGTTGGGGGCAGTAATAAAATAGCAGTTGATATACAAACCATAGGAAATAAACCCCCCGCCGGGATCTGCGGCACCGGTGTCATAGAGGCCGTGGCAGAGCTTTTGCGCGTCGGGCTTATTGACGAGACCGGGATGCTTGATGAAGAATATTTCGAAGACGGCTTCCCTCTTGCGTTAATGCACTCTGACGTTCCCGAAAAGGAGGTTCCCATCATCCTTACCCAGAAGGACATCCGGGAGATCCAGCTTGCCAAATCCGCCATAAGGGCAGGCTTCGAAATCCTGTTAAAACGCTTCGGCACGGATTATAGCGGCATCTCAAGGCTATTTATCGCCGGAGGCTTCGGCTATTACCTTGACGTAAAAAAGGCTGCAGCGATCGGGATGATCCCCCGGCAGCTTATCGGTAAGGCAGAGGCTGTGGGCAATTCCTCCTTAAACGGAGTCATCCGCTTCCTTACAGCCCTTTATAAGGAAAGCTCTTCCGGACAGACGACGATCCGCCGTCTTAAAGAACTGGCGGAATCCGGCGAAGAGATCTCCCTCTCCTCCGATCCCGACTTCGGCAGCCTGTATATGCAATATATGATGTTTGAATAAATATCCCTACCATTTTCCCGCTTGTTGAATTATAATGTAATGAAGGTAATTGTTCGGTCTGTAAACAGACCGAACCGGCATGATCTAAAGATCATGCCGAAGCGCACGATTTGTAAAAACAAATCGGCGCAAGCGAGCAAATCGCGCTTGCGCGATTCGCGAGTCTAATTTAACGGAATTATTTCGATTGCACGATCTGTTAAATCAAATCGGCGCAAGCAAGCAAATCGCGAAGCGATTCGCAAATCTCATCCGGGGGTGGATCATGGGTCAGGGAAGTCTTAAAGGATATAAGATTTTTAAGATCGTTCAGCTTATCGTACTTATAGTTTTTGCCATAGCCTTTTTCTGCTATCTCCATTTCGATCCTCTGCTTAAGAACAATCTGTATTCAAATAAAAATCTTCTTACCATATGTATATTCCTCTGGGCCTTCATGATCTATAGTGCCATCTCACTTTTCTTTGATTTTATCCAGATCGAAAGAAATATCCTGGACGTTCATTCCCTGAACGAAAAGGCCTACCTTGACAGGCTCACAAGGCTTCCCAACCGAAACACCGTTGACCTTCTTATCGATAACTACAGAGACCGCGACATCTCAAGCACTGCCGGAGCTCTGATAACGATCTCAAACCTTGATCAGATCAATGAACAGAAGGGACGTAAGGCCGGTGATGAATCGATCCTCAGATTTTCAAAGGTCTTTGAGCTTACCGGCAACAAATACGGTTTTGTCGGCAGAAACGGCGGCAACGAATTCCTTATCGTGATCGATGATTGCGACCCGGCAAAGATGCAGAACTTTGTCAACGATCTCAGTAATGAGATCCAGAACGAATTCGGAGACACTAAGCAGGGAGAGATGCCCATCAGGATTTCCTTCAGCTTTGCATTTAATTCGGAGGAAAAAGTCTCTACCATGGCTGAGCTTATTTCAAGAATGTATAAGGAGACCCATACAGCGTAAATGGCTAACTTTAACCATGATTACATAGGTAACTTGGTTATGCGGGCCCAGGCGGATGATTCAGATGCTTTTGCGGAGCTTTATGCCCTTACCTATAAGCACATCTATAACTATGCGGGACATTATCTAAGGGACGAATATCTGGCTCAGGACGCGATGCAGGAGACCTATGTTTCCGCCCTTAAAAATATCAGAAAGATCAAAGAACCCTCCCTGTTCGTGGCCTGGCTGAATCAGATCTGTTTCCATGTCTGCTACGACATGAGCAAAAAGAACGACGCCGGTTACGATACCGCCATATCTCCGGAGCTTCTGGAGGTTCTTAAGGATGAACATACCTATCATGATCCGGTATTAAACTATGAGGACAAGGAACAGACCGAGGCAATAAAAAAATCTGTGGCAGAACTGCCCTTTAACGAACAGCAGGTCATTGTAATGAGATACTACAATGATATGAAGCTCGAAGATATCGCAAGCGCGATGAACGTTTCAAGAAGCTCGGTAAAGCGATATCTGATATCCGGCCGGGAAAAGCTGGCGCGGAAGCTGTCGGAAGGGGGTAGACGGTCATGATAGGCAGGAAGAAATACAGTATGGATCTGAAGAGTGCAAATGATATCCTTCAGAACGTACTTAAGGAAAACAATAAAGAACCGAATACTGTTCCGTTTGACAGACTTGTGTTCTCTAACACCGTGAATGTGGCCTTTGCCAAGACCGGAAGGATAGCAAGTCTATGTTTGCTTGTGCTGATAGCTCTCTCACCTCTGGCCTTTAAGGATAACGGCTTCAGTGTCAGAAATTCCGGTCTTATCGAAAAGATAATAGTTTCGGATCATCAGCTCTATTCGGATCATTTTGTTATGTATCTTAAGGGCAGTAATATAGATTACGATAATATCTACGCAAGAAAACCGGACGGTACCTTTGTATTTCCGACCTCCGTTGATGAAGAGACCGGAGAGGTTACCTTCCCCTATGAAGGGCTGAGCTTGAATATCTATATACCCGATCTGAACGGAAAGGTTTTACAGGCAATACTCAGTGCTGAATAATGATTCTTCAGGAAAAAAAGTCTGGGCCGCCAGACCATACCGCACCTTCGTAAAAAAGACTGTCCTGGCGCCGTTTGTCCTTTTTCTGCTTCTTTTCCTTAACGCCTGCCACTCCGCCTTTTCCGGAAATGCACGGGCTATAAGAGAGGGAAAGACAGTTATAACCTCAACCGGCGAAACGGAACGGGACAATACTCCCGTTGTGCTGATCCCCTCCCTTGAAGGAGATGATATCCTGGGTAATGAAAAGATAAGCATCAATATCTCAAACGCCTCGGAGGGTTATATCGCGGTAAGCTATCTCGGAGACAGTGACAGGGCAAAGCTTCAGCTTACCGGCAACGGCCAGGTAACCTATACCTACGATCTTTTTACCGGAGAAGACGAGGTCATACCCCTGACTGCCGGCTCGGGCACCTATGTTTCGACTGTTTACGAAAACATCGACGCAAACCAGTACGCAACCATCTTTGCTACTGAATTCACGGTGGATATCACCAATACCTACGGTCCCTTTCTGTACCCTAACATGTACGTGAACTTCAGCCCTGATTCGGAAGTGGTAGCTCTTGCCGCCATCCTTGCCAAGGGCTCCACCAGCGATCTTGAGGTGGTTTCGAGAATATATCAGTATGTTATCGACAATATCAGCTATGATCACGAAAAGGCTAAGACCGTTGAAAGCGGCTATATACCCGATGTGGACGAGATCCTTTCCCTCAGGAAGGGTATCTGCTTTGACTATGCCGCAATGATGTCCGCCATGCTGAGGAGCCAGCGCATACCCTCACGGCTTGAGATAGGCTATGCGGGGGACGCCTACCATGCCTGGATAAGCATCTATACTCCCGATACGGGCTGGCTTGAGGGTATGATAGTTTTCGACGGGACTACCTGGTCACTCGTGGATCCCACCTTCGCCGCAAATACCGATAATGCCGATGACCTTGCAAGCTTTATCGGAAGCGGGGACAATTATTTTACGAAATACGTTTATTAGATCATAGCTAAGGGCACGATCCGAAGATCGTGCCTAAGCGCACGATTTGCTGAGCAAATCGGCGCAGAGAGGAATATTCCATGGCTAAGAAGCAGAAGGAGCTGAATAATAAGGAGCTGGGCATGTTTTTCGACCAGTTTGCCATGACCCTGGATGCCGGTCTCAATCACACCGACGGGATCCAGATCATGCTGGAGGATGCTGTCAGCACCGAAGGAAAAAACATCCTGGCGGTAATGCTGGAGACTCTTCACGAGGGAAAACCGCTTTCCAAGGCCTTCGAAAGCGCCGGGGTCTTTCCCAAATATGCTCTCGACATGATAGCAATAGGCGAGCGAAGCGGTAAGACCGATGATGTGGCCCATTCTCTTGCCGACTACTATGACAGGGAGGAGAACATCGCACAGGGGATAAAAAACGCTGTTACTTATCCTCTTCTGATAATATTTATGATGTTCATCGTCATCCTTGTTCTTATTATAAAGGTGCTCCCTGTATTCAACCAGGTATTCATTCAGCTGGGCTCCGAAATGAGCGGCTTCTCAAGGGGGCTCTTAAACCTCGGAAATGCCATAAGCAGATACTCTCTTGTTCTGATGGCTCTCCTGCTGATCATCATTGCTCTGTATTTCATCTTTTCAAAGACAGATTCCGGTAAAAAGGCCTTCGGTCGGTTTCTGCAAAAGTTTCCTCTTACAAAGGGCTTCTATAATAAGATAGCCGCAGGGCGCTTCGCCAGCAGCATGGCGCTTACCATGAACACCAACCTCGGGCCTGATGAGAGCCTTCAGATGGTTGAAAAGATAGTCGACAACAAAGAGGTGGAATTAAAGATAGGCGAATGCCGCAAAATGATCAGAGGCGGTCTTTCCTTTACAGATGCCCTCGTGGACAGCCAGATCTTTAACAATCTCTACTCCAGGATGATCTCCGTGGGAGGAAAATCCGGAGCGGTTGACAAGGCCCTCGCAAAGATAGCCAAAAATTACGAATCAGAAATAGATGACAGGATAGGAAACATAATTTCCATTCTGGAGCCGACCCTCGTTATAGTTTTTTCGATCATCGTCTGCCTGATACTCCTTTCGGTCATGATGCCCCTTATGAGCATTATGTCCAGTATCGGGTAGTAAGGAAATGGATCTTTCCTAAGCCCACGATTTGTATTATTCATGTGGGTAGGGTGACCCGTGAATGGTAACAAAGTTCCAACAACCCGGCGCGGGAAATGATCCGGTCTGAAAAGCAGACGGGTTGGCATAACAATACTGAGAATATGAAAAACAGATTTAACAGACCCGATCCTCTCAAAAGAATATTCAACGGGCAGACTCTTTCGATCCTGGTGTTTGCACTGGTGATCGCCGTCTTTATTATCGGTATAAACTCTGTATCAAACAGCACTCTTACCGATGACAGGAGCCTGCTTGAGAAGGCCGTTACCAAGGATATCGTCCACTGCTATGCCGTAGAGGGCGTGTATCCGCCGTCCCTGAGCTATATCGAGGAACACTACGGCCTTACCTATGACCATAGCAAATATATAGTAAGCTACGAATCCATCGGGTCGAACATTATGCCCAGTGTAATGATAATCGAAAAGTATACGGATTAGCGCACAATTTGCTTACAGCAAATTGGCGCAAAGGAAATTGTTCGGTCTGATACCAGACCGAACCGGCATGATCTGAAGATCATGCCGAAGCGCACGATTTGCCATAGGCAAATCGGCGCGGAGGAGGTATGGCTTGAATTTCAGAAGACGCGGAAGATCCATAGTCGACATGCTCTTCATACTGGCGCTTTTTGCGGTGTTCATGATATCCGCTCTTTTTATTGTACTCTTTGGCGCACGTATCTATAAAAAGGTCGTTGCCGATGCCGATACCAATTACAACGCCCGTACCTCCATCGCCTATATAAGCGAAAAGATCAGGCAGCACGATTCTGAGGATGGCGTTTCGGTTGTTTTTGACGGTGACAGGCCGGTTCTCAGGCTTACCGAGACCTACAACGACCAAAGCTATTATACCTACCTGTATGAGTCGAACGGTTCTCTGAAGGAGCTGACCACCCCTGCCGAATACGACCCTATCTATTCCGCCGGACAGAACATTCTGGAGGTTAATTCCTTTAACATCGAGCAGATAAACGACTCGCTCTACAGATTCATGATAAAGGATGTGGATGATAACAGCATAGATTTCTATGTTGCTCACTACAGCAGGGCGGAATACAAATGAAGAGGAAAAATGCCGGAACCTCCCTGTTCCTTATGGAAATGATAATAATAGTCCTGTTTTTCTCGGTGGCAAGCGCGGTATGTGTACAGGCCTTTGTAAACGCCCACCTCCTCGACCGGCAGACCAGGGAATTAAATCACGCAGTGATCATTGCCCAGGGCTTTGCCGATGTGGTAAGAGGAACAGACGGCAGCATTGAGAGCATCCTTAAAGCCTACCCCATGGCAGTGGAGAGCGGAGAGCTTGAGCTCACTGCCTACTATGATAAGGATTTCGAGCCCTGCAGTGCGCAGGATGAAAGCGCCTATATTGCAAGCCTTGAGCTTAAGCCCGAAAAAAAGCTTCAGACTGTCACCGTATCTGTCAGGATCCTGGAAGACGACTCCGAGATCTATACGCTGACGGCCTCCAAATACACGGGCACTACGGAATAAATTTTATTATGTAAATGATCCGGTCTAAAAAAGCAGACCGGATCGGAACGATCCTAAGATCGTTCCTCAGCGCACGATTTGCTTCGCAAATCGGCGCAGAGGTATCATAAATGGGAAAAAAGAATACGGGCGGAATGAATATAGGCACCTCCTCGGTCCTGGTGGCCTTCGTTCTGCTGTGTCTGGTGACCTTCGCGGGGCTTTCCTTCTTAAGCGCCAACTCCGATTACAGGCTGAGCCGCCAGACCGCCGACAAGACAACCGAATATTATAAAGCGGGACTTGAAGCCGACAGGCGCCTGGCTGAGCTTGACGGCATCTTTTCAAGCTATGCGGCCGCGACCTCCGAGTCCTCCTATTACAGGGAGCTGGAGGATCGATTCGCAGACAGCCTTGATTACACCTGGAAGAATGATGAGACAAACGGTGTCCGTACTCTCTCCTTCCTGGTAAATATAAATGAACGCCAGGATCTGAACGTGGTGCTCAGTATACTGTACCCCTCCTCCGCTGATGAAAGGTGCTTTGACATACAGAGCTACTCTGTGGTCGTAAACTCAAGCTGGCAGGATGAGCTGCGGGATGAGATAGAAGAAAACGGACTGATGTTTGATTAAACCGAAACAGGAGAAAGAAATGCAGGATGTAGTAGAGACTTTAGCCAAGATAACCAAGGAAGGACAGGCCTCGGATATTTTCATCGTAGCCGGCCGTCAGCTGTCCTATAAGGCACACGGCGCGATATATACCGAGGGTGAGGAAAGGCTCATGCCGGCTGCCACCTCAGAGCTTATCACCGCCATCTATGACCTTGCGGGACACCGGAGCATGGACAGGCTTGTAAATACCGGGGATGATGATTTTTCCTTTGCCTTAAGGGGCGTTGCCAGGTTCAGGATGTCCGCCTTTAAACAGAGGGGTTCCCTTTCCGCTGTCATCAGGGTCATTAATTTCAACATCCCGGATCCCAACGATCTGGGAATACCTGAAAGCATAATACACCTGGCCGACCGCAAAAAGGGGCTTGTTCTGGTGACCGGTCCGGCCGGAAGCGGCAAGTCCACTACCCTGGCCTGTATGGTGGATCACATCAATTCTACCAGACAGGCTCATATCATTACCCTTGAAGATCCTCTGGAGTACCTCCATGTCCACAAAAAGAGCATTGTAAGCCAGAGGGAGGTCATCTCGGATACCGAAAGTTATCTGACCGCCTTAAGAGCCTCTCTCCGTCAAAGCCCTGACGTTATACTGCTTGGAGAGATGCGTGACTCGGAAACCATCAGTGTCGCCATGACCGCGGCTGAGACCGGACACCTCGTTCTCTCAACCCTTCACACCATCGGGGCTGCCAATACCATTGAAAGGATAATAGACTCCTTCCCGCCCAACCAGCAGCATCAGATCTACATCCAGCTGTCAATGGTGCTTCAGGCGGTGGTATCCCAACAGCTCCTTCCCTCTGAGCAGGGAACGGTGGTTCCTGCCTTTGAGATAATGACTCTCAATCCTGCCATCAGAACCAATATAAGGGATCAGAAGGTCCAGAGCATTGATTCCATCATAGATACCTCCTCCCAGGAGGGAATGATCTCGATGAACACCAGTCTCTTAAACCTTTACAACGATGGTATCATCAGTGAAAAGACCGCCTATTCCTATACAACGAATCCCGAGAACCTGGGCAATAAGATCTATTATCTGGGAAAGAGGAAGAACATGGAGGACGATGCACCGGGCGGTTTGAATCCGGCTTCCGGAAAGAAGGCCAGGGATAAGGCTGATAAAAAAGGGAAAAAGGCAGTATCAAAGGATGCCCTGAGCAACCTTGTTTCCGCCCCGAGCAATGACGACGCGGCATATTCCTCAAAATGGGAGGACAGTTCCGATGACTGGGGTGACTGGGGTGATGACGAAAAGAGCCCGGCAAAGGCTTCTCCTGCGCCCCTAAAGGCAAAAGGGAGCAAGGTTTCCGAGCACGGTGATACAAAGAAGCACGGACTGTTCGGAAAGAAAAAATGATCGCCGCAATCTTACCCTGATCGCGCGCTATAAACAATAAGAGCAGGTACAGAAAAGCCGGGGCATAAACCCCGGCTTTCGCTAACGTAAATTCTTTTTTTATTCTGCATCCTCTGCGATCTCTTCGGTCTCATCGATCTCGCTGACCGCCTCATCGCCCTCGTCATACATATCGTCTTCGGGATAATCATCCTCAGGATATTCATCCTCGGGAGTGGTGCCGAACTCATCTGCTATGCTCGTATCCAGTACAACATCACGGTACCTTCTCATACCGGTTCCGGCAGGGATCGGCTTACCGATGATAACATTTTCCTTAAGACCGATAAGAGGATCGACCTTACCCTTTATGGCCGCTTCAGTCAGAACCTTCGTGGTCTCCTGGAAGGATGCGGCGGAAAGGAAGGAATTGGTGGCAAGCGCTGCCTTGGTGATACCGAGCATGATGCGCTTTCCGTCCGCAGGCTTCTTGCCTTCCGCTATAAGCCGCTCATTCATGTCCTCATACTCCAGCAGATCCACCAGCGCGCCCGGCATATATTCCGAATCACCGTTCTCCTCGATACGGATCTTCTTAAGCATCTGACGGACTATGACCTCAATATGCTTATCATTGATATCAACACCCTGAAGCCTGTAAACCTTCTGAACCTCGCTTATCATATAATCCTGAACCGAATCGATCCCCTTTATCTTAAGGATATCATGAGGATTTACCGAACCGTCTGTCAGAGGATCTCCGGCAGCGATCTCTACGCCCTCCGGATTATCGGTTATCAGGGCGGTTATCCTCGAACCGAAGGGGATAAGATATCTCTTGATCTCTCCGGTCTCGGCATTTGTGACAACTACCTCTTTCTTCTTTCTGGTATCCTCGACCACCGCGGTTCCGGCGATCTCGGAGATTATTGCAAGTCCCTTGGGCTTTCTTGCCTCAAAGAGCTCCTCTACTCTGGGAAGACCCTGAGTAATGTCATCACCCGCAACGCCTCCGGTATGGAAGGTTCTCATGGTAAGCTGGGTACCCGGCTCTCCTATGGACTGCGCAGCTATGATACCGACAGCCTCACCGACCTGAACCGTTTCTCCGGTCGCCATATTGGCGCCGTAGCACTTTGAGCAGATCCCGTTATGGCAGCGGCAGGTAAGGATCGTCCTTATCTTGACGCCCTTGGAGGCTGCATTGTCTATCCTCGAGCCATCCTCATCCTCTATCTGGAAGGGAACCCCGTTTTCATCAACACCGTGAAGCAGAACCTGCTCGGCCCTTCTCGGCGTTATCATATGATTCTTCTTTACAAGGATATTTCCTTCACTGTCCTTAATATCCAGACAGGTATATCTTCCCAGGATACGATCCTTTAACGTCTCGATCTTCTCCTTGCCGTTCATGAAGGCCTTAACATACATTCCGGCAAGCTCTT
>JAEEGL013152806.1_pt1 | contig 13809 bp, 19 predicted proteins | sample 9134231 | NCBI WGS metagenome assembly JAEEGL01 (sample SAMN16246548, study PRJNA631951) | gut metagenome | biome: gut microbiome; feature: rumen; material: fiber-attached | host: Bos | place: Iran: Karaj | collected 2018-10 | reverse complement strand
ATAAAATACGGCTTTGTTTCGATGCGTACCTCGCGTGCAATATAGGGTGTATCGCCTAATTTGGCGAGTTGTGTACGAATCGTATCCAGTGCCTTCGCTTCATTTTTTGCGGGTTCTTTGACATAGTCAAACATGCGCTCTTTATCGCCGATACGCAAACAAAAACCGCTCTCCGTCTCACTCAACACGATATCCACCGGAATGCGGCGCTCGCTATGCAGATTCTTCGTAAACTCTACATCCAGATTTCGGTAAAGGGGACTGAAGGCTGAAGGCTGATAACTGATTGCTTTATTGATCTTCACAATGCTTCCTTCCACGCCGTTCACGTTGAATCCTTCGCTTCCGATCGTCAAACCGTCTCCGTTATGCAGCATGACTCCTTCTTTGAGTCGCACGCGAAGCGTGTTGTCGCGCGCTTCCAACACTTCACCGATATACTCACCGGTCGATTTAGGGGTATCCCAATTGGCCATGTGGGGTGTGCGGCCGTGCAGAAAATAGTCTGTTGCGCCTCGATGGAACGTCTTCTCCGGATCGGGCGTAAAACTGCGTGTGTAGACCGCTCCGTTAGGACCTAACTTCTCCCGATAATAGGCCACTACATTGGTCACGTACTCCGCATCTTTGAGTCGTCCTTCAATCTTAAAAGTAGTCACACCTGCCGCTATCAATTCATCTAAATACGCACTGCGATCCAGGTCTTGAAGCGAAAGCAGATGGCGCTGATGAATCGGTTCACCGTGCTCGTCAAGCACCTCGTTCATTTCGCCATCCAACAGGTCATACGCCATGCGGCAGAACTGCGCACAAGCCCCTCGGTTGGCGCTTCTACCGGCCAGCACTTCAGATATATAGCATCGTCCGGAATAACTCACGCACAACGCGCCATGTACAAACGCTTCCAATTCGATATCGGGTACCGCTTCATGGATCGCCCGGATCTCATCGATCCCTAACTCCCGCGCCAGAACGACGCGCTTGAAACCCAAATCGCGTAGGTTTTTCACCTGTTCGGGCGTTCTGTTGTCGCATTGCGTGGAAGCGTGCAAACGAATAGGGGGAAGGTCGAAATCGAGCAGGTGCAGATCTTGAATGATGAGTGCATCTACACCTATCTTATATAACGCATGCGCGAGCGCGACCGCATCCGCGTACTCATCGTCATGGAGTAGGGTATTGAGCGTCACGAGCACCTGTACACCGTACGTATGGGCATGACGCACCACCTCCGCCAAGTCCTCCAAACTGTTTCCTGCCGCCTGTCGTGCACCGTACGCGGGTGCACCGATATAGATGGCATCCGCACCGGCCTGAATAGCTGCTTTCGCTACTTCTTTGTCGCGCGCCGGAGCGAGGAGGCTAAGCGGTAAAGCACGATGCCCGCCGTTACCGACACGTTCATCGAATGCTTCGTTCCGTATTGTGGTATCTCTATGCATTGATCACAATTATCTACTACTTCTTGCTGAACTCCAAACACCTCATGGCCCAAAACGACCGCGATTTTTGTACATTGTACATTGTCCCTTTGTACATTTTCCGCTATTTCCTCCAGCGTCACGGAGTCATGCGCCTGTTCGACGGCATAGACGGTGTACCCTTCGGTTTGTAGGGCGCGTACGGCGTCCAGGGTCTCTTTGTAATAACGCCATTCGACGCTCTCTTCGGCGCCGAGTGCAGTCTTATGGATCTCCGGGTTCGGCGGACAACAACAGATACCGCAGAGCACGACCCGCTCGATACGCATCGCGTCGGCGGTGCGGAAGACGGCACCTACGTTATGCTGACTGCGGACGTTATCGAGTACCACCACCAGCGGTAACTTATCCGCCTCGCGGTACTCAGCTACGTTCATACGTCCCATCTCGGCAGCAGTCAATTTCTCTCTCATAGCGCAAACGGTAATTGCACACGCAGCACACGTGCGTCTTCGTCCATCTCTACAATAAAATCTTCGTGAAGGGGCAGCATCCGTCCGTCTTCCAGTTCAGCGAAAATATTCATCGTGCTGTCATCCACGCGCACGATCGTACCGATCGTCGTGTCGCCTTCCACCACGGTCCATCCTTCAAAATCCACCCATGCCATCTCGTCGTCCTCGGTCTCTACCTCGCTTTTGAGCACCCAAATCTCTTCACCCATTAGACTCGCTATCTCTGTCGACCGGAATGGCACAAACAGACCGTCGCGTTGCACAAAAACGAAAGTCGGCAGATCCTTGTTATGGGTACGCTTGAGGATACCTAAGGATATCAAATCATCTTTGGTGATCATTGTCGGATAATGATTATGCTGTTGACATAACTCAGAGGTAGCGCCCGCAGACACTCTTTTCCGATTCCTTTGGTAGGCACACCGACCCCTCCGCTGATATCATACACTTCCTCGCAATGCGGACAAGTGGCAAAAGGTGCTTCGACGATGCAGGACGAGAGAGTTCCTTGCGCGTAACAATACGGGCAAGCCAAATCGTACGCGTTATACCCGCCTAACATATTCACATATACCAGTACCCCCCCGCAACCGAAAGCACCCGTGAAAGGCAGGGGGATGTCATGTCCGTTATAATGGTAACCATCCGCATCGACAGTGACGAAAGTATTCAGCGCCTCGGGCGTGAAATGCACGAACTCACCTTTCCGGGTATCGATCGTCACGTTCACCGGCATACGCGGGATGCTTGATTTGGAACCTATTCCGTCGCAGGCGGCGAACAGCACAAGGCAACACCAAAACAGACCGGTTTTTAATAGAAACTGCATATGTGAACCTTGAAAATAAGCGTTGAATAAGGCGGTATATAACTCTTGTAACCCTCCGTACCGTTTCCTCGGTCCGAAGTGTCGTAGTCATATCCCAGTTCGGCCGGGATGAACAGTTCGATATCGCCGTGCGTATGGACCTTGATACACCCTTCCCGGAAACCCGGAACGGCACTGCTTAGCGGAATTTCTGCGTCTTCTTCAGATCGAATAACCGTACCGTTAATCAATTCCAGCGTATAGTCGCAAACGACCGTACTGGTCGGTTTGGGTTTGGCGTCATGCTCTGCCAAGGGGTCGGCAATGATTTTGTATTGCAAACCGGTAGAAGTGGTTATGACGCTGTCTTTTTTTGCATTTTGCGCCAACCAAATATCGTTCTGCAGCTTCCAATCCATCCAGTTGTCCTGTTGACAGGAAGGAAGGAGGAATGCACAAATGGCACATGCCACGATGGTCAATATCTTTATCTTGCTATCCATAATTCAGGGTTTACGATGTTCATATCTTTGTATATCTGGAAATAGAGTTCCGTCTTCTGGTCTTGTTCGGGGTCGGTGAAGATGGTACCAAGCACCTGTTTGGTCTCCACATGGTCTCCTTGTTTGACGTTGAGTGACGCCAGGTTCGAATAGACCGTGCGGTAGTTTCCGTGCTGCACGATCACGGCGTAGGTGCCGGCGATGATGAAGCAGCTCGTCACTTCCCCTTTATACACCGCCCGCGCTTTCGTTCCGGCGGTCGTCTGCAGGTAAATACCTTTGTTATCCATGATCACGTGCTCGTGAAGCGGGTGTTGCTGTTTGCCGAAATGACCGCTGATCATTCCTTTCTCTACCGGCCAAGGTAACCTGCCTTTGTTCGCTTCGAAACCGCCGGCAATCAACTGCTGCTCTTTGGTCAGACTCGTCTTGCTGGCTTTCTGCGCCTGCTGACGAATCATCTCGTCGATCTTCTTATTCAACTCCGCTACTTTTTTCTGTTGCTGCTTGAGTTGCTTATTCAGGTCTTTCTCTTTGCTCTTGAGTTGGTTGAGCATCGTCTGCTGCTTGCGTTCATCGCGTTTGAGGTTCTCCTGCTCCCGTTTGCGGGTGTCCAGGGCCGTCAATTTATCATGCTTATTGGCTGCCAACAACTCATTCTGTGTGTCTATCTCCGCCTGCGTACCTTCGATACGACGTACCTGCTCTTGACGGAAAGCCGCGAACTCCTGCAAGTAGCGTGCCCGACGGGCTAACTGCTGAAAACTGTCGCTACTCATCAGGAAGAGCAGAGGCGACTGTTGCACTTGCGCAAAATGACTCTGCCGCACCATCTCCGCGTAGTCCGCTTTGTATCCTTCCAGCACTCTCTGCAACGAGTCCCGCGTCGCACCTAAGGCCGTCATCTCGGCGTTCAAGGCGAATATCTCATTGTCCAGCGCATAGATCAGTTGCCGTTGATTCTTGATGTTCGTTCCGATCAACTGCAACTTATTCATCGTCGCTTTCTCGTCTTTCTTGGTCTGGTTGAGCATCTTATTGGTCTGCTCAATATCCTGTTGCAGTTTCTTTTGCTTGTTCTGCAATTCCTTCACGCTGTCGGCATAAAGGGGACCAAGGACCAAGGACAAAAGACATAGGACCAATATGTATCGTTTTATAACCACTTCTGTATGTCCAGTTTTTTGTATTTGCTTAGGTTCAGATGCGTCACGCGTACCGGTACATCCAGTTTGCGCGGCGTATAATCGATGATCAGTTCAATCGTTTTGTTGCCTAAGGTATAGACCAGTCTCGCTTTCTCGGCTCCCGTCGGCAGTTCAGCCGTGCAGGTCTGCTGCAGGATGTCCCAGTTCAGACTTGGCGTCAACGTGCGGTTCAGTTCCGCGAAGGTCGTCGAGGCGTACGTGCCGTCGAACTTGTTGATACCCGTCAATTCGAAGGGTGTCGCTTCGAAGCGCGCCAACTCGATGCCGAGAAGCGGCATCACGCTGATGACGAGCATCGAGTCATGCACCGTCTGCATCGTCACGGTTGCCGACAACCGGTCCCCGTCCATGACCACCGTCGCTTTCGCGTTCTGGATCAGGCACGTGTGCCAAGTGGGAGTCTGTTCGCTAACCGCTAACCCCTCACCGCTAATCGCTTTCTTCTTCGTTCCGCAGCCCACTAACATCAGTGCTGCCAGCACTAATATGTACTTATTTTTTAATTGCATTGATATGTCTTTGAATTTCTTTCTTCGGCCCGTCCTCCTCGGCGTTACTCAGTGCCCGCTGAAGGAAGAATAAGGCTAGTTCATCTTGTCCTTGCAGGTGCAGTATCCAACCGTAGGTATCCAGGTATACCGCGTTATTGGGTTCTTCGCGAATCGTGATCGCACTCATTCGCTCGGCCTCTTTAAGGTCCCCGCCGTGCGTAGCCAGGTGGTAAGCGTAGTTATTGAGTACCAACAGGTCGCCCGGGTTGACCTCCAGCACTTTCTCGTACGCCGGGTATAACTCTTTGGCACTTACTTTCATCGCTTCCAGCACTTGCACCCGCATGTACAAGAGCGGTCCGTGCGTAGGGTCGGTCTCTAAGTACTTATCCAGCGCCGCCAGCGCTTGTTTGGGTTTACCGCCTATCATGTACAGTCGGCAGTGGGTAAACGCACTCTCCGCATCGTATTCCTGATGCGTGTCTATCTCGTCCTGTACCTTAATCGCCTCTTTCCAGTCGCCCTCTTTTAAGGCCTTCTGCAACCGTCGACCCAGGTAGTTCTTCCATTGTCCGTCCGGGTCCGCTTCGTAGGCTAATTGGAAGAGTTTCTCCGCCCGTTCCGGCATCCGCAAACCGTCGTACATCATCCCCAGGAACGTGAGTGTCTGACCGTCATTGGGTTTGATCAAGCGGCAGAACTCCAGCAGTACCAGCGCCTCGTCGTATTTCTCTTTACCGAGCGCCTCTTTGGCGGCGTACCAGTAGTAGGTGAACTGCTGCTCCTGCTCTGCGGTCAACGTCTCCGCAGGCTTCGCCTCCACTTTCGCCTTCTTACATGCCCCGATAGACAGCGGACAAAGGATCGCGATGAGTAATATGTAGTGTCGAAAATTCATTTTCGACCGCTGTGACCGAATCCGCCTTCGCCTCTTTCGGTCTCGCTCAATGCCTCTACTTCCACGACCTCGGGCGTCTCGTGTTTGGCAATCACCATCTGGCAAATCCGCTCACCCGGTTCAATCGTCTGCGGTTCACCGCTCAGGTTGATCAATATCACACCTACCTCCCCGCGATAATCGGCATCGATCGTACCCGGGGTGTTGAGTACCGTCAGACCGCGCTTGAGGGCCAAACCGCTGCGCGGACGGATCTGCGCTTCGTATCCTACCGGTAACTCGATGAACAATCCCGTCGGGATCAATCGCCGCTCCATGGGTGCCAACGTAATCGCCTCGGGTATATTACACCGTATATCCATTCCCGCCGCCTGCGCACTCTCGTATTTCGGCAGCGCATTATTGCTCTTGTTGATAATCTTCAAAACCATAATCAGAATCTCTTTTCTACTAAAACGCGCATCCCGTCTTCCACGATCTTAATATGTATATCTTTCTCCATCTCTACGGGATCGCCGTCCAGGTGGAACGGAGCTATCTCCTCGCGGATAAGCGTCACCTCTTTGGCGCGCAGGGTATCCATGAAATGACTGTCGTCGATACTGCCGGCGAATAGACGCAGCGCCAGACTCGCGCCTCCCAAGATCGCATTGCTCGACATGATCATGATATCCATCTGACCGTCCTGCACACTCGCTCTCGGAGCTATCAACGCCTCGTAACCCCATTGGTTCGCGTTCGCGAAGGTGATCAGGAAGGCCTTGTGCGATACTTCCCAACCCTTACCTACGATCCGGTAGGTCTGCGGGTGATAGGAGAAAGCATCGCGTAGCACGTTCTGCAAGTAGGTTGCAAAACCCCGTTTGTTGCTTCCCGCAAAATGGTCCGCTATCAGCGCATCAAATCCTGTGCCGCAGGTGCTGACGAATAGTTTCCCGTTCGCCAAACCGTAGTCCACCGAGATCGGTTCGCTATGATTGATCATCTCGATCGCTTTCTGCGGACGGATAGGGATGTTCAGATGGCGCGCAAAACCGTTACCGCTACCCATCGGGATGATACCCAATGCGGTCCTGTAACCCGTACCCGGTATCCCGTAACCCTTTACCAGCCCTTGTGCCACTTCGTTCACCGTTCCGTCACCGCCTACCGCGACTACTGCGTCAAAACCCATGCGCGCGTACTGAAAAGCCAACTCGGTCGCATGACCGGCATACTCCGTGAAAACGATGTTCGGCAACCACTGGTTGGTATCCAGGGTCTGCATGATCAGTTTCGGTAACTTTTTCTTCGCATTCTGCGTCTCTTTGTTCCCCGAAATCGGATTGATGATAAATGCTATATTTTTCATAAGTACATATTTATGCAATCTAATTCGGCTGCAAAGGTAGTAAATTTTTTTCATATATGCAAGCGCGCGCGCATTTTTCCTTAAAAATTATAAAAATCCCCTCAATTATTTGCATATCTCGCAAAAATATTGTACCTTTGTCGCCGAAAATGAAATACTATGGATAAACAAGTTCTTCTCTCTGCTTTCGCAGAACGATTTGGTCAGACCGGAGCGGTGTATGCGTCTCCGGGACGTATCAACCTCATTGGTGAGCACACGGATTATAACGGCGGGTTCGTGTTCCCGGGTGCGGTGCAGCAAGGTATTATGGCGGTGATCCGTGCTAACGGGACGGACACGGTACGCGCTTATTCGATGGATCTGCAGGACTATGCGGAATGGCCGGTGACGGACGAGAAAGGTCCGGAGAGTACCTGTTTCCGCTTCGTGTATGGCATCGCCCGCGAACTGATTGAGCATGGGGTAGCCGTAACGGGTTTTGACACCGTCTTTGCCGGCGATGTACCGCTTGGCGCAGGTATGTCTTCATCAGCGGCTCTGGAGAGTTGTTTTGCCTTCGGTCTGAACGACCTCTTCCATGGTTCGTTGACGAAGTGGGACTTTGTGCTGGCGGGTCAGGCGACCGAGCATAAGTATATCGGTTGCAACTGCGGAATCATGGACCAGTTTGCGTCCGTGTTCGGTCAGGCCAATAAACTCATGCGCCTGGACTGCCGCAGTAGGGAGTTCGAATATTTCCCGTTTGAGCCCAAAGGTTACCGTTTGGTACTCGTTAATTCGTGCGTGAAGCATGAGTTGGCGGGTTCGCCGTATAACGACCGTCGCCGTTCGTGCGAACGCGTGGTAGCCGCTATTCAGGCCCTGCACCCCGAGCGCACGATCGAGACGCTGCGCGACTGCACGTGGGAAGATTTGAAGGAATTGGAGATTGGAGATTGTAGATTGGAGATTTCGAAGGAAGATATACAGCGGGCTACGTTCGTGTTGGGTGAGAAAGACCGTGTGTTGGCGGTCTGCGAGGCGCTGAACAAGGGTGATTACGAGGAAGTGGGACGGCAGATGTACCGCACGCATGAGGGATTGAGTAAGGAGTATGAGGTCAGTTGCGAAGAGTTGGATTTCCTCAACGATATAGCACGCGAGTGCGGCGTGACGGGTAGTCGAATCATGGGCGGCGGTTTCGGCGGTTGTACGATCAACCTCGTCAAAGACGAACTGTACGAGGCGTTCACGAAGCGGGCTATCGAGGCCTTCGAGGCCAAGTACGGACATAAACCGGTAATTATTGATGTTGTGATTGGAGATGGCAGTCGTGCAATTTTATAAGATCAAGAGCAGCGGTGGTCTGAAAGTGGAGGTGAGTAACCTGGGTGCGAAGATCACGAAATTGCTGGTAGCGAACGCGAAAGGCGAAGTGAAAGATGTCGTGCTGGGATTCAACACGGCGGAGGAATGGCGTACGCAGGAGACTTATTTCAATGCCATCTGCGGTAGGGTAGCCAACCGGATCCGCTTGGCGGACGGCACGGTGCTGTTGCACGGCGGTGCAGAAGGCTTCAATGCGAAAATCTGGGAAGTAACGGCGCAGAGTGCGTACGAGATCACGCTCCATTATCGTTCTAAGGACGGCGAAGAAGGGTTTGCCGGGACGCTGGATATATGGGTGACGTACACGGCGACGCGCGATAACCGCTTGCGGATTCATTATGAGGCGAAGACGGACCAACCGACGATTGCGGCGTTCACTAACCATGCCTATTTCAACCTGGCGGGTGAAGACAGCGGTCGGATAGACGAACATATACTGCAGATGCCGGCCGAGCGGTACACGGTTTTTGACAAAGAGTTATGCCCGACGGGTGAGTTGGCATCGGTAGCAGGTACGGACCTGGATTTCCGTACACCCCGTGCGATCGGTGCGCAGAAAATAGATAATAACTGGTGTCTTTGTGCCGCGGACGCTCCGAAAGAACTGCGTCTGGCTGCGACCTTGCAGGCCGACGGTCGCACGATGGAATGCTGGACGACGATGAAAGGGATGCAGGTCTATACGGGCGATTGGATTGAGCGGCATGTCGGCAAGAGCGGCACGATGTACGACAAGCATCATGCCGTGTGTCTGGAGGCACAGAACTGGCCGGACGCCATCAATCATCCTGATTTCCCGAGCATCGCGTTGAATCCGGGCGAAAAATTAGACGAAATAACGGAGTACCGGTTTAAAGTTTAAAGTTGAAAGTTGAAAGAATATGAACAGTATTATTGAAGCATTGAGTACCAATGGTTTCGCGCTGGCGGACTATTTGGTTTTCGGTTTGTACATCGTCATCCTCGTGGGGATGGGTATCTACCTCTCCCGCGGAAAGAAGGGCGAAGAGAAATCGAGTACGGACTATTTCTTGGCGGGTAACACCCTGACTTGGTGGGCAGTAGGTGCATCGTTGATTGCGGCGAATATCTCTGCCGAGCAGTTCATCGGTATGTCGGGTTCGGCGTACCGTTCGGGTATTGCGATGGCGGCGTACGAGTTGATGGCGGCGGTGACGCTGATATTAGTGGCGAAATTCCTGCTGCCGGTTATGATTGAGCGGAAAATCTTCACCATCCCGCAGTTCCTGCGCGAGCGGTATAACTGGGGTGTGGGTCTGGCGTTCTCGATCTTCTGGTTATTCCTGTATGTATTCATCAATCTGACGTCGGTAGCATGGTTGGGTGCGCTGGCGATTAAGATGATCTTAGGTCTGCCGGCTGTGAACGGAGTGTTGCTTGGAATGCATGTCGATTTCACGCTGCTGACGATCATATTGATCTTGTTTCTTGTGGCTGGTACATACTCGATCTACGGCGGTCTGGCATCGGTAGCATGGACGGATGTGATGCAGGTGACGTTCCTCGTAGGCGGTGGTCTGATAACCGCTTTTGCGGCACTTAACGTGATCGGTAATGCGCTGGATATAGAAGGCGGTGCGTTCGGTGCATTCGCGGAGATATATTCGCATCTGGGTACTATTGAAGGCGATCGGCATTTCCACCTCATTGTATCGCGTAACGAGGCGATTGCGAATATCGTAGAGGACCCGTATTTTGATATCCCGGGTATCGTAGTGATCGTCGGTGCGCTATGGATCTCGAACATCGGTTATTGGGGTTTCAACCAGTATATCATCCAGAAAGGTCTGGCGGCGAAGAACCTGAACGAGGCAAAGAAAGGTATGCTTTTCGCGGCGGCGCTGAAGATCTTGATTCCGTTCATCGTGTGTATCCCGGGCGTGTGCGCGTTCTATATAATGAATGGTTCGTATAACGGTGTACCGGTAGCGGAGCAGTTGGGTGACCTGCTGAACGGCACGATTGCCCGTTCGGACGATGCCTATCCGTTCCTGATCCGCAATTTCACGCCGGTGGTAGTGAAAGGTCTGTCGTTTGCAGCCCTTGCAGCGGCTGTTATCTCGTCCCTGGCATCGATGTTCAACTCGACGTCCACGATCTTCACGATGGATATCTATAAGCAGCTGATCAACCCGAAGGCGTCGGAGAAGCGGCTGGTCAATGTAGGCCGAATGACGTCTATCTGTGCGTTGCTGCTGGCGCTGATTGCGGTTTATCCGATCATGGGAGGTGCGGACCAGGCCTTCCAGGTGATCCAGGAGTATTCGGGCTTCGTATTCCCGGGTGTGGTAGTAATTTTCGGTCTGGGTCTGCTGTGGAAACGTGCGAGCGGTATGGCGGCTGTAGTGACTGCTATCGGTACGTTCGTATTCTCAATCCTATTTAAGTTCCTGATGCCCGACACGCCGTTCCTGCTTCGTATGGGTTATGTATTCGCGTGTCTGGCCGTGCTTTTCATTGGTATCTCGTTGGCTTCGAAGAAAGCTGTTCCGGCGAAACCGCTGGACGAGAGCACGATCCGTACGCAGTTGGTATGGGCGCGTGTGTTCTTCGTGTGCGCACTGGCTGCAGCAGCGTTCGGCATTATCGGTTATCAGGACGATGACCTGCGTCTGTATGGCGTGGAGGCAGTGTTCTTCCTAGCGACGATGTTCGTGGTACTGGGTATCTATCTGCGGTCGAACGCGAAGGACAAAGTGCAAGATCCGCAAGCGGTGGATATCGACCTCTCGCTCTTCCGTACCGACCGGGCATTTAATATCGGTGCTATTGCGGTGTTGGTAGTGCTGGTGGTACTCTATACGCTGCTTTGGTGATTATCAACAATGTGTAAAAAATGGCCCCTGCTCGTAACGGAGTAGGGGCTTTTTTGTGTAAAAATTGACGGAAATACCCTAATTTTCCCCGCGCGCTTGCGTATGTGAAAAACTTTTCGTATCTTTGCGCCGTGAATGAAATGTTTAACTAATCAATCAAGAATATGAGTGCAGTAGTATTACAAGGATTATTGGATTATCTGAAGTCCACATTGACCATGGATAATCGTCAGTGGTTGGCAGCTCATCTTGTTGAGCCAGCAGCCGAGACACGTCCTTATACGAAGGAAGAGTTATTGGCGCGCGTAGAAGAGGCAGAGGCGGACATTGCTGCCGGTCGTTTCTATACGGAGGAGGAAATGGAAGCATTTATGGATGATGCTTTGTTGGAAATCAAAGGACGTAAGGCAGCATGACAATTAAATGGTCTCAAAAAGCAGAGAGCTCATGGTATCAGATCTTGATGCAGATTAATGACAATTTCGGCTATCAAATGAGACAATTGAAAATCAATAAATAACCAATTTTTTTTGTTTAACTAATCAATCAAGAATATGAGTGCAGCGCAGGCAATAGCAAGTAGTCGTTTTCTGACAGCAATGGGACCAATGATAGAGGACGACGAGAAGATGAATGCTGTAATGGCATATATTGAGAGTATCAGGATACAGCCATTACGTAAGCAAATTACGTTGGAAGAACTTGACAAAAGAGGGATGCCATTACACCAAGCTATGGATAAATTACGTGAAAAGGCACGCGAATACTATCAGGCATGAGAGTGTATATCGATGATCTTGTTTATCAAGTGCTTGACATTTTTTATACAGCAAGTATGAAAAATCACATAACTTTAGATTATCCGACAGTTTTGAATAAAATCGATAGATTGGAAAAGGCGCTTTATGATTTTGCTCCGTATGCAGAAAAAATAAACAATGTGCCATATAGGAAAGATTGGCAAAAAGCCGGTTATCGAGAGTATTATGCTGAAGGATTTCATTTCGCCTATGATATTTATTACTTACCTACGGGAGAGCAAGTTGTGTTCTATTGCGATGCGGTACACGACAAGACAAATATCAATCCGGAAGATAGATTTGTTTAGGAACTCAAAGTAATTTTAACAATAATTAAAACCAATTTTTTTGTTTAACTTTTAAAAATTAAAATGCTTATGAAAAAACAATTTCAAATAGATATGAGTAGAATTGAGGAATTAGAGAGCAAGGAGTACTTGACTCCAGAGGAGTTTCGTGAACTTGGGCACTATAGGATGGAGTCTGGAGAATGGCCTATAAGCAAGGCGATGGAGCATGGTATCTCTTTGGAAGAGTCGAAAAGACGTGTTGAGAATGTAATTTACGACCATTTTCACTCAAGAGTATGCGCGTAATTGTTGATGACAGAGTCCATGATATAATTGAGAATTTCTATAAAGTCTCATTACGTTTGCACCCGACATTAGATGAGGTGACGGTTGAGAATAAGAAAGATCGATTATATGCAGCATTGGAGACTTTAAAAGAATTTCCGTTTAGAAATGCAGCAGCACGGCACAAAGAAGAGTGGAAAAGGAGAAAGTATCTTGTGCTGATTTGTGAGGACTTCTTATTTGGGTATAAAGTATATGTAGACCCCGAGACGAGAGAACAATATGTATATGTTCATGATGTGGTATATTCGTCTCTTTATATAGATTAAGCAGCAAAATATTGAGAAAACTATATAAATAACCAATTTTTTTGTTTAACTTTAAAAATTTTAAATGCATATGAGTGTAGCGCAGGCAATAGCAAGTAGTCGTTTCCTCACCGCTATGGGACCGATGATAGAGGATGAGAAAAAGATGAATAGAGTGCTGAATTATATCGTTTCTCTTCGCGAGGATGGTGCGCCATGCCAATTTTCAACGGAAGAAATCATCGCATTTGCTAATAAAGCTGAGCGGGAATATGCTGAAGGTTTAGGGATGATGAGTCATTCGGATTTCATGCAGGAGGTAGCTACATGGCAGAGATAAAATGGCATGATAGTGCGCGTGAACATCTGCGCAAAATCTTCGACTTTAATTATGATAATATGTCGGAGAAATATGCGTATACCATATTGGGAGAAGTGTTAGATGAGGTGCAAGGATTGGAAAGTGCTCCCAGAAAAGGTGCTCCGGAACTTTTATTAGAAGGACGAAAATATGAGTATCGGCATCTTGTCGTAAGAAAGACTTACAAAGTGATATATTTTCTTGCTGAGGATGAAGCGCACATAGTCGCGGTTTGGGACGTTCGCCAAAATCCGCAAACACTTATCCAGAGAGTGGTGGTTGCAGAATGAAATTAACAATAAGCACAAATAATTAAAACCAATTTTTTTGTTTAACTAAAAATTTAGGCTTATGAAAAATTT
>JAEEGL012436202.1_pt1 | contig 13809 bp, 15 predicted proteins | sample 9134231 | NCBI WGS metagenome assembly JAEEGL01 (sample SAMN16246548, study PRJNA631951) | gut metagenome | biome: gut microbiome; feature: rumen; material: fiber-attached | host: Bos | place: Iran: Karaj | collected 2018-10 | reverse complement strand
GGGAGTTCAGCCGGACATCGTTTTTGCCGGAGATTTGTTAAATCAAATTGTTTCGTCATCATTTGCAATGCGGGAAATTGGACTGCCTTATGTGGGAGTCTACGGTGCCTGCTCAACAATGGCGTTATCACTTTTGGTTGCGGCAACCTTTGTTGATGCGGGCGTAGTGCATACGACAGTGGCAGCGGCTGGGTCACATTTTGCCACGGCAGAACGTCAGTATCGTACGCCGTTGGAATTTGGAAACCAACGCCCACCAACTTCACAGTGGACGGTGACTGGTGCTGGCGCCACTGTTTTATCTGATCGCGGTAAATCAAAAATTGCTGTTACCGGGGGAACGATTGGTCGCGTTGTCGATTTTGGTGTGAAAGACGTTAATAACATGGGCGCCGCAATGGCTCCCGCTGCAGCTGATACGTTAGCACGTCATTTTGAAAATACCAAAACTAAACCATCCGATTACGACGCGATTTTTTCGGGCGACTTAGGTCAAATTGGGGAAGAAGCTTTACGTGATTTATTAAAAGAAAAAGGTTACGATTTGGGTGAAAACTATTATGATTGCGGTAAATTAATTTACGCGGAACAACAAAAAGTTGATATGGGTGGTTCGGGATGTGGTTGTAGTGCGGTAACATTGAATGGTTTTATTTTGAATAAATTTCAAAAAGGTGAATATCACAAAATAATTTTTATGGCAACAGGGGCTTTATTATCGCCGACAACAACATTTCAGGGGGAAACTACACCCGGCATTGCTAACGCTGTTGTCATTGAGGAGGTAACAGAATGACATTTTTTTTGGCATTTTTAATTGGTGGCTTAATTTGTGCTTTGGGACAATTATTAATTTTGAAAACTAATTGGACACCGGCGCGTATTTTGGTTTCGTTCGTTGTTTTGGGGGCACTGATGCAAGTCTGTATGATTTTCGAGCCATTGAAAAAATTTGCCGGTGCTGGTGTTACAACACCAATCACCGGCTTCGGAGCAGGATTAGTTAAAGGTACTTTTGAAAATATTGATAAATACGGTTTCTTAGGAATTTTTACGGGTGGTCTAACTGCGATGTCGGCGGGAATTGCCGTTGCTATCGTTTCTGGTCTGATTGTGGGTATGATTTTCAAATCGCGTTCGAAATAATTTGGGCTGTAGTGATTAAAATTGCGGCGGCTGATGTTGCGTTTTTAATTACACTTTTGATTACGGTTGCCGCATCAATGGCGGTGCAAGTTTGTGCGTTAAAGTGATAATTACGGTTAATTTGACGGTAAATTGAGGGTAAGGCGCGTTTTAAAATGCGTTCACCAATGTTTTGTGAATTTAATTCTTTGGCAATTTTAAGGTAAGTTAAGCCACCACCAACGACAACGCCATCACGCATGGCATTTGTTGTCGCAGCCACGGCGTCTTCGATGCGTAAGCGTTTTTCCATGGTTGCGGCTTCGGTGGGACAGCCCACACTAATTAAACCTGCAGTTGCTGTTAAATTGGCAATTCGTTCTTTTAAGCGAGTTCGTCGATAATCATCAGTCGTCGCTTTTAGTTCGTCTTGCAGAATTGACAAATGCTGTTCAAACAAAGGACTTTTTTCATCACTTAAGATGACCATTTGGTCTGTTTCAAAAATAATTTGATTTGCATGACCCAAGTGTGCGGTTGTCGTTGTTGCTAGGGTTAGGTCATTTTCTGGCGAAATTAAAGTTGCGTTCGTAACTACGGCACAATCCGTTGTGGCAGTTGAACGCACTGCGACAATTTGTAGTCCTGCTTTGGCACGGTTCAAAACCAAAGCATTGATAACTTCGAGTGAATAATCATCAGCGACAAGTAATAGTGGTGTTTTATTTTGTACGGCATCTTCTAAAATCGGTAAGATTTCTTGAATTGATTTAATGGTACCAGTTGTTACCAGGACTTTGGCATGATGAAGTGATTTGGTGTTCAGATAAGGCGATGCAATCTTGCTATTTAATTTTACTCCGTTAGTAAAACTGAGTTCGGTGGTTCCAATCTGGTTCATCTCTAAGGAAATTAGTCCGTCGGGGCCGACTTTGGTTAATGCTTTAGCCACCAAACTACCATCTTCAGCATTAGCACAACTATTTGTGGCAACATGCAGTAAATCTTCGTACTTATGAATTTGACGTACATATTGTGGTAACAAATCTAGGGCTTTTTGTGCTGCGGCAATGAGTTCGTCTCTCAAAATTATGGGTTGATGACCAAAGATTAAAGCTCGACGTGCTTGATTAATAATAGCAGTTGCTAAAACAATGGCTGATGTTGTCCCATCACCAGCTTCACTGTTGGTTTTCAGGCTGGCTTGTTTGATGACGTCCGCACCAAGGTTTTCGTAGCGGTTGGGTAGGGTAACTTCTTTCGCAATCGTAACGCCATCGTTGGTAATTAAGGGACTGCCATTTTGACGGTCGATGATGACATTACGTCCGTTTGGTCCAATGGTAATTTTCACAAGATTATTTAATTTGTTAACTCCGCGATATAAAGATTTTTGTGCTTTATTCATAAATTACTCCAATAATGTCAAAATTTTGCACTAAGTATAATTTTTCGTTGTGCGACGAAATTTCGGCTCCAGCATATTTATTGATAATGATTTTATCGCCAATGGCGACCGGTGAACCATCACCAACTTCTACCACCGTCATGATTTGGTGGCGTTCAGCAGTAGTTGTCGGAATGTAAATTCCGCCTTTGCTGGTTTGTTCGATGACAGGTTTACAAAGTACTCTGTCAAACAATGGTTTGATTTTCATTTTATATTTCTCCTTGTGTGCCACCATAACACGCAAAGTTGATAAACAATCATTTTACTGCCACCCAATTTTTGGGTATACTTAAGTTAATGGATTATATGCAAATGGCCGAAGATTTGGCAAAAACATCACGATGTGGACGCAATCATGTCGGTTGCGTAATTGTTCGTGATAATCAAGTGTTAGTGTCCGGAGTGAATGGACAAGTCGAAGGTGTACCAAATTGTGCCGCAATTGGTGGTTGTTTGCGTGAGAAAAACCATATCCCTAGTGGTACTGCTGTTGGTTTTTGTTATGCGGTTTGCGCCGAAACACGTTGTGTTTGTGAAGCCGCACGTGATGGAATTGCCTTAAAAGGTGCAACTGTTTATTGTACACATAAGCCTTGTTTGATTTGTATGAAAAATCTGGCGGTAATTGGTGTTGATACAATTTACTATAAACACGGCTATCCTGATCAACATAGCGAAGATGTCGCTAAGTTCGCTGGCATTAAGGTGGTGCAAGTTGGCTAAGGTTCCTGTTGTCGCGTTAGTGGGGCGTCCTAACGTGGGTAAGTCGACTTTATTTAATACCATTTCGCAAAATGGTAAAAGTATTGTTGATGATCAACCTGGTGTTACACGCGACCGTATCTATGCTGATTGTGAATGGGCAGGGAATAACTTTTCGTTAGTTGATACGGGTGGTGTTTCGTTTGAAGAAGGTGTATTTAACGCACACATTAAAGAACAAGTTGAAATCGCGGTTAGTATTGCGGACGTCGTAATTTTTGTGGTTGATGGCATGGTCGGTGTTACTGCTGATGACATGAAAGTTGTTAAATTATTGCGAACTTTTAATAAGCCATTGGTTTTATGTGTTAACAAATTAGATAACCAAATGCTACGTGATAATACTTTGGCTGAATTTTATCAATTAGGGGTGGGTGACCCGTTGCCAGTTTCTTGTGCCCAAAAAACTGGTTTGGGAGATTTATTAGATTCTGTTGTTCAAAAGTTACGGGCTAAAAATTTATTACGGCAACAACCACCAGAAGACGTCAAGCGTATCGCAATTATTGGTCGTCCGAATGCTGGGAAAAGCTCTTTGGTGAATGCTTTGCTAGGTGAAAAACGTGTTATGGTCAGTGATATTGCCGGTACGACTCGTGATGCAGTTGACAGCCCGTTTAATTATTGCGGTAAGTCTTTCATTTTAACCGACACTGCTGGTATTCGTCGTAAACGCAGTGTTGAAGTTGAAACGGTGGAGTATTACAGTGTTTTACGTGCGATTCACAGCATAAAGAATAGTGATGTGGTTTTATTGGTTGTTGATGCAACGCAAGGTTTAACGGAGCAGGATGTGCGTTTGGCAGGGTACATTCACGAAGCGGGACGACCATCAGTCATTGTCATTAATAAATGGGATTTAGTGGTTAAAGATAGTTATACGCAACTAGACTTTGCCAAAAAGTTAGCAGTTGATTTGGCCTTTATGCCGTATTTTCAAACAATTTATATTTCGGCTTTAACGGGACAACGGATTGGTGAAGTGATGACTACGGTGGAAAAAGTTTTGGCAAATACCGAAAAGCGCATCACCACGGGACAGTTAAATGATATCATTTTGGATGCAGTTGCCATGACTCCGCCACCATTCAAAGCGACTGGACGTCCCAAATTCTTGTATGCAACGCAAGTTGCGGTCGCTCCACCAACTTTTGCGTTATTTGTCAATAATAAAAACCTAGTGGGTAAAACTTATTTGCGTTATTTAGAGAATACACTCCGTAAATCAGTTGACTTTTCTGGTACGCCTGTTAGATTACTGTTAAGAAATCGGGAGAAAGAATAATGTATTGGTGGTTATTACTTTTATGTCCGTTGGCGTATTTAATTGGTGGTTTTAATGTTTCCAAAACAGTAACCAAAGCACAGCATGTTGATTTGTCAAAGATTGGGTCGGGCAATGCCGGTGCAACAAATGTGGGGCGCGCAATGGGATTCAAATGGTTTTTGTTAGTAACTATTTTAGAATGCTTAAAATGTGCCAGTATTGTTTTAATTGGTTATTTGTTTGTCAGCTTTTACACCGGAACGTTTAATTATTTTAATTCGGAAAGTCATTATATTGTAATTTTGGCCATGGGATTATGTGCGATAATTGGGGCAATGTTTCCAGTTTGGTATCATTTCAAAGGTGGCAAAGCATTGGCAACAACGTTAGGGTTGGCATTGTTTTTGAACCCGCTAATAACCATTGCTATCGTTGTCTTTTTTGCGGTTTTGTTAGCGATTACCAAAATTATGTCTTTGTCAACAATTTTGGGGACGATTACTTGGGCAGTTTTATCACTTTGCTTTGAAGCGCCTTTGACCGCTCCGGTAATTATTCTGTATTGTGCTTGCGTTGCGTTAATTGTTTATTCACACCGCAAAAACATCGTGCGTTTATTGACCGGCAAAGAAAATAAATTTACTTTGAAGAAAAAACAAACAGTGCCACCGACCACTAATTTGGCACCACAAAATAATGCAGCAAAGATTAATCAGTTAGAACAATAAAAATTGCGTAAATTTCAGTTATAACCTGAATTATTAATTCATAATCATGGCTATGAATAATCAGGTTTTTGAAAACATCGCCACCCGCACGAATGGAGATATTTATTTGGGGGTGGTTGGACCAGTTCGTTGCGGTAAATCAACTTTTATTACTAAGTTCATGCAACAATTGGCAATTCCTAACATTGAGGATAGTTACGAACAGCAACGCGTCATCGACGAATTGCCACAATCAGCGGATGGAACGGCGGTCATGACTACACAGCCTAAATTTGTGCCAAATCGCGCAGTCGCCATTAAAATTGGTGATGCTGCCATGCGTGTGCGAATGATTGATTGCGTTGGTTACATGATTAATGGTGTCAGCGGACTGGAAGAAAGTGGCCACATCCGTAATGTAAAAACTCCGTGGAGTGATGTTGAGATGCCTTTTGACCAAGCAGCAGAAATCGGTACGCGTAAGGTCATCGTAGACCACAGTACTATCGCCGTAGTTGTTACGACCGATGGTACAATTACGGATTTACCACGTGAAAATTATCTTGATGCGGAAGCTAAGGTTATCTTTGAGTTGAAGCAGTATGGCAAACCTTTTGTTGTGGTTGTCAACAGCAAAAACCCCAAAACAGATACCTGTCAAAATATTTGTAACGAAATTCGTGAAAAATTTGACGTGCAAGCGCTTGGCATGGATTTTGAAAACATGGGCATTGATGAAATCCAAGCGATTTTTAACGGAATATTAGCAGAGTTCCCAGTAACTGGTTTTAAAGTTAATATGCCAACTTGGTTACAAGTCATGCCAACTAACCATCCGGTAATTGTTGATGCGATTGAACGTTTACGACGTTACACAAAAACAGTTCGTCGGATTGCGGATAATCATCCTGCAAATGTATGTGCGGATAGTCAATATTTTAGCGCGGTAGAGACTAGTGAAATTGATGTCGCTACCGGTACAATCGTTTATAACCTTGTACCGAAAAATGATTTATACTTTAATTTGATTTCACAAGAGAGTGGTTTGAAAATTCAAAACGAACAACATTTAATGGCTTACATTCAAAAAGCCGCAGGTAAGGCAAAAGAGTATGACAAATTAAAAGACGCCATTGATGCAGCAGAAACCAAAGGTTACGGCGTTGTGGTTCCAACATTGGATAGTTATAAATTAGATACTCCGCGTTTGTATAAACATGGTAAAAACTACGGTTTGAAATTACGCGCAACCGCACCAAGTTTACACATTATTAAAGTTGATGTTGGTAGTGAAGTAACACCAACAATTGGGACACAAGAACAATCCAAGGAAATGTTGGAATTCTTAAAGCGCGAATATGAAACAAATAAAGAAGCTGTTTGGCAAACTCCGATTTTTGGTAAGTCGTTGGATGAAATTATGCAAGAAGGTGTTGGAGCAAAAATTGCGAATATGCCCGCTAATGCGATGAAACAAATGAAACGTACCATTGGTAAAGTGGTGAATAACGGTAAGGGCGGAATAATTTGTATCTTGCTTTAAGCACACTTTTGCGTTGTCGCGCATATAGAGTGTGATATGATTTTTGAAAATTTCATTACCTTTTTAAGCAAAGTGCTTTTCTTTTCTGGACTGGTTAATGATAAAAATTCTTTTCCAAAACCATTATCAAAAAATGAAGAACTAGCTTATTTTCAAAAATTCTGGCAAGGCGACATGCAAGCAAAAGATATTTTAATCCGTCATAACTTACGGTTGGTAGCTCACGTCGTAAAAAAGTACAACGGGGCAGCAGAAGCCGACGATTTGATTTCGTGTGGCACGATTGGTTTAATTAAAGCGATTAATTCTTTCAAAGCCGATAAAGGAACACAAATTTCAACGTATGCTTCGCGTTGTATTGAAAATGAAGTCTTGATGTTTTTACGTGTTTCGAAAAAACACCAACAAGTTGCTTCCTTAAATGAAAGCTTGGGAGATGACCATGACGGTAATGAAATTTGTTTGGTCGATATTGTTACTGATGACCGTGAACAAGATGACATTGACGTTGCTATGCATAAACAGTTGATGCAGAAACTAGTGGTAGCAATGCGAAAACGCTTGAATGAACGTGAATTCAAAATTATCAGTTTACGCTATGGCTTAAATGACCATGTGTCTTTACCACAACGTGAAGTCGCCAAACAATTAAATATCAGCCGCAGTTACATTTCGCGTATTGAAAAGCATGCTTTAGAAATTGTGCAACAAATTGTGCATGAACCTAATTTCAAGGACTTCCGTTAAAAATAATTCATTAACTATAATTTCGGTGGCAGTTACTCGGTGTGACTGCCTCTTTTTATGTTACAGTTAAAGGTCGTCATCGTCATCTTCCCAGGGTGGGTCCCAGTAATTGGCGACAGTTGGACGGCGGGTTGGACTGCGTGCTTTATGCGGACGAACCACAGATGGTGGTTGTTTGGTTGATTTTACCACTAAAGGTAGGCTAAGGGGAAAAACCGCTAACAATACCAGGATGACCACACTGGCAACCGAAAACAGCAAACAAAGATAGAAGTACAACGGATACATAGTGGTAAGGATAATTGCTGCCACGGGGAGAATTATGGAAAATGATGTCATTAACTTAAAAAGTTTGTCGGCGGATGCGCCACTTTTACAGTATAACGATTGGACACATTTGCAGGTTAAACCGCGCGTGCGTCCACAATCTGAAATTAATTTTACTGATAAAAACGGACCACCAAAATTACACCAGAAACAATTAGATTTTCATCAATCGCTTTGTAAAAGTCGTTTTGTCTTTGGTGGAAATCGTACTGGGAAAAGTGTCTGTGGTGCTATGGAAACAATTTGGTATGCAACAGGTCTGCATCCCTTTGTTAAAATTGAACATGCTTGTGATGGTTGGGTGGTTAGCTTGACACGGCAAGTACAACGTGATGTTGCGCAGGCAAAAATTTTACAGTTTCTACCGCCGGAATGGATTGTGAAAACAGTCATGGTTTCGGGTAGTTCTTTTGCACCAGCGCACGGTGTGATCGATTTTATTTTAGTACGAAATGTTTTTGGTTCAGTTAGTAAAATTGGATTTCGTAATTGTGAACAGGGGCGTGAACGCTTTCAGGGTGTTTCTTTAGATTATGTTTGGTTTGATGAAGAACCACCGGAAGAAATATATGACGAATGTTTGTTGCGTTTATTAGATCGGGGTGGGGTGCATTGGGTAACAATGACTCCTTTGAAAGGTCGTAGTTGGGTTTATAAACGAATTTATTTACGTCAAGAACGTCAACCCGATTTAGCATGTTTTTGGATGAGTTGGGATGATAATCCGTACCTATCAAATCAAGAAAAACAATTCTTAATTGCTAATTTACCAGCTGATGTCTTGGAGAGTCGTCAATATGGTCGATTTATTGCGGCGGATGGTTTAGTGTTTCCCAATTTTGATGTTGCCAATATTGTTGAGCCTTTTTCCATTGAGCAGCCGGATGCTTATTATCTGGCGATTGACCCGGGTTATCGCAATCCGACTGCCGTGGTTTGGGTCGTTACTGTCGGGGAAAACCTTTACGTAGTTAGTGATTATGAAATAGCCGGTTTGACCGTTGCTGATCACAGTCAGGCAATTTTACAACGGACAGCGGATTTAGGCTGGGATTTACGCCGGGTAAAAATTTTAATCGATAGTGCTGCAAATCAAAAAACTTCGGCGTGTGAAGTTTCTACTGCTATGCAATATCGGAATCATGGTTTAGCGGTAGATACTAATGTTAATAAAAATTTGGCACAAGGATTATTAGAAATGAAGGTGCGTTTTTGCAATGCCGAAGGTAAACGCAGTCTGTTTATTTTCAAAAATTGTGTACATGTGATTAGCGAGTTGCGTGGTTATTATTGGGGTGATGGAGAACAGCCACAAAAAGTCAACGATCACACAATTGATGCTTTGCGCTACATCGTGATGGATTGGCAAAAAGCTTATCAAACACAATCTGTGTCATTAAATACCTTGGGACAGGGAAAAAAAGATTTATTAAAATCGATGGCAGGAAAACGCTTCGGTTAGGAAAAGTTATGATTTAATGCAGGTAGGGAGGAGCAATGCAAAGTAAGCAAAGTAAAAAACAAATTGTCGATGCTGTTATTAATGATTACGAAGCTCGTAAAAATGCACGCATCGGCTTGGAAAACAAATGGATTACTAATTTGAATTTTTACAATGGAGATCAATATCTAGGGTATGCCAAGCAATACTATTGGCAATCAACCGAAAGTTTTAATCATATTGGACCGTTGGTGGAAAGTCGTTTAGCTATTCTGGCGGAAGTCAATCCGGAAATTAAGGATGAATTAGTGCGTGCCGTTTTTGAAAAAATTCGGTTCAAACGTTTAATTGAAGAAGGTAATTTTTGGCAGGAAGTAACCGGTTCGGTTTTTTACAAAGTTACTAAGGTTGATCATCAACCGTCAGTTACAGTTTGTTCGCCGTTTGAAATTTACCCTAACAAATTAGATGTTTCCAATCTAGAAGAAATTAGTTCCATTATTCATGCTAAGAAAGTTGATGATCAATTAGTGATTGAAAAATGGACACGTGATCATTTAACGATTATTCGTGATCAGCAGTTAATCTATGATGGCGAATTACCGTATCCGTTTCCTTTTGTGCGTGGTACTAGTGAATTAGTCGCAGGTCAATTTTTTGGTAAATCAGTGGTTGACCGTGTTATTCCTGTACAACGTGCTTACAACGCGATTAAAAACCGTCGTGCTGAATTCATGAGTCGGATGGCGTGCGGAGTCGTTGCTGTAGAAGATGGTAGTGTTGACTTGGATAGTTTGGAGGTTGATGGATTATGCCCAGGTAAAATTATTGTTTATCAACAGGGTTATCGCGAACCTAAGTTTATGGAAGCCGGTAGTATTCCGGACGAATTAACCAAAGAAGAAGACCGTTTACTCAGTGAATTTAACACGATTAGTTGTGGCGGCGACTTATTATCAACAATGGCTAGTCGTGCGACTGTGGGTGAAGGAACCTTAACTATTTACAACGAACAAGCAAAACGTCAATTACGCCGTCCAATTCAAAGTATTGAAGATGTTTATGAACAGGTAGGTGCCAAAATCTTAGACATTTTAGGAGTTGAAAATGGAAAATCAAAACAATGAAATTGTTAACGAAACCGAAAATCAAAAGCAGCCTTTGGAACAAGCGGCGATACAACCCAATGTGGACATCAAGGCACTCCAAAAGTCTTATAGTGAACTGCAAAGTGCATTCACAAAAAAGGCACAGGCTTACAAAGAACTGGAGCAGAAAATAAACTCCATGCCCAGTCGGGATGAGATTATTCGGGAGTATTTATGGTCTAATAACAGTTTCGAGGCGCCGACAGTGCTAACCAGTTCTTCGTCAGCTTTCGATTTTGCCAAAGAAAAAAAGCCAACCACTTTAGCGCAAGCAGACCGGTTGGCATGTGAATATTTCAAAAAAGGAGTTTCAAAATGATTACAACTGCAACTGCGGAAAATGCGTTAAGAAATATCTATTTGGATACAGTAATTAACGACATTAACAAAAAAACAAATCCATTTTTAACGATGATTGAGGAAAATACGCGTACGGCTAGTGGAAAAAATGCCACCGTTAATATTCGTTATGGCAAAGCTTCTGTTGGTGTTGGTACGGAAACTGGTGATTTACCAGTCGGCGATGGCGAAAAATCCATCGAATTGTCGGTACCATTGAAAAATTTATATGGTACCTTCCAAATTAGCGATAAAGCTTTGAAAGCAGCATCCTTAGATCCCAATGCATTTGCATCTTTATTGGGTGGTGAAATGCAAAATTTGGTTGCTGCTGCCCAAAACAACTTAACTTCAATGCTTTATGGTAATGGTATGAAATTGTTGGCTGTTTTCGACAGTGATGCAATCCAGGGTAATGACCGTGATACCATTAAAGTTGGCAGCAAGTACATTAACAACTTTACTGTCGGTATGCACTTATTAATTCAAAACGGAGCAGGTGTGACAGTGGTTGATCCGACTGAGGATAACGAAGTCGAAAGTATTAATGCTGTTGCCGGTACCATTACTTTAAGTGATGGTTTATTGGCAAATAAAGCTGACCGTTTCTACATTTATAATCTTGAGGATGATGCTACCAGTATGAATGGTATTGATAGCGTATTCTTGCAAAATTTCTATGGTGCTAATGCTACCTTTAATCCAGAAATTGCACCATGCAACTACCGTGATAATGGTCAAACGTTGCGTGTTTTAGACGAAGATGCTGCTTTGGAATTTATGGACGCATACGAAGAGTATTGTCAAAGTATGCCAGCCGACATTCTTTTAACGCACCCACGTGTGAAAAAAGCCATTTTTGAATCATTAAAAAGTACTCGTTCTAACATTGCGACAGCAGAATTAGCTGGGGGTTTCCACGGCTTTACCTTTAATGGTATTCCTATGTACAGCGATGTGAAATGTAAAGCGGGTAACTTGTATGCTTTGAATAGTAAATCGTTTGCAATGCACCAACTTTGTGATTGGACTTGGTTGTCGAATGAAGATGGTAGCATCTTAAAACAATTACCAGGTAAAGCAACCTATATGGCTACCTTAGTTAAATATGCTGACTTAATCTGCGATAAACCGTTCTTACAAGGTCGTTGCAGTAACTTCTCGGCATTGCTATCAAAAGCGGAGTAATGTCAAATGCCAAGAATTTATCATGACGTGTTTCACATCGCCGAACGTATCTTAAAGATTGACCCGTCCTATGAAATTCTTTGGAATGGGGAACGTGAACGGTATGAGGTGTTCTGGCATGGTAAATTAGCTTTCGTCATCCCGTTTGATGCCTTAGATGTACGCACTTTAACTTATGCTCAACGTACACGGCGTGAAAATGCAGATGAAATCGAACGGGAAATTGACGAAGGCAATGCGGCTATCTTTCAAGAGCAAGATAAAAAAATTGAGGCGATGAAGGCCCAAATAAAGGATTATGTAAAATATGATTTTGAGAGATTTAATTAGTAGTGCCAATGATATTCTTGGCTTGCCAATTAATTGGCAAAACACCGCTAATGATGATAACTATCTACAATTGTTTGCTTGTGCACGTTTAGTTTTGAATGCTTTAATGGGAAATTGGACAATGTCAGATTCGACACGGATTTCTCCGGAGGATTACGGATTAGATAAAGCAACTCTTGTTTATGGGGTATTGGCGGAATACGCGTTTGTCGCGGGAATGTTTAACGAATGGAAAGTTTGGCAAGAAAAATACAATACAGGGTTATTCAAGGCACGCAATGGTAAATCCCGCATCTTGCCAGTTCGTTAACTACCGCAGCGTTCGTTTTAATTTAGACAACTTCGCCTTGCCAGTGGTTGTCAAAAAAAAGAAAAACACAATTTATACCAATTACTTATCAGGTTTGAAAGGTACAAAAAACCAATTAACTACTTTGGGTGAACCGCAACCAACTTATGGTTATGATCATGTTACACAATGGGGACATTATATTTTTGCTTCTGACGATGAAAACGGCCTGTTTTATAGCCTGGATTATCACATTGATTTTCAGCAGTTAGAAGAATCGGTGTATCCCAAACAACTGACCGTAGTTGGTGACCGTATGTTCTTGATTTCCCAAAATCAAAAACGCATCGTTTATTCGGTTGATTTGAAAGGTGAATGGGGACCGATGAATTTCTTCGGTGGCTTCATTTACTTACCAGTTAACTATGGTTTGTGTTTGGATATCCGTTATTACCGCGGAAAATTATTGGTTATTTGTGAAAACGGCTTATTAACAATTAATCGCAACTTTGTCGTGGAACATTTAGATGACGATAGTGAAGTGTTAAAAGCTAATTTACAAAGTGATACAACTAACTATTGGGAAAGTGATTGGTTCAGCTTAGGCTATGCGACAAATACTCAGACGCTACGCGAAATTTTCGTAAAAACAAATGCCAGTGTAGTTTTAACGGCTACCTCCAACCGAACTCAGCGCAATATTCGCATCAAAGCCGCAGATAAAATCCAAAAAATCAAAATTAATTTGAACGGTGACCAATTCAAATTGCGACTGTTGTTGCCGGATAACAATGTGGTCGTTTCAGATTTGGCAGCTGTAATTGGTTATGGTAAAAGGGGGTAAATAAATTGAAAGCGTGTTTGAAAAAATTCTTCAAAAAACTGTGGGCAATTTTGGTACATATTTTTTATTGTGCACCCAGCCTACATGATGACGAGCCGGACGAAAGCGAATAAAAAATTGCACAAGTTGTAAACTTATGCTAAAATAAAATTTATGGAAAATAAAAAATGGACAACTACGATTGGTAATCGTACAGTAACTGTGGAAACCGGCGCCCTCTGTGGTTTGGCGCATGGTACTTGTTTGGTCAGTTGCGGGGAAACCGTAATTATGGCTAACGTAACTATGGCGGATCAACCGCG
>JAEEGL010312485.1_pt1 | contig 13809 bp, 16 predicted proteins | sample 9134231 | NCBI WGS metagenome assembly JAEEGL01 (sample SAMN16246548, study PRJNA631951) | gut metagenome | biome: gut microbiome; feature: rumen; material: fiber-attached | host: Bos | place: Iran: Karaj | collected 2018-10 | reverse complement strand
GGTGTGTGTGGCATAGAAACATCAATGAATACGCTACAGCTGATTACGGATACCGGTGATACCTTGCAACTGGACCTTACAAAGGCGCATGAGGAAAATAAGGTGTTTGGCGGACTTCAGTCAGGTGACCGGATGGCTGTGCTTGCCAATAGTGACAACACAGAAGCGCTGATGGTGGTCAACCAGGCTGCTCTTTTGGGCAATTGGGTCATGCCGAATCCCATTGATGGCAGTGATGAAGTCGGCATCAGTATCAAGGAAGGTGGAATTGCTGAAAGTATTGAACAAAGTGTGATTATCTATAAGACTTGGAAACTGACACGTGGCAAACTTGAAATCGTATCGGTGCGTGAAGGTGGAACAGAGGAGGAAGAGACCAATCTCTATGATATCATCAAACTGACTCCAGACTCTTTGGTGTACAAGGATGCTGAAGACACCTTCGAATATTCCCGTCAGAAGCCCAAGGAACATTATGGATTAGATGTCGACTTGGAGGATGCTCAGGACGAATTCTTCATGTAATCGCTAATTCCGTCGTTCCTTGGAACCGTTTAGAGTCCATGTCTTAGGTTGTGGCAGTGCGCTGCCAACCATACATCACAATGCCTCTGCGCAAGTTGTTGAAATCAGGGGTAAGTTGTTCTTAGTGGATTGTGGCGAAGGAACTCAGGTGCAATTACGGCGTTCCCGGCTGCGGTTCACTAAGATTAGTGCCGTTCTGATTACACATCTGCATGGCGACCATTGCTTTGGGCTGATAGGTCTGCTCAGTACCTTCGGACTGCTTGGACGCACCGCGCGTCTGGCTATCTATGCACCTGCGGCACTGGAGGATATGCTGAAGCAGCAAATGCGCCTGTTCTGCCATGATTTCGACTATGAGGTTGACTTCCATGCTGTCGACACCTGTCAGCAGCAGGTTATCTATGAAGACCGTTCACTTACCATCGAGACCATTCCCTTGGAGCATCGCTTGCCTTGTTGCGGCTTCCTGTTCCGTGAAAAGCCTTCTTTGCCCCATATCCGTCGGGATATGATTGATTTCTACCAGATTCCTATCAGTCAGATTAACAATATCAAGGCCGGGGCAGACTGGACAACGTCCGATGGCGAGATTGTCAGGAACGAGCGTCTTGTGGAACCGGCTGATCCGGCCCGTAGCTATGCCTATTGCAGCGATACGCGTTATATTCCCACACTGTGTCATCGGATCAAAGGCGTTTCGACGCTTTATCATGAAAGCACATACGGTGAGGATAACCTGTTGATGGCTCAGAAGTATTACCACTCGACAGCCCGACAGGCTGCCTTGGTGGCCCGTGAGGCTGGGGTGGGGCAGTTGCTGTTAGGGCACTACTCGTCGCGCTATGAGGATGAGCAAGTATTGCTCCGTGAGGCTCAGGAAGTGTTCGAAAATACGCTTTTGACAGACGAAAATGCCATTTTTGATGTATAAAATGCATTTTTTCCTCAAAAAGTTTGGCAGTTTCGAAGAAAATTCCTAAATTTGCACAAAATAATATTGCAATTGCTTATGACGAAACGATTACTTATATTTTCATTCATTGTCACACTAACACTGATGGCTCCTCAGGCAGTGCATGCCAGTGATGCTGTATCGCCCGCCTTGGAGCAGACGATAGATGAGGATATTATTATCAGTATCAGTGGTCAGACAGTGACTATATCGGGGGCACAAGGACTGACGTTAGAGGTCATCTCGCTGACGGGACGATGCATCATGTCTGTCAAAATTGAAAGCCCTGCGCAGCGTATAGACTTAAACGTTCCCAAAGGTTGTTACATTCTGAAAATAGGAAAAGTGGTAAGAAAGGTTACTGTTCGCTGATATCACTTTTCATATCTGTACTTCTGTTTATCGGTTGTGGTACAGATGCAAATAAGAACAGAAAGATTACAGTGGAGGCGTTTTCAGACATGAAGACGCCTGCATTTGTATTAGACTTGAAGTTGATAGAGCAAAACCTTAAACGACTGATGGCTGCTGACCATCAGAATACCGAATCAGACAAGTATGCACGTGCATGTTACAATGGACAATTGTTGTGGGTAGATAAGTATGGTGTTGATGAGCAAGCCGATACACTACTCAATTGGTTGCATTTGGTTAGTGAGATCGGATTGACGGAGCGCTCGTTTGGGGTTGCACAGATAGAGTCGGATTTGAATCGTATGCGCTCCCTCACCTTCGATGACTCCAATCCCATCAACCTTGTGGCAGCGCGTCTCGACTATCAGCTTACAAAGGCCTGTCTGCGCTATTGCTATGGTCAGCGTTATGGCTTTGTCAATCCCCGTCGCGTATTTAACCATCTGGATATTGAGAAACAGGACTCTACCCGTAAAATCACTCAGTTCCGTGGCCTTTTTGATGTGGAGATGGACTTGCCCACCAGTCAGTTTGCCAACGAAGTGATGCGCAAGGTGGCGAACGACAGCCTTTCGGGATTGCTGCATGAGGTTCAACCTACGGATGCCAACTATCTCTATTTGAAGAACCAGCTTCCCAAGGATACTTCTTTGGTTCATCGCCGTCGTGTTGTTGTCAATATGGAGCGCTGTCGCTGGCGTCGCCATCAGCCTATTGCCACGCAGGGTAAGCGTATTATAGTAAACATTCCGGCTTTCCACCTCTATGCCTATGATGGAAACGGACTGCTCGATATGCGTGTGGTTTGTGGTGCCCGTACCACCAAGACGCCTCAGCTTACCAGTAAGGTGGAGTGGATGGAGGTCAACCCGCAGTGGGTCATACCCAAGAGCATTGTTGAGAATGAGGTTTCCCACAGGGCTGGCGACTCAGCCTATTTTGCCCGTCACAGGTATCATATTGTCAACAAGGAGACACAACAGACGGTGAATGCGGCCAGCGTAACACGACAGATGCTGCTTAGTGGCAAGTATCGTGTAGCCCAACAGGGTGGGGCAGGTAATTCGTTGGGACGTATCGTGTTCCGTTTCAAAAACAGCTATTCAGTATTCCTGCATGACACGTCGACACCCAGCGCTTTCGAACGTGATACCCGTGCACTGTCACATGGTTGCGTACGCGTATCCCAGCCTTTCGAACTTGCCAACTTCTTGCTTGACAATCCTGACGAATGGCTGCTGGACCGCATCCGTATCGGCATGGGACAACAACCCGAAACTGACCAGGGCCGCAATTGGCTTCGTGCACATCCCGATGGGGACGACCTGAAAAACCTGATAGGTTATGTGGGGGTAAAGCCTCACGTACCTCTTTATATTATATATAACACGATGTGGCCCGATGAGACGGGGGTGTGGCGTACATGGCCCGATATCTATGGCTACGATGATGTCATCTGGAAACAAATGAAACCTTATCTGCAATGAATAAAGACGACGAACAGCTGCTGATGCAGCAACTCTCCGATCCGGCTACTCAGCGCAGGGCTTTCGAGCAGGTAGTACGCGAATATAGCGAACAGCTGTATTGGCAAGTGCGTCGTATAGTGCTGACACATGAAGATGCCAACGATGTGATGCAAAATGTATATATCAAGGCATGGACCCATCTTGACAGCTTCCATCAGGACTCACGTCTCTATACGTGGCTCTATCGTATTGCCGTCAATGAAAGCCTTGACTTTATGCGACGTCAGAAGAATCAGGTGTTGAGCACAGACGATGTCGATTCCGGTATTGCCAACCGATTGATGGCTGACCGCTACTTTGACGGTGATGAGACTGAGGCTCAGCTTCAAGAGGCTATTGCCCAGCTGCCTGAGGTGCAGCGCCGCGTGTTCACGCTCCGCTATTTCGATGATATGAAATATAGTGATATGAGTCAGCTCCTTGACACCAGTGAAGGCTCGTTGAAAGCCTCTTATCATATTGCAGTGAAAAAGATTACAGAATTTTTTAAGCGTCACGATTAAACTTTTGTACCGCTATAACGTCAAAAAGAAAAAACAATTCTACGATGATGGAACACAATGATGAATTATACCTCAAAAAGATGGTAGGCAACCGGAATCCATTCCGGGTTCCAGAGGGCTACTTCGAACAGCTTACCGAACAGGTCATGCAGCAGTTGCCAGACCGTGAGCCGTCTGTTGCCAAACAGCTTGACATGGCTCAGCAGCCAGTCAGTCAGCCTCGTGCCCGCAAGGTGCAGATGCGTCCTTGGCTCTATGCTGCTGCCTGCACAGCACTTGCATTGATGCTGGGCGTGAGCTACTATTTCATGCAGTCTCCAGCTACCTCTACAGATGTTGCTCCGATGGCGGCAGTGACCCCTGCAACCTATGATGCCTCCGCTTCTGACAATAGCTACATTGACGAGGTTGCCGACTATGTCATGTTGGATAATGCTGAAATATACGCATGTCTCTCAGAAAACTATTAGACTTATGAAACAAACAGCTATTATCTTGATTCTACAGCTGCTCATGGCGGTTTCCGTGAGTGCCCAGAACCAGCCCAAGTTCTCACCCGAGAAGTTTGATGCCGATTTGGAGAAGTTTGTCACTGAACAGGCAAAACTCACACAGCAGGAGTCAGACAAGTTCTTTCCCCTGTTCCGTGAGATGCACCAGAAGCAGCGTGCCGTCTATCATAAGATTCGTCAGGCCAACAAGCAACAGCCTACCGATGACAAGGTTTGTGAAGCAACCCTTAAGGAGTGTGACAAACTGAATATCGAGCTTCGCCAGATTGAGCAGACCTACCATCTGAAGATGATGAAGGCGATACCGGCCAAGAAGGTCTACGATGCAATTATGGCCGAGAACCGTTTCCACCGGCGCATGATGAGGGGGTGGCAGGCTCCTAATGGTCAGCCGGGCTGGCAGAATCCTTTTGGAGGAGGTGGTGGTCAGCATGGCCAGCAGTGGGGCAAACGCCGCTAAGGTCGCACCGCTCACAATGAGGTTTACGGGCCGTACAGACGTAGCGGCCGTGTAGCAATAGCCAATGATGTGCCCGAGGGATGTCTTCCTCGGGTATGTTTTTTGTCAATGCCATTTCCACCTTATAGGGCGTGTTGTCCTTGTCGGAAACCAGCCCTAAGCGATGACTGACGCGAAACACGTGTGTGTCGACAGCCAGTGTCGGCTTGCTAAAGGCCACACTTTGAATGACGTTTGCCGTCTTTCGTCCCACGCCAGGCAGCGTCAACAGCTGACTCATGTCGTGAGGAATCTCACCACCATATTGTTCTACGACGATGCGTGCCATCTTTACCAAATGGTCGGCTTTTGAATTTGGATAACTCACACTTTTGATGTATTCAAAGACCTCGTCAGCCTCTGCCTGTGCCATGCTCTTGGCATCAGGGAAGCGTCTGAACAGTTCAGGTGTCACTTGGTTGATGCGCTTGTCAGTACATTGTGCACTCAGCATCACTGCTACTAATAGCTGGAACTCGCTGCCGAACTCCAGCTCCGTCTGCACCTCAGGCATCTTCTCCTTGAAGTAAGCCAGTATCCACTCGTATCGTTGCTTTCTCGTCATATCTTTTCCGTTTTGATGGCAAAGTTACGAATATTTCCGCAATTATCACCTACAAAGACGAAAAAAGTTATTTTTGCCCCTTCACTGTTAGTTGATTACACGCCATGCCAAGGTGTAGTCGGTTTTGGGTCGTTCCAGACGTTACTACGACCCCGAAGAAATCGAGATCAATGGAACGTCGATGACCATATTGCAAAGCCAGGGCCGTACCTCCGACAAGTCGCATCTGACCTAATATAGGCAGGTGCATGAGTGTCTTTAAGAGTTCCAAAGTATTTTTTGCAAAAGTAGTGCTTTTTTCTTAATAATCGACAAAAAAGGAGGGAAAAACTTGCAAATATCAGAAAAGGTTCTTATATATGAACGTCCTTCTGTGTCCTCACGTATGACGGAAGAAGAGGTTAGGTAAAGCACATGCAGGTCCAGTCGCTGTCGGTGGTGACAGTGGTGGGGTGTAAACCTAACGAGAGAGCCTTGTCTTCCAGCATCTGGCAGTCGGATTGATAGAAGCCGCTGAGGATGAGGGTGCCACCAGGAGCCATGACGCTGACAAAGTGCTCCATATCCTGAAGGAGGATGTTACGGTTGATGTTGGCCATCACCACGTCGAACTCTGCGGCAAAACTGCTGAGAAGTGTGGCATCGCCACAGAGGGCTTCCAAACGGTCGCCTACCTGATTGATGACGGCATTATGGCGGGTGTTGTCCGTGCTCCACTCGTCGATGTCGTAGCCTACACAGCGGCTGGCTCCTAACTTCAAGGCGCAGATGCCTAAGATACCTGTTCCACATCCGCAGTCGAGCACGCGCTTGCCTTCCAGATTCATGCTCAGTAGCTGGCGACAAATCATACGTGTCGTCTCATGTGTACCTGTTCCAAAGGCCATGTGGGCATCGATCTCGATAGAGAGGTGAGTGGTGAGAGGTGAGAGGTGAGTGGTGAGTGGTGAGAGGTGAGAGGTGAGAGCATGCTCTGAGGGCAGATGGCGTCCGTCGTGAATTATCAGTGTTTGAACATTTCTCTTACCTCTAACTTCTAACCTCTCACCACTAACAATAATCGGTTCAAAGCCTTCCTGCTCCCATTGTTCGTTCCAGTCCTTGTCCTCGGCTTCGCTGATGTTGTAGCTGATGGTGACACCCTCCATGGGGAATGCCTCGATGGCTTGTTGAAGAGCCTCCTCGTCAAACAGTTGTTGTTGCGCATAACCCTTCAGACCTGTTTCCGTTTCCTCAAACGTCTCCATACCTGCCTCGCCAGTCAGTGCTGCCAACAGATCCTGTGCATCCTGCGAACAGGGCTCAATGGTCATATTTACCTCGTAATACTTCATAGAATGTGTTAAAAATCGGTGCAAAGATACAAAAAATAGGGAAAAACCTACTATGTCTTAGGGTTTTTCCGTATGTTTGGAAAAGAAAACGTTGTATTTGTGCACCGTGAACCTTTAGAAAGGTAAAAACGTAAAAAGGTAAAGAAGTTAAATAAGGTAAAAAAGTAAAAACAGAATGATTATGAAAAGAAATGCATTATTTAATAAGGTAATAAGGATGGGTAAGATGGTTTTACCTCTTTACCTTTTTGCCTTTTTACCTTTAGGCATGATGGCTCAAGATGATGATATGTACTTCGTTCCCACCAAGGAGAATATTGCCAAGGAGGCCAAGAAGTATGGTATGCCTGAAAAATCCTATTATTCAGGTATTAATCGCTCAGTTGATGAATACAACCGTCGGGTACAGTTCGGCAATCCTGCTGACTCTGACTCTATAGGCAACGACATCATCGATTTCTCTGCCGTGCGTGGCGTCTATCCCGACTCCATCAACACACAGTCGGCTGAAGATGAAGACTACAAGCTGACACGTCAGATGTCACGTTTCGACGACTATACGCCTTCTGAGGCCTATTGGGACGGCTACCGTGCCGGTCGCTGGTCGTCGCCGTGGTATAACTCATGGTACAGCTGGTATGACCCTTGGGCATACGACCCCTTGTGGTACTGGAATGATCCGTTCTATTACTCATCATGGTACAGCTGGCGTTATCCGTATTATTACTCCTGGTATTCGCCTCGCTATTATGGCTATTACGGCTATTATCGCCCGTGGTATGGCGGTGGATATTATGGAGGCGGTGGACGTTCGTACAGTCGTGCTGGTGTCACCCATCACAAGAGTACGTCAACTCGGCGCGGTACGGACTTAGGTGGCTATCGGAGCAGCAATTCCCGTATGAATACGGTAACACGTTCCTCTAATAATACCAACAACTCTTTGGGTGGCTATCGCAGCAGCAACAGTAGCAGCAGCGGTTCATTCGGAGGTGGAAACAGCGGTGGCTTTTCGAGTGGCGGCGGCAGCAGCCGTTCAAGTAGCAGCGGTGGCGGTGGTGGCGGCCGTTCGTCAGGAGGTGGTCACTCTTACGGTGGACGGAGGTAACTGTAAGTGAAAAGTGATAAGTGAAAAGTGAAAAGTGATAAGTGAAAAGTGATAAGTGATAAGTGAATAAGGTTATGAAAAAGATATATTTATTTGCAGCAATGGGATTGATGGTCCTGGCTGCACAGGCACAAGAGACATCTGCTACGGGCGATGCCTATATGGCTGGCCAGTTGACTACAGAAGACCTGAATGGTACAGCACGTTTCGTGGGTATGGGCGGTGCGATGGACGCACTGGGTGCCGATCTCTCAGTGATAGGCACTAACCCTGCCGGCATCGGTCTGTTCCGCAAAAGTCAAATAGCAGGTTCGTTAGGCTTCAATAGTCAGGTGGATGGCAAGACGTTTGCCGACGGCTCGAAGACCAATGCCTCTTTCGACCAGATAGGTTTTGTATATGCAACGCGCACAAGTCGGCAGAACTACATCAACTTTGGATTCAATTTCCACAAGAGCCGTAACTTTGACTATGTGCTTTCTGCAGCTAACAAGCTGAACGGGTCGTCGCAGGCTAATCAGACTACCTTAAAGGATATGAATACCAAAGGGGGTATCTTCGACTATCAAAAAGGAAAGTATTCTTTCCCCTCTCTCGCCGCTTCGCAGTTAGACGCCTTATATGTCAGAAATATGATTTTTGATGAAAGCACAATGGCCGTTTATACTTATGATGGTCAGGACTATGAGTTCGACCGTGCCCATACCGGCTATATCGGCGAGTATGACATTAATATCTCAGGAAATGTCAACAACCGCTTCTACTGGGGTCTGACCGTAGGTATCAATGATGTTCACTACAAAGGCTACAGCGAGTATTTCGAGCGTCTTAACAGTTCGCTATATCCGGAAGTATTGACTGCCGACAATCTGAAGATTACGGGTTACGGCTATTCTGTTAAGGGTGGTGTCATTGTGCGTCCCTTCGAGGAGTCGGCCTTCCGTCTCGGTGTCGCCGGGTCTTCGCCGACGTTCTATAAGCTTACTACCAGCAACTATACTACTATCGGCAGTACTGTCGACAGTGAGTCGGCCACAGAAGATTTCCGTTTCAACACGCCTTGGAAGTTCAGCCTCTCGGCTGGTCATACCATTGGCAGCCAACTTGCCTTGGGCGCAGTCTACGAATATGCCGACTATGCTTCCTGTGACATGCGTACCATTGATGGCTATACCTACGATTACTGGACTGATTCAGAATATGACAACAGCAGTAGTGATGTGGTCATGAAGCGCCAGATTGAGAAGAGTCTGAAGGGCGTATCAACGCTGAAGCTCGGTATGGAGCTGAAGCCTACACCGCAACTGTCGCTGCGTGCCGGCTATAACTACGTGTCGCCTGTTTATCAGAAAGAGGCCGTTCGCGACCAGACCGTCACTTCGCCAGGTGTCTATTATGCTTCGTCGGCCGACTATACCAATTGGAGCGACACCCATCGCCTGACGCTCGGTATAGGTACCAGCTTCGACAATTTCCGTGTTGACCTGGCCTATCAGTATCAGACGCGCGAAGGTGACTTCTATCCCTTCATGAAGCAGTATTCTGCCAGCTACACTGATGATGCGACGGGGCAAATCGTCACGTTAACCAACAGCTGTGAGCCTGTCAAGGTGAAGGACAATCGCCACCAGTTCCTCTGCACACTTAGTTACACTTTCTAACTCTGAATTATGCAAAGCAATATTATCTACTATGTAGCCCTGCTGCTCCTCATCATCATTGGTTTCCTCGTTGTCAAGAAGGTGGCCTCATGTATGATCAAAAGCGTTGTCACTATTGTACTCATCATTGTAGCAGCAGCTCTCTACTGGTTCTATCTGAGGTGACCAATTTGAGGGATAATAAAAAAAACGAGGCTGACATCATATCGTGTCAGCCTCGTTAGTTATTGACTGTTATTATTTAATCAGATCTACTGAGCGTTTCAGGAACTTATCGAGCGCTTCGCCCTTTAGCATGCCATTCTGGAGCAAGGCGAGGTCAATGAGCTGGTGGACGATGTCATTCTGAGCAGCAAAACTGCTGAGCACACTCTGTTTTTTGTCCTTCTGCTCCTGCACGGCCTTTTCACATTCAGCCTTCATATCCTTGTCATCCTGTGTCAGCTCGTCATACTTTTTCTTGTCCTGCTGTTGCTTGATGGCAGCGAGACGGGCTTCCTGACCTTTTAATTCACTCTCGATGGGCTTCAGAGCCTCTTCAGTATTGGCCTTGCAATCGTCCAGTATACGCTTTACCAGTGGGTGGTCTGCATTGAGCACCAGATTCAGCGAGTCAGGCATCTGAGCGTAGAAATTCATGCCCTGCTGGAAGCGGCTCATCTCCTTCATACGGCGCATCCATTCGTTCTGCGTGATGACCACAGGACGCTGGTTTTCACCTAAGTTCTGCACCTCAACCATGAATTCTGTCTTCTCCATCTTAGGCATCTGTGACTTGAAGACAGATGACAAATTGGCAGACTCGTCTTCTGACAGATTCGACTTAGGCGCATCATCCTTGACAATAAGGCGGTCGATGATGTCTGAGTCTACACGCGTAAAGCGGCTCTTCTCGAACTTCTGCTCCAGCATCTGGATGGCAGGCACATCTAACTGTCCGTCCAACAGTAATACGCTGTAACCCTTGTCCTTGGCTCCTTGGATGTAGCTGTACTGCTCTTCCTTGTCGGTCGCATAGAGGTAGATGAGCTGTCCGTCCTTGTCCTTCTGACTGCCCTCGATGAGTGTCTTGTATTCATCGAAGGTGAAGTATTTGCCCTCAGTATCCTTAAACAGGGCGAAGTCCTTGGCGCGGTCGTAGAAGCTCTCTTCGCTCAGCATACCATAATTAATAAAGAGCTTCAGGTCATCCCACTTCTCTTCGTACTGCTTGCGGTCCTCCTTAAAGATAGCTTGTAGACGGTCGGCGACTTTCTTCGTAATATACGTCGAAATCTTTTTGACCTCGCGGTCGCTTTGCAGATAGCTGCGGCTCACGTTCAGAGGAATATCCGGTGAGTCTATGACACCATGCAAAAGCGTCAGGAACTCAGGCACGATACCCTCCACCTGGTCGGTCACGAATACCTGATTGCAGAACAGCTGAATCTTGTTGCGCTGCAGGTCGATGTTCGACTTGATGCGGGGGAAGTAGAGAATACCCGTCAGGTTGAAGGGATAGTCGACATTCAGGTGAATCCAGAACATCGGCTCGTCACTCATGGGGTACAGTGTGCGATAGAACTTTTGGTAGTCCTCGTCCTTCAGCGTCGACGGGGCCTTTGTCCACAATGGTTCTGAGTCGTTGATGATGTTGTCCTCGGCGGTGTCAACCATCTCCTTTTTCTCGCTCGACCACTCCTGCTTCTTGCCGAAAGCGACGGGTACAGCCATGAATTTGCAGTACTTCGTCAACAGCTGCTGAATCTTTTCCTTTTCCAAGAATTCCTTGCAGTCGTCGTCTATATACAGGATAATGTCCGAACCGCGATCCTCGCGTTCAGCATCGTTAATCTCGTACGCAGGACTGCCGTCGCAAGACCATTTCACGGCCTTCGCACCATCCTTATATGACTTTGTGACAATCTCCACCTTCTTCGACACCATGAAGCTGGAATAGAAGCCCAGTCCGAAGTGTCCGATGATGTTGTTGGCGTTGTCTTTATACTTCTCCAGGAAGTCGTTCACACCCGAGAAGGCAATCTGGTTGATGTACTTGTCGATTTCCTCCTCGGTCATACCGATACCACGGTCCGAGATGGTGATGGTACCTTTGTCCTTGTCTAATGAGATGTGAACGGTCAGGTCGCCCAACTCACCTTTGAACTCGCCCTGCTGGGCCAGCGTCTTCAATTTCTGTGTGGCGTCGACAGCATTTGATACCATCTCGCGCAGGAAAATCTCATGGTCGCTGTAGAGAAACTTTTTGATGACGGGGAAAATGTTCTCAGTCGTAACCCCGATGTTACCTTTTTGCATATACCTTATTTTATTAATTATAATCTTTCGCAGAGGTATCTGCAAATATCGTGCCAAAAGGGATCGAATGCAGAAATATAGCAAAACATTTGGAAGCTAAGGAATTATTCACTATCTTTGCACACAAAAGATGAAAGATGATGTTAGACAGCAGCTGTTTCGTAAGCTGAAGAAGGAAAATTGCTTTTGGTCTTACGATGTGTCGAAAATGAAATCCATTTCCGATGAGGCTCTGATTGAACACGTGCTACTCTATCTTGATATTGATGACATCAATAAGCTTTTTCCGCTTTTTGGCTACAAAAAAGTCAAGCGTGTATGGTTGGATCGTGTGGCTCCTCAAGGTGAGATGTTCCGTGCATTCAATATTCTTTACGCTTGGTATTATTTTGGTGCCAAACGCCCTGAAGCTTATGTCAAAAGCATCGAAACCCGACATCTTAACCGTATAATGGCTGCTTGATATGGAATACCCGAAATCTTTGGCATCACATACTGGTAAGGTTTTTGAAGCTATTTCCCGTTTGGAATGCATAAAGCCTTATACTTTGGTCGGAGGAACAGCTCTTTCATTACAAATTGAGAAGCGTCAGAGCGAGGATTTGGACTTCATGAAATGGCTGACGAAAAGAAATGAGAAGCCGGAAGTCGCCTGGCCTGCCATCAAGAAAGAGTTGGAAAGTATTGGTGAGATAAGAGAATACGAAGTCGGCAGCTTTGATTTCGTCTCATTCAACTTTGAGGGCGTGAAGTTGTCGTTTTATGCTGCTCCTCGCAAAGCCATACCATCAATGCAACGAATTCCTTTCCTAAACAATCTGCACATAGCAGATATGGAATCTATCGGCGCGATGAAGATGGAAGCAATGCTGCGACGTTCAAAATTTCGAGACTATTATGACATTTATTCCATTCTAAAAGAAGGCAAGGATCTTCAAAAGATGATTGATGCGGCCCTTGAGCACTCTGGTCATAAGTTGCGCACTCGTGGATTGTTGGCTATGCTAACGAATGGCAGCCGTTTCATCAAGGAAAAAGGCTTCGAAGAACTGCTTCCTGTTTATGATGTGACCCCTGTAGAAATTCAGGAATATATCAAACAGAAACTGCTTGAGATCAAGTAAACAATGAAATTGGACCAGATGGTTAAATAGAAAATCCCTCGCAAATCGTTATGAATTGTGAGGGATAACTTTTACACAAAAAGATTGCGGTGCCACACTTCGATCTTTAGTCGAAGAATCGTCCCGTTTGTGTTATTTGGTTCCGTTGCATGCAAAGCGGATTTTTGTATTAATTCGAAAATAATCGTTCACAAATTTGTGAATATCAAAATAAAGTTGTATCTTTGCCGCAAATGTTGAAGATATGGTACACGTAAAAGGAATCGACGAAAGTATGATTGCGAACAATTTGGAACCACATTATCTGACCCATCCTGGTGAGGTAATTAAGGATGAGTTGGAAGCTCGTGGCATAAGCCAACGTCAGTTAGCAAAAAGCATTGGTGTGCCAGCGAGCCAGTTGAACGAATTGCTGAATGCCAAGCGTTCACTGAGTGCCGAAATGGCTCTGCTGATAGGTCAGGCATTAGGCATCGACCCCGCTCCGCTGTTAGCTCTGCAAACTGACTACAACCTGCTTTCGGCCAAGCGTAACAAGTCGTTCTTGGAGCGCTTGAAGGATATTCCGAGGATAGCAGCGGTGTTCTGAAATGAACAATAGGGGCAAAGGTGCCAAGCGGTGTCTCCACCCGATATCCCTCAGCCAGCCATTCACAGCATACTTCCATAAAGGTGTCGAAGGCAATGTCGACTATCCCCTTGCTCACTCCGCGATAACCGCTATAGTTTTCGACGTCCTTCATGGTCCGCTTGTAGGGAGCGGCAGGGCGTACATAGAGCAG
>JAEEGL016212334.1_pt1 | contig 13810 bp, 5 predicted proteins | sample 9134231 | NCBI WGS metagenome assembly JAEEGL01 (sample SAMN16246548, study PRJNA631951) | gut metagenome | biome: gut microbiome; feature: rumen; material: fiber-attached | host: Bos | place: Iran: Karaj | collected 2018-10 | reverse complement strand
TGAATGGAACATTCCCCCAAAACCTCATCCTCAGCCACGACCTCCTCGAGGGCTGCCACATACGCTGCGGCCTCATCAACGACGTGGAACTCTTTGACGACAACCCCTCCAACTATATCGACGACGCTAAACGCCACCACCGCTGGACCCGCGGCGACTGGCAGATTATTTCCTGGTTGAAAGGGAAAGTGAGAAATGAGAAAGGTGAGAAGGTGAAGAACCAAGTGAACACCATCGGTCGCTGGAAAATTTTTGACAACCTGCGCCGCAGCGTCCTCAGCCTGGCTCTCCTGGTCGCCATCCTTGTGGGCTACAGCCTCGACGGCCTCAACGGCCTCTCGGGCTTCAGCGGCACCTGGTTCGTGGCCGCCGCTCTGGTGGCCGTGGCCAGCCCCATCGTCTTCTTCATCCTGGGACAGGTAACCCGGGTGCCCAGCTTCGGCAAGCGGTACAAATACTACATGACCCTCATGCGCGGCTTCAAAGTCATCATCTACCGCTCCCTCGTCCAGTTCGCACTGCTGCCCAAGGAAGCGTGCATGTATACCGACGCCCTCGTCCGCGCCTGCTGGCGCATGTGGTTCTCGCACCACAACCTCCTCGCCTGGATCACCAGCGACGAGGCCGCCAAAAGCACCAAGGGCACCCTCGACGACTACCTGAAGAAATTCTGGTTCAACTATGCGGCGAGTGCAGTGCTGGTGGTGTTGGGACTGCTGGGCGATGTGGGCCCCTTGGGCTGGGCGGGCATCTTCTTCTGCCTGGCAATGTGGACGAGTGCACCCTTCCTGATGTACTGGCTGGGCAAAAAATTCCCGCACGACCGGAAGACCCTCTCCGAAAAAGAGACCGACGAGGTGCGGCAGCTGGCCAAAGACACCTGGCACTTCTTCGACAGCCTCATTACCGAGGAAAACCACTGGCTCATCCCCGACAACTACCAGCTCAACCGCGAGAAAAAATCGGACTACAAGACCTCTCCGACCAACATCGGCTTTTCATTGACCGCCGTCGTCTCGGCAGCCGAGCTGGGCTTCATCACCCGTGAAGCCGCCGTCGAACGCATCGAGCATATCGTCGCTACCGTCGAGAAACTGGAAAAATGGAACGGTCACCTCTACAACTGGTACGGCCTCGAGACTCTGAACGCGCTGCCCAACTTCTTCATCTCCACCTGCGACTCGGGCAACTTCGTCGCCTGCCTCTACGTCGTCAAGGGCTTCTTGGACACCATCCGTAGAGACGCGGGCCTGCCCCGTCTCCAACAGCTCCTCGCCAAGGTCGACCGCCTCATCTCCCAGACCGACTTCACAAAGCTCTACAACCCTCAGCTGGATGTCTTCTCCATCGGCTACGACACCCAGAGCCACACCCTCCTACCCTACCACTACAACAACTTCGCCTCCGAGGCGCGCCTCACCTCCTTCCTCACCATCGCCCAGGGCGACGCCCCCTACAAGCACTGGTTCTGCCTCGACAAAACGCTCGTGCAATACGGCGGCTACAAAGGCGTGGCCTCCTGGTACGGCACACTGTTCGAGTACTTCATGCCCCTCATCTTCCTCCCCACCTACAAGCACACGCTGATGGACGAAACCTACAGCTTCGCCATCCGTGCCCAGCGCGCCTTCTATCCCCAGCCCTGGGGCATCAGCGAGACGGCCTACAACGAACTCGACGACGCCCAGAACTACAAGTACCACGCCTTCGGAGTGCCCTACCTGAAATTCCAGAACACCACCCCCGACCGCATCGTCGTGTCGCCCTACAGCTCGCTGATGACCATCAGCGTCGACGACCGCGCCGTCTACGAGAACATCCAGAATTTCAAGAAACTCGACATGTACGACCAATTCGGATTCCTCGAAAGCTACGACGAAGAAGACCACGTCTCCGTGAAAGCACACTACGCACACCACCAGGGCATGATTCTCGCCTCGCTGGCCAACTACCTGGCCAACCACTGCCTCCAGCGCTACTTCATGCAGGAACCCGCCATGAAAAGCATGGAAACCCTCCTCAAGGAAAAAGCCCAAGTCAAACCCTACATCGACCTCAAGGTCACGCAATACAAGCGCTATCAGTACTCGAAAGTACAGACCGAGAGCGACGCCCGCAACTTCGACACCATAGCCAACGTGCCCGAGACAGGCGTCCTCAGCAACGGCCAGTACACCGTCCACCTCAACGACCGCGGCAGCGGTTTCTCGCGCTATAAGAACATCCTGCTCAACCGCTACCGCAAAATCACCTCCGACCACTACGGCACCTACCTCTACATCCGCAACCTCGCCAACGACCACCTCTGGTCCAACACCTACGCACCACTCGACGTGATGCCCGAAAGCTATCACGTCTCCTTCGCCAGCGACAAAATCACCTACCTTCGCGTTGACCTCGACATCGAGACCAAAACCGAAATCACCGTCCTGAAGGACCGCAGCGCCGAATTGCGCCACATCACCTTCACCAACAACAGCGGACAGCCAGTCGACCTCGAAATCACCTCCTACGGCGAGGTGGTCCTTGCTCCGCCGGCCGAGGACGAAAACCACCGCGTATTCAACGCCATGAAAATCTTCTCGGAATACGACCCCGCGCACCAAGCACTCATCTTCTCCCGCCCAGGCACCGCCCATTCCCGCCACTACCTCCTCCACAAGCTGTGGGTCGAGGAAAATGAGAAAGAAGAAATGCGAAATGAGAACGGGGTGGTGGAATACGAGACCTCGCGACTGAAATTCCTCGGACGCGGGAACAGCCTGCGCCACGCCGACATCATCGAGAACCGCCGCGTCCTCTCCTCGACCGTGGGCACCACCCTCGACCCCGTCATCTCCATGCGCCGACGGCTCCATATCGCCGACGGCAAGAGCGGCGAAGCCTTCATCCTCACGGGCTTCTCGAAGTCCAAGGAGCACCTGCTGCAACTGACGGAGCAATACCAGAGTCACGTCGACGTGGAGCACGCCTTCAAAACCGCCTCGGTCTTCAACAACATGCGCAACAGCATGTCGCTCCTCAAGGGCAGCCAGATGCGCCTGTACAACAACATCTCCAAATACCTCACCCAAACGGCCACCCTCGGCAACGAACGGCAGAAAATCCTCGCTAAGAACACCCTCTCGCAAAGCGGTCTCTGGCGCTTTTCCATCAGCGGCGACCTGCCCATCATCCTCATGGAGGTCGACAGCATGGAGCACTCGGGATTTGCCAAGGAGATGCTCCGCGCCTTCGAGTACTACAAGACCCACGGCCTCGTGCTCGACCTCGTGTTCATCAACGATGCGCCCAATGTAGAGCGCGAGGGTCTGACGCACTTCATCCGCGGGATGGCCAACACGGAGCACCTGTGGGCGCCCCACAGCGAGCGGGGCAGCGTCTATATCGTCGACGGCGCAAACCTCAGCGAGGCCGAGCGCACGCTGTTCCACACCGTCGCCCACCTCTCCTTCTCCTCGAAGGAGGGCATCACCATCCATGAGCAGCTGCGCCGGCTGGAGATTGCCAACCAGCACTACCAGGACAAGATTGAATACCCCGTGCTGAAGCCCAAGAAGGAGTTCCGAGTGTGGAGCGACCTGGAGTTCTACAACCAGTACGGCGGATTTGATAAAGAAGGACGGGACTATGTGGTCACCAACACCAACACCCCCATGCCGTGGGTCAACGTGATAGCCAACGAGAGCCACTTCGGCTTCATCGTCAGCTCGACTATGGCGGGCTTCACCTTTGCCCACAACGCCCAGCAGTTCAAGCTCACCAGCTGGAGCAACGACATTGTGCGCGACAACGCCTCCGAAATGCTCCTCGTCAACAAGCAACAGTTCCTTCCGGCCACAGCGCGCCACTCGCAGGGATGGTCGGCCTTTGATGCCGAATACGACGGGATGAAGGTGGCCGTGCGCCTCTTCGTGGCCGTCGACCGCATGGAGAAATACTACCAAATCAGAGTCGAGAACACCGCCGCCGAGCCGCAGCATGTGCAGCTCGACATGGTCTACAAGCTGGTCCTCGGCCTCTCGGAGGAGCAGACGGCCCGCTACCTCTACTCCGAGTGGGACCAAGCCTCCAACTCCATCCTCGTCCGCAACGTCTACCACCCCATCTACCGCCACCAGGTGGTGCGCCTCACCGCCACCGAACCCCTCACCGACATCTCCCTGCTCCGTCCCAACCGCAAACGTCTCGGCCTCACCCTCGACATCCCTGCGGGGACCACCAGAGAGTTGGCGTTCATCATCGCGGTAGACTCCTTCGAGGCCCCAGCGCCACAGAAGCCCCTGACAACCCTTTCGGCCATCAACGAGGAATTCGAGCGGGTGGTCCGATACTGGGACTCCCGTCTCTCGCACATCCAGGTGGAAACCCCGGACCCCGCCTTCAACCACATGATCAACCGCTGGTACCTCTACCAGGTGTGCTCCTCGCGCCTCTTTGCCCGCGCGGGCTTCTACCAGGTGGGCGGCGCCACGGGCTTCCGCGACCAATTGCAGGACGTCATGTCGCTGCTCTACAGCGACCCTCGCTATGCACGCCGCCAGATTCTGGACCATGCGGCGCACCAGTTCTCCGAGGGCGACGTGCTACACTGGTGGCACGAGGGCCTCAAGATGGGCGCCCGCACCACCTTCAGCGACGACTACCTCTGGCTGCTCTTCGTCACCTACCAATACGTCACCATCACCGGCGACACCACCATCCTTGCCGAGCAGGTGCCCTTCACGCTGTCGGACCAGCTGGGACCCGGCGAAGCCGAGCGTGGCATGAACTACGCCATTGGGACCGAAAAGGCCACCCTGTATGAGCATCTGAAGAGGGCCGTCAACCGCTCGCTGGGCCGCATGGGTCGCCACGGGCTGCCGCTGATGGGCTGTGGCGACTGGAACGACGGCATGAGTGCCGTGGGCGTCGAGGGCAAGGGCGAGAGCGTATGGGTCGCCTTCTTCCTCTGCGACCTGCTGCCTAAGATGGAGCAGCTCACCCAGATGATGCCTGATGCCGACCTCACCTACTGCAGCGAACTCGCCCAAGCCCGCCAGCGGCTCGTCGACGCGCTGCAGGCCCACGCCTGGGACGGCGCCTGGTTCCTCCGCGCTTACTTCGACAACGGGACACCCATGGGCTCACGCAACAACGTGGAGTGCCAGATAGACCTCATCTCGCAGGCTTGGGCAATACTCACCAACGTCGCCACCGAGGAGCAGAAGAGAAGCATCTTCCGCGAGACCGACAACCGGCTCGTCAACCGCGAACACGAGATCATCCAACTGCTCACGCCGGCCTTCAAGGACTCGCAGCCGTCGCCGGGCTACATTGCCAACTATCCCGTGGGCGTGCGCGAAAACGGTGGCCAGTACACCCACGGCGCCATGTGGTACATCATGGCGCAGCTCGAGGAGGGTCGTAACGACATAGCCTACTACCTCTACTCCATCATCAACCCCATCCACCGTACCCAAACCCTCGCCGACGTGCTGAAATACAAGGTGGAACCTTACTGCATGGCTGCCGACATCTACTCCAACCCCCAGCATCCCGGGCGCGGCGGCTGGACGTGGTACACCGGCTCCGCCTCGTGGGCCTACAAGACGGCGGTCGAGAACATCCTCGGCCTCCAGGTGCGCGCGGATAAGCTTACCCTCAAGCCCAACATCCCCTCGGAATGGCCGGGCTTCACCCTCAAATACAGATACGGCACCTCTCAGTACATCATCCATTACTCGAACAGTCAGACATGCACGCAGACAATCGACCTGGTGGACGACGGAAAGGAGCATAGTTTTGAGTTTTAAGTTTATAGTTTTAAGTTAACGGATATGAAACGCATTTTTATCATGTTGCTGGGAGCTGTCCTGATTGTGGGCTGCGGAGGCAAAAAAAGCAATTCTGAATGGACAGACACTATCAGCGTGGAAGGTCTTGTGGTGTCGAATGGTAACAACACGGGCCAGCGTGAGTATGTGGGCGACATTGGTTCAGAAGTAGAAGTGACCGTGAGTTTCCTCCTCGGCGGCACGCTGGAAAAGGTGGCCGTGAGCAATGGACAGACCGTCCGCAAAGGGCAGTTTCTGGCCGAGGTGGATGGCACCACGGCCGGGAGTCTGCACAACACTGCCTTGGCCACGTTGCGCCAGGCCGAGGATGCATGGAACCGTCTGAAGAACGTCCATGCGGAGGGCGGCATCAGCGACGTGCGCTGGATGCAGATGGAGACGGACCTGGAGAAGGCCCGACAGGCCGAAGTTGCCGCAAGGAAGCGGCTGGAGGACTGCGTGATCAGGGCGCCTTTTGACGGTGTCATCTCGTGCAAGAGCCACCATGTGGGGGAGGAGATGAAGCCCCTGGAGCCTTTTGGCCGCGTGATAGACATGCGTCGGCTAAGGGTGGGCTTCTCGGTGCCGGAACATGAGATAGGGCTGCTGCCCGTGGGCAGCACGGCCACGGCCGTCATTCCCGCACTGGAGGACCGCGAGCTGACGATACGCATCAGCGACAAGAGCCTTATAGCCAATCCGCTGGGACACACCTACAAGGTATACGCCACGGTGGAAGAGGGCGACAGGGAGGGGCTGCTGCCCGACATGGTGGCGAAGGTTCACCTGTCGCTGAACGACAAGGTGGGCATCGTCATTCCCTCGGAGTGTGTGACGGTGATGCCTGAAGGTACGGTGGTATGGGTCGTCACCGACGGCAAAGCCTGGCACCGCGCCGTCACCATCGGCGAGTTTGTGAGGAACGGCGTGATTGTGGAGAGCGGTCTCTCCGACGGCGACACAGTCATCACCCTCGGCCAACAGAAGCTCTACAATGGAGCGAAGGTGAAAGTAAGAACCAAGAACTGAGAACTATGGCACGGAAGACGAATATGATAGAGGGGGCGATGCGGAGTTTCCCCATTCTGGCACTGACGCTGGTGGCGGTGGTGCTGATAGGGTTCTACGCGTTGCCACACCTGAAGAAGAATGAGTTTCCCGACGTGACCATCCGTCAGGGAGTTGTTGCGGTCATCTACCCCGGGGCGACGGCCGAGGAGATTGAGGAGCAGGTGGCCTCGAAGGTGGAGGACTACCTTTTCACTTTCAACGAGGTGGACAAGCAGAAGACCTACTCGTACAGCAAAGACGGCATGCTCTATGTCTTTGTCTCGATGGTGCACACGGGCGGCGACGCGAAGGTCACCTGGTCGCGCATCCGCGAGGGAATGACGCTGTTCCGCATCACGGACCTGCCGCAGGGCGTGGTGGCCACCGCCGTCATCGACGACTTCGGCAACTCGTCGTCGCTGCTGCTGGCGATGGAGAGCGCGGAACGGTCGCCGAGAGAGCTGGAAGAAGCCTCGAAGAAACTCTCAGCGCGCCTGCGCAGCATTCCCGAGCTAGGCAAGATAAACGTGGTGGGCGACCAGAAGGAGGAGATTGCCGTCCGCATGGATCCCATGAAGCTGACGCAGTACGCCATCTCGCCCTCGCTGGTGTCGGCCGAGCTGGCGGCGCAGGGCATCCGCACGCTGTCGGGCAAGGTGTCGAACGGTGAGGGCAGCGCGCTGGTGCATGTGTCAATACCCTTCGGGAGCCTCAACGACCTGAGCGAGATGATGGTCTTTGCCGACCCGGTGACGGGCCAGATACTGAGGCTGCGCGACGTAGCCACGCTGGAGCCCCACTATGCCGACAACACGCCCTCCATCCGCTATAGCGACACGGCGACAGACCGTCATCGCTGCATCATGCTGTCGCTCGAGATGCGCAGCGGCAACAATGTGGTGGAGTTTGGCGAGAAGGTGGAGGATATCATTGCCGAATTCGAGCAGAAATCGACACCCGACATCCACATCCACCGCATCACGGACCAGCCGCGGGTGGTCGACGCATCGGTGAAATCGTTCCTGAAGGACCTGATAGAGGCCATCCTGGTGGTGATACTGGTGATGCTGATGCTGTTTCCGCTGCGGACGGCTATCGTGAGTTCGACGTCGGTACCCATCTGCATAGCGGCGACGATAGGCATCATGTATTTCATTGGTTTCGAGCTGAACACCGTGACCCTCGCCGCATTAATCGTCGTCCTGGGCATGATAGTGGACGACTCGGTGGTGGTGATAGACGGATACATAGACCTGCTGCGGGCGGGGCACTCGCGGTGGTACTCGGCGGCGGTGAGCACGAGCCGACTGGCGGTGTCGATGCTCTTCGCCACAGCCTCCATCGCCCTGATGTTCTTCCCCACGCTGGCCATCTTCGAGGGCGACTTCCTGGGCGACTTCATCAAGCTGTTCCCGTGGACGATACTGATAGCGCTGGCGTGCAGTTTCATCTACGCCATACTGGTTATTCCCTACCTCTCGGCCAGCATGATTAAGGCGTCGAACGCCGACAAGAAGACGCGTTTCGAGAGATTGCAGGAGAGCTTCTTCAACGGCTTGCAGAAGGGCTACGAGAAACTGCTCTCGTTCTGCTTCCGCCACAAGAAGGCCACGCTGGCCGTGGGCATAGGGTCGGTGGTGGCAGGGGTAGTCTTTGCCCTTGGCATCAACATACAGATTCTGCCCAAGGCCGAGCGCGACAGCTTCGCCATCGAGATGTACCTCGACGCGTCGGCCTCGGTGCAGGAGACGCAGGCGGCGGCCGACTCGCTGGAAAAGATACTGCTTGCCGACCCGCGCATCACGACGGTCACCTCGTTCATCGGCATGTCGTCGCCGAGGTTCCATATCACCTACGCCCCGCAGCTGCCGAAGGACAATTACGCCCAGTTCGTCATCAAGACCACCGACGACAACTCGACGAAGACCGTCATCCAGGAGTTCGCGCAAAAGTACGAGCATTTCCTGCCCAACGCACAGGTGCGCTTCAAGCAGCTCGACTACCAGATGGCCACCTCGCCCATCGAGTTCTACCTGAAGGGCGACAACTATGACGACCTGGTACAGCTGCGCGACACGCTGCTCAACATCATGAAGAACAACCCCAACCTGTTCTTCGTCCACTCAGACTTCGACGAGACCGAGGAGATGGTAAACGTGGTGTTGAAGCCCGAGATAGCACTGCCGCTGGGCATCACGCAGGCCACGCTGTCGCTGTCGCTGGCCAGCATCCTCTCGGGCACGCAGCTCACCTCCCTCTGGCAGGGTGACTACAACATCCCCATCAAGGTGTACAGCGAGGGAGCCGACGACCTGGACTACAGCTCGCTGGGCGACCTGCTGATACCGTGTGCGGAAGCGGGAATGTGGGTGCCGCTGCGCCAGGTGGCCGACATTGTGCCGCAGTTCCACCACAACAACATGCCGCACCGCAACGGGCTGCGCTGCATCACGGTGTCGGCCGACGTGATGCCGGGAGCGGGCCAGATAAAGGAGCAGACGGCCATAGGGCGGCAGCTCGACGAGATGGAGCTGCCCGAGGGCGTTACTTGGGAATACGGCGGAGCGGTGGCGTTCACCAACGAGATTATGCCGGGCCTCATCATGGCCGTGATTGCCGCCCTCGCGGTGATGTTCCTCGTGCTCATCATCCACTACGGCAAGATTGGCATCTCCATACTCTCCATCTCGATGGCGCTGCTATGCCTGTTCGGGACGGCCTTCGGACTGTGGCTGTTCGACCTCGACTTCTCGATGACGGCCACGCTGGGATTGATATCATTGGTGGGCATCATTGTCCGCAACGCCATTATCATGTACGACTATGTGGCCGAGCTGCGTGCCAAGGAGCAGATGTCCGTCTCGGAGGCGGCCTACCATGCGGGCCTGCGCCGCATGAGGCCCATCTTCCTCACCTCGGCGACAACGGCCCTCGGCGTCATCCCGATGATTACCGCCGGAACGCTGCTGTGGATGCCGCTGGGCGTGGTGGTCTGTTTCGGCACCATCTTCACCCTGCCGCTGGTGGTCACCGTCCTACCCGTAGCCTACGCAATGGCCTTCGAGAAAAATGGCACCAACAACCGCCCCATCAGAATTGCTAAAATATAACGACCCATGAAACACAACACACCATATAAGAGATTATTCTGCGCCAGCCTCTTACTTCTTAGTTCTTACTTCTTAGTTCCGGCAACGGCGCAGACGCTGTCACTCGACAGCTGCCTCGCGCTGGCGCGGCGCAACAACGCCGACATCCGCACGGCACAGACGGCGGTGCAGAAAGCACAAGCCGTGAAGGACCAGGTGTTCACCAAATACTTCCCCAACATCACCGCACAGGGACTGGGCTACATGGCCGTAAACCCAATGATTGAATTTGGCGTGGACGACGTGAAGTCGGACGATATGCGCGAACTGCTCGAGGCCATCTACCAAGCCTTCTCCGAGGAGACCGACGTGTCGGACCACCTCGAGCTGATGAAGCGCGGCATCGGAGGGTCCATCATCGCATCTCAGCCCATCTACGTGGGCGGACGCATCGTCAATGGCAACCGGCTGGCCAGCCTGGGTGTGGATGCCGCCAACCTCCAGGCCGAGATGAAAACCCGCGACGTGCTGGAGCAGGTGGAGTCGACCTACTACCTCGTCGTGGGTCTGAAGGAGAAGACCGCCACCGTCGAGTCGGCGCTGAGACTGATTGACTCGCTGTCGCACACCGTCAATTCGGCCCTCGCCAACGGACTCGCCACCAAGGCCGACGCCCTCCAGGTCGAGCTGAAGCGCAACGAAATCAAAGCCCAGCAGCAACAGCTGACCTCGGGACTCCGCCTCTCGCGCCGCTTGCTCTGCATCCAAATCGGCATCGAATACACCGACGGAATCGACTTCGGAGCGGAAGGTGGAAAGTGGAAAGTGGAAAGTGACGCTGACCTTTCAACTTTCAACTCTCAACTTTCAACTTCCCAACGCCCCGAACGCCAGCTCCTCGACCTCAACATCAGGGCCCAGCAACTCCAGAAGAAGCTCACCATCGGCGAGGCGCTGCCGCAGCTGGCCTTTGTCGGCATCGGCTACTACGGCAACATCATCCGCAACAACCCCACCGGCAACGCCGTTGCGCTGCTGTCGCTCTCCATCCCCATCACCAACTGGTGGGAAACCTCGCTCAAAGTCCGTGAGCACAACCTGCGCATCGACGAGGCCCGCACCATGCAGGAAGACCTCGACAAGAAGATGTCGCTCGAGGAGGAGAAGGCCTACACCGACATGGTCGATGCCTACATGCTCATCCACAGCGACTCTGCCGCCCTCGACCTGGCACAGGAAAACTACCGCTTGGCCAACCTCAACTACTCGGCCGGCACCATCACCATCAACGATGTCCTCCAGGCTCAGACGCTGCTGCTCAAAGCACAGAACGCCCTCACCGACCGCCGCATCGCCTACCTCATCGCCCGTCGACGGCTACAGGACCTCACCAATCAATAATAGGAAAAGGCTTCCATCACGGAAGCCTTTTCTCATTTCTCAAACGCCCCTACCCACAGCTCCCCTAAGTTAGGGGAGCTGTCACAAACGCCCCTACCCGCTGCTCCCCTAAGTTAGGGGAGCTGTCACGAAGTGACTGAGGGGTGTGTCCTTTTCTCATTTCTCATTCAACTTCGTCCAATACACCGTCTCTCCGATGCCCAGAATGGAGCCTCTCAGCTTGAGGCGGCCGTCCTTGTCAAACTCCACCGTCAGGTTGGCCTTCATGCCGCGCTGCGGGTCGTAGATTTTGGTGCCGTCCCAGCGTTTCTTCTTGGCATTGTATTCGAGGCCGCTGAAGAGCACAATCTGGTCGCAGGGAGTGTTGCGCAACTTCTCGTCGGGATTCTTCGTGTCGAGTCTCTTCTTGCCATTGGCGTCGTTGGGGTTCTGCATCCAGATAATCTGGCCGCGGTACTTCCCGTTGGTCAGCTTCACAATCTTCGCCTTGAACTTATCGCCATTCTGGGTGCCCTGATAAACGCCGACAATATTGTCAGCGGCATCGTTCAACGCATTCTGCGCCATTGCGCCTCCGAATGCAAACATGGTGATTACCAGTGTCATCAATAGTTTTTTCATCTTTGTTTCTTTTTAGGTTTGACGCTGCAAAAATACACAAAATCCTCCGATAAAATTCCCCACACGCAAAATATTTTTCCCTCTCTCTCCCACCCCTCCTCTGGTTCTTGGGGAGAAAAAAAATTTGGCAGTATCGAAAAATCCTCGTATCTTTGCACCGATTTACCTTAAACCTTAAACCTTAAACCCTAAACCCTAAACCCAATTATTATGAAGAAGAAGTTTTCCCTCACAACACAGATTGGCATCGCACTGCTGCTGGCAGTGGTGACTGGCATCCTGCTGTCAGGCCACGCCGACTTCGTCAACAGCTACATCAAGCCCTTCGGCATCATATTCCTCAACTTGCTGAAATTCATCGTAGTGCCGCTGGTACTCTTCTCCATCATGGCGGGCATCCTCTCGATGAACGACATCAAGAAGGTGGGACATCTGGGACTCCGCGCACTGGCCTATTTCATGGTGACAACCCTCTTCGCGGTGACACTGGGCCTCGTCGTCCCCAGCCTGCTCAAAGGTTTCCTGCCCCTTATCCAAATCAACCCCGAGGCTACAACTGAGATTGTCAAACTGCCGAACATGACAGTGATGGACCAGCTGGTCGGCATGTTCCCCGACAACGTCATCACCCCCATTAGCTCTATGGCCATGATGCAGGTCATCGTGATAGCCCTGCTCTTCGGCGTCGCCATGGTACATATCGGCGACAAAGGCGAGATGGCGCGCAAGGTGACCCTCAGCTTCAACGACGTGGTGAGCAAGATTCTCGATTATATCATGAAACTGGCCCCCATCGGAGTCTTCTGCATGCTGACGCCCGTGGTCGTCGACAACGGTCCCTCCGTCCTGGGCTCCTATGCCGCCCTGCTCATCCTCGCCTACCTCTGCTTCGCCATCCATGCAGGACTTGTCTATAGTTCAGCCGTGGGGCTCCTGGGCAAATTCTCGCCCCTGAAGTTCTTCAAGGAGATGCAACCCGCCATGATGTTCGCCTTCTCCAGCGACTCCTCCGTGGCCACCCTCCCCTACTCCATGCAGTGCACCGAGAAGATGGGCGTCAGCAAGGATGTGGGACGCTTCGTGCTCTCCCTGGGCGCCACCATCAACATGGACGGCGTGGCCATCTACCTCGGCGTGGCCTCGGTCTTCATGGCCACCTGCTGCGGCATCGACCTCACCCTCAGCCAGTATATGGCCATTGCCTTCGCCTCCACGGTGGCCTCCATCGGCACCCCCGGCATCCCCGGTGGCAGTTTGGCACTGATGGCCATGGTGTTCGCATCGGCCGGCATACCAGTCGAATGTGTCGCCGTCGCTGCCGGCATCGACCGCATCATCGACATGGGCCGCACCGTGATGTCCGTCACCGGCGACGCCTCCTGCGCCATCGCGATGCAACGGATACTAGGGGCTAAAACAACTGACTGACAGAGCGAACCAGGCGCCTCTGTATTACTTGTTTGCTGCTACCGGCTGCTGTTTCTTTGCTTGCTGATACTTCTTGGCCTGCTTTACCAAGGTCTTGAAATAGGCTATTGCTTCGTCGTAACTCATAAACTGCGAAGCATTGGCGGCTTTGTCAAGGTGTTTGACGATGGCTGCCTCGGGATGGTACTGAAGGCCTACGGCAAAAGTCTTGTCGGTACGCTGCACAGCTTCGATTGTGGTGATGCCGTCAACGGTCGTCGTGCCGGTAACGCAAAGCGCAGTACCCTCAACGCTGCCGGCTGCCTGATGATGCCATGAGGGAACACCCTTTACCACATCGCAGCCAACGGTCTTATAGAGCCACGAATCGTGGCCTGTCACATCGACATTGTGCGGTGCATAGTC
>JAEEGL016192503.1_pt1 | contig 13810 bp, 11 predicted proteins | sample 9134231 | NCBI WGS metagenome assembly JAEEGL01 (sample SAMN16246548, study PRJNA631951) | gut metagenome | biome: gut microbiome; feature: rumen; material: fiber-attached | host: Bos | place: Iran: Karaj | collected 2018-10 | reverse complement strand
TTCAAAGAAAAAAGTCTGGTGACGATGGCAAAGTGGACACACCTGTTCCCATCCCGAACACAGAAGTTAAGCACTTTTACGCTGATGGTAGTACGTTTGATCGTGCGAGAGTAGGAAGTTGCCGGGCTATTCTCTTTGAAAAAAGCTGATTAATTTCAGCTTTTTTTTATTTTTTCTTTCATTTTTTATAATAAATGTATATAATATTTTCTAGATGATACGGAGGTATATAACATATGAAAGAATTAGATGTATTTGAAAATTGGCCATTTAAGGTTCCAAACATTGAAAAGGTAAAAACTAAGATTATAGAATTTACTAATAATTTGAAAAATGCTAAAACTGAAGAAGAAGCATTAAAAGTAGTAAAGCATTATTTTAAAGAATTTCAAAAAGTTGATAATGAAATAACTCACATTTCTGTTTTATATTCAATTGATACAAGAGTAAAAAAATATGAAAAGGCTATGGGAGTTTTAGATGAAGGAATTCCTACTCTTCAAGCTGCTGATTTAGAATTTAAAAAAGCTTTTCTTAATTCTAAATTCCGTCCTTATTTAGAAAAGAAATTAGGAAGCTTCATCTTTACAATGTATGATTATTCGTTACGAGCTTTTGATGAAAAAATCGTTGAAGAAGCTGTTGAAGAAAATAAATTAGTTACTGAATATAATAAGACTATTGCTTCAGCTAAAATTGAATTTAGAGGTGAGACTTATAATTTAACTCAAATCGGTAAGTTCATGCAAGATTTAGATAGACAAACAAGAAAAGAAGCATCAGAAGCTTATTATAATTATTTAGAAACAATTAAAGATAAATTAGAAGATATTTATGATAAGTTAGTTAAAGTTAGAGATAAAATGGCCAAAAAGCTTGGATATAAGAATTATGTAGAGCTTGGTTATATTAGAATGAATAGATTTGATTATAATAAAGAAGATGTTGCTTGTTATAGAAATCAAATTAAAGAAGTGGTTACTCCTTTAGTTGAAAAATTTATTAAAGAAAAATTTAAGAGAACTAAAATTTCTAAACCAACATATTATGATTTAAGTTTAACATTTGCTGATGGTAATCCAACACCACTAGGAACAACTAAAGATAAAATTAATAATGCTCAAAAGATGTATGATCAAATGTCAAAAGAAACATCAGAATTCTTTAAATTCTTGGATGAACATCATTTATTACAATTAGAAGCAAAAGAAGGAAAACAATCTGGTGGATATATGACATATTTCCCTGTATATAAAACGCCAATTATTTTCTCTAATTTCAATGGTACTGCTGGTGATGTTGATGTATTAACTCATGAATTTGGTCACGCATTCCAAGGACATTTATCAAGTAATATAAAAGTCCCTGATTATCATATGCCAACTATGGAATCTTGTGAAATTCATTCTATGTCAATGGAATTCTTTGCTCATCCATACATGAATTTATTCTTTGATAATCCTGAAAAATATAAATATATGCATTTAGAAGATGCAATATCATTCTTACCATATGGTGTAACCGTTGACCATTTCCAAGAATGGGTATATGAAAATCCTAATGCTACAAAAGAAGAAAGAAATGCTAAATGGCATGAACTTGAAACAATGTATGCACCATATAAAGAAAAATATTTCAAAGATTGTAAATTCTTATATGAAGGTGGTAGATGGTTAAGACAAAATCACATTTTTGCTAGTCCATTTTATTATATAGATTATACACTTGCCCAAGTTGTTGCTTTCCAATTCTTTAATTTAGATAGAAAGAATCATGAATTAGCATGGAAAAAGTATATTGCATTATGTAAAATGGGTGGTAAATATCCATTTAGAGAGTTAATTAAAAAATCTCATTTAAAGGATCCGTTTGTTGATGGTACTATTAAATCAACAATAAAGCCATTAATTAAAGAATTAAAATCTTATAAGATTGATTAAAAAATAATATTATTTATAAAAAAATTTTAAAAAATATGAAAAACACCTCTATGATTTATAATGGAGGTTTTTTTTATGAATGTTAAAAATATAAAAGAAAATGAAAGGCCAAGAGAAAAATTAATTTTAAATGGCCCTGATAATTTAACTGATAGTGAGCTTTTAGCAATTATGCTAGATACAGGAACGAAAGAATTAGGTGTATTAGAGCTATCTAGCTTATTAATTAATGATATTGGGTTAAAAGGTTTATTAAATATAAGCTATAATGATTTAAGTAAATATAAAGGAATAAAAATGCGGAAGGCATCTAAACTTATAGCATGTTTTGAAATTGCTAAAAGATGCATTAAAGAAAATAATGATAAGTTATTGATTAAGGATGCTAAAGATGTTTATGAATTTTTAAAAGGTGATTATTTATTTAAAGGTGTTGAAAGATTAATTATTATCTATGTTAATAATGCTTTAAAGATTATTAAAAAAACTATTTTTGATTCCTTTGAGGTTGGAAAAACTGCTTTACCAATTAAACAAATAATTAAAGAAGCAATAAATTATAATGCAGCAGGAATATTTGTAAGCCATAATCATCCATCAGGTAATCCTAATCCATCAAGAAGTGATATATTTGCAACAGCAAGCTTATATAAAACATTAATGAGTATAAATATAATTTTGTTTGACCATGTTATATCAGTAGATGATTCATATTTTTCCTTTGAAGAGGAAGGAATTATGAAAAAAATAGAAAATGGCGAAATAACTCTTTTATGAAAAAATGCTATATTGGCATAAATGGTATTAATTATAAAATAAAAAATGTTGTGAATTTCTTCACAACAATTTTTTATTTATTCAAAAACATTTTGTTTATCATGAACTTCTAATTGATCATATTTAGAATCATATTCATTTTCATTTGGTTTGTTAGCTTCTAAAGCTTCCTTTTCTAAAGTTTTTTCTAATAAAGACTTTTGGAATTCTTCTTGTTCAATTTTAAAAGGATAATCGACTTTAGTATGCTTAATTTCTCTAACTAAATCATTTGCTCTTTCTTGAATTTGTTCATTTTCATTAATTGCTTTAACAACGTTATAGCAGAAGAAGGCTCTTTCTTTTCCTTTACCTTCTATGCTATTAATTTGTTCTAAAGTAGGAATTTCATCATCTTTTAGATTTGGGAATTTATGTTTTAAATATTGAAATGCTGAATTTTTTAAATATTCATTTTGGCCATACAATGGGCTTTGTTTATCTTTATAACCATTAAAAATTTTGATAAAAGTTTTATATTCCTTTGATGTTCTTCTAAACACTTTTTCAAAAAAACCAGGTTTTTGTCTATTGATTGAATCTTCTATTGCATTTTCTCCTAAAGGAAGATTTGCTTTAATAGAAGATAATATATCATAAGCTTGATTTTGGGAATTATTTAATTCAAACTTTTGAAATTGAGTTTTATTGCTTAATAATTTCTTTTGTATAGAATCATAATTATAATTTAAATTTGATTTATCATCTTCATCTGTGATTGTATCCATTATATCATTTTTATGTTCTTTTATATAATAAGCCATTGTTTCAAGAGGATCAGAGAATAATGATTTTATTAAATTTTCATTTTCTTTGTCATGCATATCACTCAAATCATTATCATTTGATTCAATTTGTTTTTTGGCAATCATTTTCGCAATCTCATTTTTTATTACGTATGCTATTTCATTTAAATCACTATTTGAACTTTGAGTAGTGACGTCAACATAATATCTTGCTAAATATCCCATAGATTCATTAAACGCTTTATTGAAATCTTGATAATTTTTAGTTCTAAAAGTTTTTAAGAAATCCTGTATACTTGTTTTATTGTTAGGCATAATAATCAGTCCTTTCTTTTTTTTCTTAATTTTAGCATTTTAGGTGCAACAAAAGTGCAACTGATAAAAAAATTAAAATTCTTTTTATTATTTAAATGTTATTTTGTAGAAAATTCATATTTTTTATTTGAAATTAATTGATTTATGAAAAAAATAGAAAGTAGAGAAATAACTCTTTTATGAAAAGAAGATTTGTGATATAATGAATTTAACAAATAAAAACGTTTTCGTAAGAAAAAATTAATAAATGAAAGGATGATTTTTATGGACGCAAGCAAAATTAGAAATGTTGCTATCTTGGGTCACCAAAGTAGTGGTAAAACTACTTTGGTAGAATCAATTTACGCAACAGCTTTAGGTAAGCCTAAAGGAAGTATTGAGAAGGGAAGCACTATATCTGATTATCTACCAGAAGAAAAAGCAAGATTATCATCAGTTAGATTATCAATCGTTCCTGTTGATTATGAGGGCTACAAAATCAATTTAATTGATATTCCTGGTAACGATGATTTTATTGGTGAAGCTATTTCAGCAATTAATGTTGTTAAGGGTGCAATATTAGTTATTGATGCTGCATCAGGTGTAGAGGTTGAAACTGTTAAGCATTGGAATATGCTTAGAAAGAGAAATATTCCTACTATTATTTATGTAAATAAGATGGATAAGGATGATGTTCATTTTGATAAGGTATTGGAAGACATTAGAACTAAATTAGGTAAGAATGCTATTCCATTTAGCTATCCTATGGGACATAATGATTCATTTGATGGCTTTGTAAACATCGTTACATTAAAGGCTAGAAAATATAATGGTCAAACATGTGAGGATGCTGAAATTTATGATGATAAGAAGGCTAAGGTTTTCGAACTTCATAATACAATGGTAGAAGCAGTTGCTCAAACATCAGAGGAACTTTTAGATAAATTCTTTGGTGGAGAAGCATTAACTCATGAAGAAATTCAAAATGGTTTAAGAGTTGGTGTTTTAGATGGTGAATTAATTCCTGTTTTAGTTGGTTCTGCAACAAAGAACATCGGTATTCATACAGCATTACAAATGTTTATTGATTATCTACCTAATCCAAGTGATTTAAATCCAATTCTTGCTAAAAATGAAAAGGATGAACCAATTGAGATTCGTACTCTTAATGAAGAACCATTCAGTGCTTTAATATTTAAAACAACTATCGATTCATTTAGTGGAACAACTAATATTTTTAAAGTAAATTCAGGTGTTTTAAATGTTGGTGATGAAGTATATTGTCCAAATTTAAAGAAGAATATCGTTATTAACCAATTATTCACATTATGCGGAGCTAAACAGATGCCAGTCCAACAATTAACCGCAGGTGATATTGGTTGTGTTAATAAGATTGATGGATTATTAACTTCAATGACTTTATGTTCAGTTAAGAATAAGATAATATTCCCTGAAATTGAATTCCCTACAGCTGTTTATTATAAAGGCTTAGTAACAAAGAGTAAGAATGATGATGATAAGCTAGGTACAGTTTTATCTAAGATTATGCTTGAAGATAAATCTGTTGAAGTTAAGAGAAATATTGAAACTAACCAACTATTAATTGGTACATTAGGCTTAGGTCATTTAACATTCATCTTAGATAGAATGAAGAATTCTTATAAGGTAGAAGTAACTACTGAAGATTCTAAGATTGTTTATAGAGAAACAATTAGAAAATCAGCAACTGGTGATGGAAGATATGTTAAGCAATCTGGTGGTTCTGGATTCTATGGTGTAGTACAAATGGATTTTGAACCTGCAGAAGAGAATAATTTCACAGAAGAAGTATTTGGTGGAGCTGTTCCTAAAAACTACTTCCCTGCAGTTGAAAAAGGCTTCTTTGAAGCTTGTGAAAAGGGCTTATTAGCAGGATTCCCTGTAATTGGTGTACATGCTTGCTTAAAGGATGGTAAATATCACCCTGTTGATTCAAATGAACTTGCGTTCAAGATGGCTGCGATATTAGCATTTAAGGATGCATATCCTAAGTGTGATCCTATTATTTTAGAACCAATCATTAAGATTGTTGTTACTGTTCATACTGATGATGTAGGAACAATTATTTCTGATTTAAATACAAGACGTGGTAAGATTGTTGGTATGGATATTAATTCAGTTAAAGACCAAAAGATTACAGCTTTAGTTCCAGAATCAGAAATATTAGAATATGTAAATGATTTAAAGAGTATGACTCAAGGTTCTGGTTACTTTAATAGAACATTTGCAAGCTATGAGCCAACTCCTTCATATATTCAAGAAAAGATTTTAAAGGAAGCTCAAGCAGCTAAATAATATAAATTAGGATGCCTAAAAAAGGCATCCTTTTTTTGGGTTCTTTAAATAACCGGAGTTGTTAGGAAAAATCGACCTTTAAACAACTCGATTTATTTAAAGCCTATATATAACAACCCGACTTATTTAATATACTATAATTAATCCCATGGTTTCCCCATGGGAATTTTCTTCTGTTTTATTGAAATAATTTGCTAAAAGGTATATACTTATTTTTGGTGATTAATATGAAAAAAATTATAAATTTATACTCTATTTTAGGAGTAAGCTTCTTTGCTTTATTCTTAATATTATTTGGCTTATTATCTTTTGATAAAGCTAATATTACAGGTATAGGAGAAGTAGGTTTAAGTAAGTTTAATAATATAATTAAGTATAAATATAATGAAGGATGGCAAATCTTTGCAGATATATTCTTATATTTAGGAATAGCACTTGCTGCTTTATTAGCAATAGTTGGTTTTGTTCAATTAATAAAAAGAAAAAGCTTATTTAAGGTAGATAGATATATTGTTATTTGTGGTATTTTCTTAATTTTAGCTATATTTTTATGGATAATGTTTGATAAGGTTATAATTGTAAATTATAGACCAATTTATCATACTGATGTTGAACCATCATTCCCATCAACTCATACATTTTTGGTTATATTCATTTATTTATCAGCACATAATATTGCATGTATGTTATCTGAAAATAAGAAGATTAAATATGGTACATTAGTTGCTGCTATTTTAATTTCAGTTTTAGTTTCTTTATCTAGAGTATTATCTGGTATGCATTATATAACTGATGTTTTAGCAGGTGTTTTCTTAGGCTTAAGCTTATATTTCTTATGCTTTGGTTTAATTAATAATTCATCTGAGGAAAATGTAGATGAATAAAGAAGAAATTCCAGTATTAGCATCAAAATATAGAAAAAATTATAGAATAACAACAATAATTGTATCAGTATTTATATTTTTAATAGGAGCGGTAGTTCTTACAATTGGTTTGATACTAGCTTTCAGTAAAAAGGATGAAAATACATTATTCATTGTAGGAATTATAATGATTATTGCTTCAATAATAGATATTATATTAGGGATAATATTTGTTGAAAATTCATTTAAAAATGTAAAAATGCTTCCTGATAAGATTTGTGCTAAAAGATATTTGGAAGTAAGAGGAAAAAGATAAAAGAAAAAAGGGCTTGTTAGCCCTTTTATTTCTTATTAATTATCTTGCATCATTCATAGACTTCATAACAGCACGAACTTGCTTTTCAGAAGGAGTACGTCCCATTTGAGTCATCATAGCTCTAATCATATTTTCATTGATTGGAGGATTTTTCTTTAATTGGTTTGCAAATATCTTTCTTACAATAAAGAAAGTTGCAACAGCAGTAATAATAATTACTAATAAAATGATGATGATAAATTGCCAAATTTCAAGTGTCATAAATCATATCTCCTTAGCATACAAAATCATTTTACAAAAAAAATAATTAAAATTCAAGATGTTAGCATAGACAAACGGCTTTTTTCAAATTATAATAAAAGTACCAAGAGCAAGGAGGAAATGTCTATGCCTAGAAAAGTTACAGATGCTTGTATCGGATGTGGTGCTTGTGCAAACGAATGTCCAGTAAGTGCTATTACTGTAGAAGATGTATCAGTTATTGATGCTTCTGCATGTATTGATTGTGGTGCTTGTCAAGGTGTTTGCCCAGTTGACGCTATCGTTGAAGAATAATTAAATAAAAGAAAAAGGTGAGCAATCACCTTTTTTTATTTTTATTTGTTATTTTTATTCTTTTTAAAGCTTGATTCTGTACCATTTAATAATCTTTTATAATTTTTAGTATGCTTTAAAAAGATTAAAGTACTTAATGCTGTATAGCAAATTGAAACTAATAAACCAGGTGTAGATATAAAATAATCAATTACATTTGTAGCCTGATATCCAATTGCATATAAAATCCAAGTTGTAATAATTACTGTTAGGGTTGCACCTGTTGAAGCTAAAGATACATATCCAGATGCAAACAATATAATTCCAAATACAATTAAGCAGGCAATTGCTAGAATAGGAGTTAGGATTAATACAACACCTAATGATGTTGCAACAGCCTTACCACCTTTAAATTCTAAGAAAATAGAAAATGAATGTCCAATTATAGCTGCTGCACCATAGAAGAAGAATTCTATTGGTGTTGTCCAAATATTAGTTGAATCTAATATTTTTAAAATGACTATAACAAACATTCCTTTTAATACATCGCATAAGAATACTAAATAACCAACTTTTTTTCCTAATACTCTTATCGCGTTTGTAGAACCAATGTTTCCTGAGCCATATTCTCTTATATCAATTCCTTTAAATGCTTTTCCAAAGATAAGTCCAAATGGTATTGAACCAATTATATAGGAAATAACTAAAAAAACAACTGATAATGATGCATCTAATGCGGTAGTTAAAACCATGTTTTATCACATCCTATTTCTATACAAAAATATTATAAGTTAAGAGTGATAAATTGTAAAGAAAAAATCCCTTATTTAATTGTAAAAATGAGGTATTTATGATATTATTTTAAATAAAGGGTTTGGTGATTTTTATATGCGGACTAATACTTATAATGATGACTCTATAACCGTCTTAGAAGGTTTAGAGCACGTTAGGAAACGTCCCGGAATGTATATCGGTTCAACTGATGAACGCGGTTTACATCATTTAGTTTGGGAAATAGTTGATAACTCTATTGATGAAGCATTAGCTGGATTTGGTAGAGAGATAGTTGTTACTATCAACAATGACAATTCAATAACTGTTGAAGATAATGGAAGAGGTGTTCCATGTGGTCTTCATAAAACAGGTAAAAATACAATGGAAGTTATTTATACGCAACTTAATGCCGGTGGTAAATTCGGTGGAGGTGGATATAAGACTTCAGGTGGTTTACATGGTGTAGGTGGTTCTGTAGTTAATGCCTTATCTAGCTATATGATTGTTACAAGCTATAGAGAAGGTAAAATTCATCAAATGAGATTTGATGATGGTGGTAAAAATGTTTCTAAAATGGAGATATTGGGAGATACTAAAAGAACAGGTACTACTGTAACATTTAAACCAGATCCAAATGTATTTACAACTACAATTTATAATTATGAAACAATAAAAACAAGAATAAGAGAAAGTGCATTTTTAATTAAAAATTTAAAAATGACTTTAAAGGATAATAGAACTAAAAAGAGTGAATCATTCGTTTATGCAAATGGTATTTCTGAATATGTATCATTCATGGATGAAAATAAAAATCCATTGCATAATGTTGCTTATTTTGAAGGTGATTATTTAGTTCAAGAAGCTAATGAAAAAATTGAAGTAGAAGTAGCTTTACAATTCATTAATGCTTTCCAAGAGAAAATTGTTTCTTTCGTAAATAATGTAAAAACTGCTGATGGTGGTTCTCATGAAACAGGATTTAAAACATCATTAACAAGAGCATTTAATGATTACGCTCATAAATTTAATTTGATTAAAGCAAATCAAACATTAGAAGGTACTGATATTAGAGCTGGTATGACAGCTGTTGTATCAGTAAGAATTGGTGAAAAGCTTTTGGAATTTGAAGGTCAAACTAAGGGTAAATTAGGTACACCTTCTGCTAAAACTGCTGTTGATTATGTATTGTATGAAAAATTATCTTTCTATTTAATTGAAAATAAGCAATTAACAGAACAAATTGTTAAAAAAGCAATTAAGGAAGCTGAGGCTAGAGAAGCTGCAAGAAAAGAAAGAGAAAAGATTCGTTTAGATAAAAAGGATAAAGGCGAAAAGAATATTTCTGCAAAGCTTGCCCCTACATCTGAAAAGAATAAGGATATTAATGAATTATATTTAGTAGAGGGTGATTCTGCCGGTGGTTCTGCAAAGCAAGGAAGAGATAGAAAATTCCAAGCTATCCTACCTTTAAGAGGTAAGGTTTTAAATACAGAAAAGGCTACATCTGAATCAGCTTTAAAAAATGAAGAAATCGCAACAATGATTTATACAATTGGTGCTGATTATGGTCCACAATTTGATTTAAAGAAATGTAATTATAAAAAGGTTATAATCATGACCGATGCCGATGATGATGGTGCCCATATTCAGGTATTATTATTAACATTCTTCTTTAGATATATGAGACCATTAATTGAAGATGGTAGAGTTTATTTAGCATTACCACCTTTATTTAAGATTACAAAACGTGGTCAAAAAGAAGAAATTATTTATGCTTATTCTAATGATGAAAAGGATGATATATTAGAATCTTGTAAATGCCCAACAATCGTACAGCGCTACAAAGGTTTAGGTGAAATGAATGCTGAGCAATTATGGGATACTACTATGAATCCTGAAACTCGTACATTAATACAAGTTAAATTAGAGGATTTTGAAGAAGCAGAATCTGAAGTTGAAATATTAATGGGTAATGATTCATTAAGAAGAAGAGATTGGTTAGAAAACCATGTTAAATTTACTTTAGAAGAGGAGGAAATTTAATATGGCAAAAGAGAAAAAAATTGATTTAAAGAAAAAGCTTGATATGTTTATGAATGAAACATTTCAAGAGGAAAAGCTAGAAACAGTTTTAGGTGACCGTTTCGGTAGATATTCAAAATATATTATTCAAGAACGTGCTATTCCAGATATTAGAGATGGTTTAAAGCCAGTTCAAAGAAGAATTTTATATGGTATGAATGAGCTTAAGCTACAAGCTAATTCTCCATATAAAAAATGTGCTCGTATTGTCGGTGAAGTAATGGGTAAATATCACCCACATGGAGATTCATCTATTTATGATGCGATGGTACGTTTAAGTCAAGATTGGAAAATGGGTGTTACATTAATTGATATTCATGGTAACAATGGTTCAATTGATGGTGATGGTCCAGCTGCGATGCGTTATACAGAAGCTCGTATGAGTAAAAACGCTGAATACTTATTAAAGGATATTGATAAAAATACAGTTCCATTTATTCCTAACTTTGATGAAGAAGAACAAGAACCAACTGTTCTACCTGCTAAATTCCCTAACCTTTTAGTAAATGGTGCTATGGGTATTTCATCAGGTTATGCTACATATATTCCACCTCATAATATTAATGAGGTTGTTAATGCGACAATTGCTCGTATTGATAATCCTGATATGACAGTAGATGAGCTTTTAGAAATTATGCCAGGTCCTGATTTACCTACAGGTGGTATAGTTCAAGGTAAAGAAGGAATAAGAGAAGCATTCTTAACTGGTTCTGGTACTGTTGTTGTAAGAAGTAAATATGAATTTGAAGAAATGGCACCTGGTCAACAACGTATTGTCATTACTGAAATTCCTTATGATACTTTTAAATCAAAAACAGTTGAAAAGATGGAAGATTTAAGATTATCAGGAAAGCTTCCTGATGTTATTGAATCAAGAGATGAATCAGGTCGTGATGGTTTACGTATCGCAATTGATTTAAAGAAGGGTGCTAATGCTGAGGCTATTATCACTTATTTACTTAAAAATACAGATTTACAAGTAAATCTAAATTATAATATGGTATCTATTTGTGATAAGAGACCTATGAGATTAGGTGTTTTACCTATATTAGATGCTTATATTGATCATCAAAAGGTTGTTATTACAAATAGAACAAGCTATGAGCTTCAAAAGGCTACTAAGCGTCTTCATATTGTAGAAGGCTTATTAAAGATGATTTCAATTTTAGATGATGTAATTGCTGTAATCAAGAAATCTAAAAATAAAGCAGATTCTAAACAAAACATTATTGCTAAATTTGATTTTACTGAAGATCAAGCTGAAGCAATTGTAATGATGCAATTATATAGATTATCTAATCAAGATGTAGATGCATTAAATAAAGAAAAAGAAGATTTAACAAAAGCTATAGCTCGTTATAATAAGATTTTAGGTTCTGAAAAGGAATTATTAAAGGTTATTAAAGACGAATTAGCTGAAATGAATGATAAATTAATTTGTCCAAGAAGAACAAAGATTGAAGATGAGGTTTCATCATTAAAGATTGATGAAATGGATTTAATCACTAAGGAACAAACAGTTGTATCTGTTTCTCGTGATGGTTATATTAAAAGAGCATCTATTAAAGCATATAATGCTTCTAAGGTTAATGGCTTAAAGCAGGATGACTCAATCTTATTCTTAAAGGAATTATCAACTTTAGATACTTTATTAATATTTACAACATTAGGTAATTTTATATATCTTCCTGTATATAAAATAGCAGAATCTAAATTTAAAGATGTCGGTACATTTATAAATCAACTTGTTGCTACAGACCCTAAAGAAAAATTTGTTGCATGCTTTGGAATAACTGATTTTAATGAAACTAAAACAGTTGTTTTAGCAACAAAGCAAGGTTCTATTAAGCAAGTATTGTTATCTAATTTCCAACTTCAAAGATATACAAAGCCTGTTAAGGCTATTAAGCTTACAGAAGGCGATAGCTTAGTTGTTGCAGATATTATCGATGAACCACTTGAAATTATGCTATTTACTAAGCAGGATGAAGCTATTAGATATAGAGCATCTGATGTACCTTTATATGGTACAGCTGCAGGTGGCTTAAAAGGTATTAATTTAAAACCAAAGGATGAAATAGTTGCTGGTTTTTATACAAATAAGATGGATGATTTCTTAATTTTAACAACTCGTTCTACAATTAAGAGAATGAAGGTTACTGATGTACCTTTAACAAAGCGTGCAAGAGCTGGTAATAAGGTTATTAAATTATTAAAATCAAATCCATATTTAATCTTAGATGCTAAAAAGATGACTCCTAACCAATATAAAGAAAATGTTATGCTAAACATTGTTTATAAAAATGGTAATGATGAGGAAGAGGTTCATTCATTTAAATATAATGTTTCAGATTGTGGAAGAACATATGAAGCTAAAAGCCCTGAATTAACAGAGCTTGTAGCATTATCACTTCCTGATCCACAAAATAAGGATCAATCTGTTTCAGCTGATTATTTAATTGAACAAGAACAAACTATTTTTGATAGCTATGATATTGGAGCTGAAGAACCAGAACCAATTAAAGTAACTAAAAAAGAAATTAAGCAAGCAGATATTTTATCTGAGCTAGATGCTATTTTAGCAAAAGAAAAAAAGTCATCTAATGTTTTAACACCTTCAGTTGATGAAGATGATGATAAAAAAGATGACGATAAAATAGAATATAAAAAGATATCATTATTTGATAATTAATGAATTTGGAGAGATTGAATTATTTCAATTTCTCCTTTTTTCTTTGTTTTTTTGTTATTTTGCTTTCTTTACTTAAATAATAAAATATTATATAATAAAAACGTTAAAATTGATTGGATTATGGAGAGAATAAAATATGAATGAACAACAAAATTGTCCTCAAGAACTTACAATATCAATTGGAGATATTTTATCTGCAGTTTTTTGTAAAAAATTAATTATGCTAATAGTTACTTTAGCAGTTACATTAGTAGGTGTTTTAGGAATTAAATTTATAGTTGATAGACCAAAAGAGGTATATACAGCAGGATTCCATTTAAACGCAATTGATTTAGAAAAATCAGGAACATATATTGATGGTTCTAATTTTGATTATAGAGAAATTATTTCTTTAGAGCATTTAGAAAAAGCAAAAGAAT
>JAEEGL015947154.1_pt1 | contig 13810 bp, 6 predicted proteins | sample 9134231 | NCBI WGS metagenome assembly JAEEGL01 (sample SAMN16246548, study PRJNA631951) | gut metagenome | biome: gut microbiome; feature: rumen; material: fiber-attached | host: Bos | place: Iran: Karaj | collected 2018-10 | reverse complement strand
GGAACTGCCACGCGCGGTTCATCAGCGTGTCGCTTCCCTGGAACTCCTCCAGCGCCAGGCTCTTCCCGACGACGGCCTTCGAAGCATTGGGCCCTCCGTCCGCAAACGCGAAGACAGAGACCGAAACCGCGGCAATCGCGGAGAGACACAGACGGCAAAGTTTGATTTTCATGCCATAATTCTACCAAATCTCGCCCCCGCCGAAAATACCCAGTCGGGTACTAATCGTGGCACACGTTCCAATGCGCTACTTCACCCTCACGCGCAGGAAGAATGAGGTCGGCGCACCTTCCGGCGTTACGGTCGCCTTGGCAGAGGGATTTCAATGGTTTGCTTACGGCACGGATGGATTTGCGGAAACAAGGCTGACATCGTCGATGCGGCATGGCACGTCGATGCGAAAATGAAATCTCTCCTACGCAAAATCATTTGTCATTAACCTGGCTTTTGCCATATCTCAGGCCGTACATGTTGTCACCGACCCACCTGACGGCGGCAATCGTCTCCTGGTAGGGCGTGTCGCAGACGTCAACCCAGCCTATCTGGAAATTCTCCCCGTCGAAGCGGCCTGTCGAAACGTCGTCGGAATACTGGTGCCAGTGGGCGCCGACAATCCTGTTGTCGCGCAAGGCGCTTTCAAGATAGCGCTTGTACGTCTCGCCGCGTTCGGCCTGGTCCCTGAGCTGGATGATCCCGGCGCGGATCGGGCCGCGGTCGAGCGCTCCGAAATGGAACTCGCCGATGACGACTGGCTTGTCGATGTCGGAAGGCAGAAGGTTGAAATTGCAGAGGTCGCGCCTGTAGCAGTTGAAGCTCACTATGTCGACGTGCGGAGCCGCAGCCCTGACGACCCACTCGCCGGTACCGGAGAACCTGCAGCCCATGTAGAGCTTGTGCGGCGCAGCCTTCTTGATTTCGTCGCGCACGATGGAGAAATACTCGTTCGCGATGACAAGCGAGAACGCGCAGAAGTCCGCGTCGGTCGGCGTGGAGACGCCTTTTGCCGCAAGCCGCCTGCGGAATTCGATCTTTGCGGGCTGATCGTCCGGCGACTCCCATGTCCAGCGTCCAAGCGCCTTATCATCGCCCCACTGAAGTTCGTTATCCACGAACAGGCCGAAACACCACGGGTCATCTAGTTCAGACCTGCGGGCGACGAGCTGTGCGCGCACGTTTTCGCGGAACGAGGGGTCAAACGGGTCGCGGAACGGCCACCAGCCTATGACATTCTCGGCCCCCTTGAGCGAACGCGACTTTATCTCGAAGCGGTCGCAGTAGGGCGTGCGTGAAAGATGCATGACGCGTGCGTCCGAAGAATTTGCGATGGTGTTCGCCCCCCAGCTCCTGAGGCGGCGGTGTACGCGCTCGGACCAGACTTCACGCCAGTTACTGCCGTACTTGCGATAAAGGTTGGCGGCCGTAAAGTCGTAGGTGTTCGTACAGCCCCGTTTCACGTAGTACGGCCACATCAGTTCGTCGCGCGTATGGTAGAACTCGGCGAAAGGCGAATCTGGATCAGGAAGAAATTCGAAATGATTCTCCCTCCCCTTGTAGGGCGTCATGCCGCAGCTTGCCGAGACGCGCACGGGGCCGTGGCTCCACCAGAGACACCCTTCCGGATCGACAAACCACCATTTGCCGTCCACCTTGCGCACATAGAAGTGTCCGGTCGCCTCGAACTTCGGTCCGTCGGCCCAGCCACCCCATCTGTCGCGCCCCTTGGGCCCCGGATGTGCTGCGAGATCGGCGTCTTCCGCCACTTTCGCCGCCGCAAGATCCACATCATCCTTGATCTTGCCCGGCCAGTCCTTCAGCCTGAACTGCCCGTACTTGTCGACAAGCGGGAAGAACTTGTCCGGCGGAAGACTGGCGAACGCTGGTTTGCAGACCGCCTTGTTCGCGGGGCCGGACGCGGCGATGCGCTTCACCGGCGGAGGCGCCTTGCCGCGAAGGTTTGCGACGCTCACCTTCACGACGGCGTTTGACGGATCAAGCGACCACAGCCATATCCTGTTGCCCCACCCAGCCTCTTGGCACGTCCAGTACTTGCTCGGCCACACCTGGTCAAAAAGGCCCTGCGGGGCCACATGATCCATCCGCGAGACCGCCTCCTGGAGAAACGGCATGGGAGGCGGAATGGGACGCCTTATCGAACTGACCGGCTTTCCCCAGAAAGCGGCGTCTATCTTGTACAGACCTCTCGATCCGGAACCTTTTTCGTCCGGCTTGGGATAGCACGTGACGGCATTCTCCATCGTCACCGAAAACACTCCGCTGGACGGACGCTCGAATGTTATCTCGAACTCTCCGCAATCGGAAATGTCCCACGATCCAGCGACCGAGAAGACGTTTCCGGTCGAAACCGCAGATGCACACGGCGCAGCGGCGTCGTAGATCACGATCTCCTTTGAGAATGCCGCAGCACAGGATGCAACCCCGACGGCAACACATATGGCTTTCCGGTTCATTTGCCTACTTTCTACATATTGGGATTTTTGACTCTGCGCAGCAGGAGTCTGTCGATGAACAGACCCTCCTTCTCGTTCTTCGAGAACGGGTCGCCGTTGTACTTCACCGAAAGCCAGAACTCGTACCAGTTCGGGTCCTCCGCCATGCCGTCGCACTCGACATAGAAGTCGCCGAGCGCGAACTGCGTGCCGGCCGACATAACGCAGTCTCCGGCGCGCCCGATGCGCGACACCCCGAGCCGGTACCAGCGGTAGCCGTCCTGCATGGTCGACTTGACCTTGAAGGAGTCGCACTGGTGGACCTCCGGATCGCGGACCGCCGCCCAGTCGAGGGGATGCGCGGGATCGGCGGGGAAGATGCGCACCACGAGGTCGCATTCGGAATCCTTGTCCGGAACCTTCTTGTTGGCCTGCCCGGCCCACGGACAAGAGCGGACATCCAACGCGATGATTTCCGATTCCGGGACGCCCTTGAACTCGTCGGGCATCTGCTTCAGCTTGAAGTCAGTGTAGGCAAGATCGTCTTCGCTGAGCTTGCGAATGCCGGCACGGTCCCTTCCGGCAAAGAGCTCTCCGTCGTAGACGGCCTTGGCACACGCCTTCCATTCGGCCAGCACTTCCTTGCGCAGCGCAGCGCGTTCCGAGATTAGCTTGTAGAACTTTGCCAGTTCCCTGTCCACGCATTCCAGCACGAGCGCCATCCGCGCGCGCGGCTTCACGCGAGTCTCCGCGGACATGGCCTCGCGTACGATTCCCCGAAGCTTCTCCATGTTCTCCATCGTCCGCCACGGCAATGTCCTCTGGTGCCAGAGATCGGCCGACTTCGGCGGATTCTCCGCGATTATCTTGCGCAGGAAGTCGATCGCCTCGCGCATCTTCGCGGCACCTGCCCCGTAGACGGCGCAGTACTCGTCTATCGCCTTTTCGAGATCCGTGTCCGGATCGAGGAAAAATCTGGAGTAGACGTATGTGTTGAGCTGCCAGAAGCACTGCGCGTGGTGTTCGCACTCGATGTAGAAGCGGGCGATGCCGAGCTTCTTGAAGTAGCGCATGTCGGCGGCGATTGCGTCCACGGACACCTCGGGGCACTTGTTGTTGTAGAGCATGTAGTCCCATATCTCCATCGTCGGCGACACGGCCTTCCACTTCTCGAGCTGCTCGCGGCACCACGTGTTGAACGGATGCGTGAGCGGCAGCTGGTGGTCGCTGATCATGTACCAGTCGCAGAACCACGGTATCACGTTCGGCTCCGGGACGATACCCTTAGGCAGCTTCGACGTGTTCACGTACGCGAAGGTGCGGATGCGGACGTCGGGATACTTCTCGCCGATCTTCCTCGCCATCTCGTTGACGAAGTCGAGCTGCAGCCCGGATTCCCCCTCGCTCACGAGGCCGAACTCCACGTTCGAGTCGCCGCCGTACTTCGCCGCGATCTTCTTGCACTCCGGGCATTTGCAGATGTAGTATATACCATCGGTCTGCGTGAAGTCGTACAGGATCGGAGGGTCTTCGGGATTCTCCTCCCTGTCCTTCGCGATCGCCTCCAGGAACTTCTCCGTGACGAGCCTGCGCACTTCGGGATTGGAGAGGCAGAGCATCGTGCGCGGACCGTTCACCCTCTTGCCCTTCGCGTCCAACGAGAAGTATTCGGGATGCTCCGCGAAGTACTTCTTGGGAGGGAGGATCTCCGGATACGTGTGGCATGCGCGCTTGAAGCACATCGACGGCTTGACGCGTCCCTCGGCCTCCGGGGAGATGTACAGTCCGAGTCGGCGCATGTACCTGTTCGTCCACCGCGCATTGGTGTCGGGCAGGCGTCTGCTGTCGTTGACGGAGAAATGCCGCTCGTAGAAGTAGTGCTTTGCAGTGAAGTCGCATTCCGGCACCGAGGCGGCGGGGTTCACGGTGAACGGATCGTCGCCGTCCATTGTCAGGAAGCGGTATCCGGCGAACTTGGCGAGGAAGTCCGTTACGCCGTACGACGCGCCCATGCCCGTGCGCGCCAGGATGAACGCCGTCTTCCCGTCGCACTTTATGCGCCACTCGCCGGCCATCATGCCCTTGGCGTCCAGCCCTGCGGAGGTCGCCGCCCTGACCGGACCCAGGTACACGACTGGGCCTTCGCCCGCCGGAGCCTCGCTCTCGCGATAGAGCGGCACCGCCGTGCCAAGCACCTTCCCGAGCGCGTTCGTGAGGTCCTGCGCCACCGCAAGCCCCCAGTCGACGTCACGCCCCTTCTCATCCTTCTGCCGCAGCACCGTCGGCGGCCACTTCACCTCGGGCCGCTCGGCCCAGAACACGTCCGCCGCCACCACCCGCGCTCCGGCAAGCGGCATGGCCGCATTACGCCCGGCGACACATCCTCCGAAACCGGCAAGTGACAGCGCCGCGAAGCCGATTCCCAGCAACCCTTTCGCATTCATGCCCATCCTCCGCTGGAGTTCGCGCTATTTGACGATCAGGAGCATCCCGTCTGCCTGTCCACTCCGGAACTTTCCTCTTCCGACGATGTTCAGTCCCGCCGCGACAAAGTTGTTGCGTCCACCTGTCACGACGACGCCGTCCACCTTGACCGTACCGAGAACGATGTCGTTGCCGCCAAGATCGATGGTGGCGCCACGCTCGAAGTTCCAGACGGAGCCGTCATCAACGACGTCCTCCGCCATGACGAGCGACACAGCATCTATGAAGACCATCGAACCGGAAGTGTTGCCCATACAGGGGACATCGCCATCCCCGTCGTCCGTTTCAAAGCGAAGCGAGTGCGTTCCTGCCGCCAGGGTCACGCGGGCGGAAACACGCATGAAAGAATCCCCGTTCGCCTCGCGCGGCGGAACGACGGCCACTTCCGATCCGTCCACGGACGCCGTTATCTTCAGTTTGTATCCGAACCCCGCCTGATCGCTAGAAAAACGAGAGGCGTACTCGAAGGACAACTCGTACTCCCCGGCGCGCTCGACGGTCACAGAGGTCTCAATTGCCGTCGTGGGCCGTAGATAGACAGTATGTGTGCCGTTTGTCGTCCACGGCTTCGCCGTCGACACAGCCGACCCGTTCGCCTGCCAGCCTGACTTGGACGTGCCCTCGACGTTAAACATCGTCCACCCCGCCACCTTGCTGTCGGTCGTGAAAGTGCTGCTTGAGCTTTCCGAGTCCTTCTCGAAGCTCGCGTTCTCCACCGCTCCGGACGGATTGAGGAACGCCAGCGTGGCGGTGCTCGCCACGTTCACGACGTTGTTTTCAAAAGCGCGGGCGTATACGCCCAAAGTGCCCGCTTCGACCGTTACGGCCAGGGACGGCGCAAGTTCGTCGACGGAAAGCTCGCCCGCTCCGCGCTTGGTCAGTGATCCTGCCAACGTCACAATCGAGTCGATGTACTCGAGCCGTACGCGGTCGACAAGGAAGCAGTCGAAGCCGTACTGTCGGTCGATGTAGTCGCCGGTAAGCATCTTGAAGGCGTAGGTCTTGCCGGCCTCAAGAGCCACAAAACCAGTTTCATACCGCTCGAACGGGTGGTTGGAGCCGACCGCCGTCATAGGACGCAGGACGACCTCGTCTTCAGCGCCATGGTTCAGGTAGAGCGCGAACTGGAGCAACCCGTCAGGATCGTACCCGGGACGGCATGCGTAGTCGAACACTATGCGATACAGACCGTCCGCCTCGACGGTAAAGTTCTTCTCGAGCGTTCCGCCGCCGGAACGCGCCACGGCGAAGTAGGAACCATATGGCGTCTTGTATGCCGGATACGAACTGACGAAACCGGACGAATTGGCGTAGCGACCGCTGCTGCCGGCTTTGCCGGCGCCGAAAGTCCACCCTGTCGTGCTCGCGTCCTCGAAGCTGTAGTTGGAGAAGGCGGTGGTTATCTCGGTGATGTTCGTCGTCGTCAGCGATTCGAACGCCACCGGAACGCCGAGCGCGACATCGTTCCCGTCGGTGTCGATCGTTCCTCCGTTCGTTCCCATGACAAGCCGCGACTGCCCGTTCTCGGCGCGCACGTACGGCGACTGTGCGCCGGACGCCACCTTGACCACGTTACCGTCCGCCAGTAGTTCGACGCCGTTGCGAAGGACGTAACCGCCCACGGGCAGCGAATTCGAGCCAAACATCACCCGGCCTCCCCCGGCCACCGACGCAAGCGTCACGATTCCGTCGGTCTTCCCGGCTGCAAACGAAGGATTTTCGACGGTGAGCGAAACCGTGGAGTTCGAGACGCCCAGAACACCGCCGTCGCCGACGACTACATCATTTGTAATCGTCATCGTATCCCTTGCGTAGAGCGGTGCGTTCAACGCCACGGGCCCGACGCCAAGCCCCTCCGGGCATGCAAGGTAGGCCGAACCTGCCAGGAAATTGCATCCGCCTGCGAACGTGTTGTTCGTCGAATCAATCCACAGATTGTAGTTGCCGGCATGAACAAGACCGCCGTCCACGGCGCCGCCCAGGTCCGGACGCGGGGCGACCGACTGCTTGATGCGGACGTCGGTCACGCCCGACGCCAACGAGTTCGTCGTCGAAAATCCGCCCGCGCCGACAAACGCGTTCGCGAGGTCGCCCACTATCACGTTGTTGTTCATTGGGCGCAGCGTGACCCCGTCGAGGACAAGGGTGGCGGCCTTCGAAGACTCCTTGTATATCTTGGCCGCCTCGACGAGGCAGTTGGACGCCACGAGCGTCCCGTCGTCCACGACAACGCGCAGAAAGTTCATGTCGCGCGAAGCGACAAGCGTGCCCGCGCCATTCTTGGTGAATCTGCCGTTTTGCGAGACGCCCGCGAACGGCACGTCCACGTACGCCGTCACGCCTTCTTCGACTGTCGCGGTCTGGTACTGCGTGGTCGCAGATGCCCTTCCGGTGATTGGCGTGGCTATCGCACCTTCTCCAAAGAACCGGTAGCCGTCCGCCGTCACCTGAAGTCCGTCGACGATGACGTTGGCCGGAATCTGGATCGACTTCTGCGTCGATTCTCCGAAAACCGCCTTGTTCGTTGGCGTCCATGCAAGGCCGCCCTCCCAGTTCGCCGCAGTGGTGCTCCATTCACCGCTCGCAGGATTGGCGCCCCAATTCTGCGTATCGGCGAACGAACAGTTCGCGGCAATGAGGAGCGATGCAACGACCCGCCCGGGCCACATGTGAACCACGTTTTGCTTCATTTTGTTTTCCTTTCGTCAAGGGCCTTTTCCGAGACCGCTATCTTTGAAGTCTGTCATGGGTTTGGACACGTTATATCACAATTCCGTTTTCCCGTGTTGAACTTTCAGGTCGTCAAGGCAGTAGAGGCGGACGTCGTCCAAGAGGACAGTTTCGTCCGGCTCGTACTTCTGCGTGTACATTTCGACCTGGACGTATCTGGTCTTCGGATTGGTCGTCTTCGACATCAGGCTTATAGTGCTCCACTTTCCGCCGGGAAGCACGTTGTCCCGTGAATACACGTGAGCAACCGCCACTTTGCCGCCATTGCAGGGCGACAGACACGCGGAGAACCTTCCCTCCGCGCTGCCATTCACGTCCTTGACGTTGAACATCAGCATGTACGTCTTGTTCGTCTGCACGGGTATGAACCATCTGAAGGCCGCATGACCGATTCCAAGCGACCACTCGCCGTCGGCAGCCTCCTCCCTGACTCTTTTCGCTTTCGCAAGAGTCCCCTTCGACCATATATTCGCGGGAATCGGCTCTTCTTGTTCGAACGAGCCGTTTGGAAAAAGGTTCTCGGCTTTTGCGCCGCTCCAGACACCGCACATCCCGCGCACCTCCATCGGCAGCGATTCGTCCTTCGCCAGCCGCGCACAGGCGGCCCTGACCGCCGGGTCGCCCTTGTACGGAAGCGTCAGCGCCAGCACCGAACCGAGATTTGCAAGTGTGACGACAAAACCAGCCTCCCTATTTGCGAATGGATTCGCCTTGATTCGCCCGATCGCGGCGCACGCGGCCGGCACGGCATCCAGCATCTCCACGGCCGTCTGCGCGTTCTTGACGCGCGAATCCGGCTCGACAAACTCCGACAGCAGGCCCGTCACCGCGCACTCCGCCAGCTCGAAGTATCCCATGAGCACCTTCGCCCGCTTCTTCTGCAATGGTGTGACGGCCTTGGCGACAACACCCTCCATGAGCCGTCGGCATTTCGCCATGTCGCCGCGCCTCAGCGCAAAGGTATGCGTGGAGCGCTCGCCGAGCTGCATGTACTGTTTGGCCACGGAGCCCCTGTACCAGGCGGTCTGGCGGATGCGGTCGCCGCGCCAGTAGCCGTCCCAGAACCGATAGTACGCCTCCAGCTCCGGCGCCGCCGCCGGGCCGACGGCGTCGACGCACCATTCGCGGACAACGCCCCACGGGTCGACGTCCACGTCGCGCAGGACAGCCATCATCACCTGGAGAAGCGGACCGTCAAACGGGAAGTTGCACTTCGACTCGGTCTTATACGCGGAGACGGACGGATACGTGCGCTTTATCTCGCGAATGAAGCGCGGCCACGCCGTAAAGTACACGCGGGGCAGTAAATAATAGCCGATGCCGTAGGTGTAGTCGTATATTCCGATCGTGGACGCAACGCCGTTCCATTTGGCAAGCGTATTCATGTGCTGCCGATGCATCGAAGGATCGATCATCTCAGACACTTCAATGCATATTCTGGGGGTCACGTGCGGATCGATCCTGAACGGCGGTGCGTCTTGCCCTTCACGGTATGCCGATGTGTGGAACTGCACGTCGCCGCGCACCTTCCCAACGCCCTCCGCCACCTTGTTGACAAAAGACCAGAACGGCACGCTCCAGTCTGGATATCCCAAGGAATTGCGCCTGCCGCCGACTGCTGCGCGGCAGTTTTCGCACTCGCACATTCCGCCGTTGTCGTTGAGGGCATTGGTGCGAACAAGCACGTTGGGGCGGATCTTCAGGTCCTCCAGCACGTCTGCAACTGCTATTTCCACCGCCTTCGGATTGGTAAAGCAGATATTCCACCCGTTGCGGTATTCGTCGGGCGCCTGCGCCACGGACTCGGACGGAAACTTCTTCGGCTTGAGCGGAACGAACTTCTTCCCGTTTCTTACGGGCATGATTTCCTCCGGCCAGCTGTCGTCATATGCGTACTTGCGCCACCGGAACACGTCTGCGAACATGTTATGCGAGATTCCCGACCACTCAAAGCCGTCGTATCGGTCGAGGCCGATCACTCTCCACGTCGGCAATCTCCCGCATGGAAAGTCGTACGGCTTCTGCCTGACCTCGGCCACCGACACGGTCCCGCCGGACGCAGGGTACTCGTTCAGGTCCTCGCCGCCCGTGTTGTTCTTGTTGGGGAAAATCCACCTTACGCCGAGCGCGTCATGCAAGATGCGGTTCACGGCCCATCGCGCGGAGCGTTTCGTGCAGCGCAGGAGAAGAGCGTCGCCCGTCGGAAGGATCTCAAACGCGTCCATCTCCAGTGGCGGACGCTCCGCAATCTCGAATACGACATTGCGCCCGCCCGGAACGGGGGCATCCACGACGGGAAGCTTCACGCCGCACTTCGCCGCCTCCGAGACGAAAAAGGCGATCGCCTTCTCCGCTTCAGGCGCCTTCACGACATTCGCCGCCGCACCGTTCTCGACAAGGGCAAAAGGCTCCGCAACTCTGTCGCAGCCGCCCAGCGCCATCGCCGAAGCAATGAGGACGGATACTATGCTTGCTTTCATCGCTTGTCCTTTTCCCTTTCCATCCGAGCTTACAACTTGCGAATCATTTGCCGGAGCTTCCGCCGCCCCTGCGCATTACGGGATTCCACCGCCACGTGCAGGAATCGGAAAGTCCACCCGCCTTTAGTTCGATGACGTTCCAACCCTCGCGGAGCGCAACGCCTTTCCATTCTACAGTGCAGACGCCGTCAGGCGTTTGCGTCCCAACGGTCTTCCCGTTCACGAAAAGCGTGACGTTGCTGACGTTGGAGAAACCCATCACGTCCACCTCCTTCGCGTTCGCGTCCACCATCCGCTTGGAGCAGAGATGCAGCTTGGGAACCTTAGTCCAGTTCGTCTGGTAGAAATGGTACGCGTCCTTCTTCACGCCTCGATTGCGCGTGACAAGCCCCTTGTCGTTTACGCCCTTGTGGTCGCCCTCGCAGCGGTTGTCGCTCGCGAAGTCGAACATCGCCCATACGAACGCGCCCCAGATGCGGTCGTGCCGCCTGATGCAGTCATATTCGGCGCGGTGGATCGCAGTCTGCGTCTCCTCGGGATGGAACGACGAATCGTGCCGCTTGCGGTCGGAAACGGGATTCTCGTGATGATGCACCGACGCCCCGGCGCCGTACTCGCCAATGCCGGCAATTGGCCGCCTATTCGCCGCAAGATGCTCGTCTATTCGAAAAGTCATGTCGTAGGCATTGGTGCCGTACCATCCGGGATAGGCGTTGAAGGCATAGACGTCGGGGATGGCGTTCAGCTCCAGATTGTCCGCGCTTGAAGCGGCGCAAGTGGTCGGATGGTCTTTGTCGAGCGATTTCACGAGCGACTGGAGCCCCGCGATCACAGGCTCGGCAGACCCCTTCGGCATCGCGGTGCCGTCGTGAATGGAGTAAAGCTCGTTGTGAAGCGACCACACGAGCAGCGACGGATGGTTGCGGTTCTGCGACACCATCTCGCGCGTCGTCTCGTGCAGACGCTCCACGAACACGGAATCGTCCAGTATCCGCCCGGAGGCGGGAATTTCAATCCACGCGAGCAGGCCCATTTCATCGCATCGGTCGTAGAAGAAGCGCGAATGCGGATAGTGCGCGGTGCGGACCGCGTCCGCCCCCATCTCCTTCATAAGCGAAAGGTCGCGCAGGACGTCCGCCTCGGAAAGCGCCCAGCCCTTCCCCTCCGTCTCCTGGTGGCAGTTGACGCCGCGCAGGACGCGGCGGACGCCGTTCAGATAGAATCCGTCCTCGCGGAACTCCGTCTTCTTGAAGCCAATCTTCTGGTGCACCGTGTCGCGGAACATGCCTTTCTTAACGGTCACGGCGAGATCGTAGAGATGCGGCGACTCTGGGCTCCACAGCCTGGGGGTGCGGACCATCGGCTCCGCGACGGGCCTGCCGTCAATGGCATATTCGATCTCGGCGTCGTCCGCGCCGCTCACGTACGTCTTGACGTCGATGCGGCCCGTGTCGGCGCAAGTCGAAATCTCGACGCCTGGCCCACCCCAGCGCGTCGGGTCGATGCAGACGGGATCGGTTTCGATCAGATAGACGGGGCGGTAGAGTCCGCCAAAGACGGTATAGTCGGCGTAGACGGGCGGCTGCCGCCAGTCGAAGTAGTTGTCCACGACGACTTCGAGGATGTTGTCGTGTTCGCGCAAGAAGTCGGTTATCTCGTAGGCGAAGGCCGTGAACGCCCCGCAATGGACGCCGACCTCGCGCCCGTTAACCGCAACGAGCGCGCGGATGCTCGCGCCCTCAAAGCGGACAAAACTGCGCTTGCCGGGCGTCGGCTCCTTCAGCTCGGCGCGATACGTCTTGGAGCATCGCAGATAGGCTTGGCCGGCCACGGAGTTGTCCGTGTCCTGGAACACGTTGGCCGAGCCGTCCGCGCCGTCCTTTGTGTTCCACGTGTGCGGAACGGCCACGCGCTCGCCGTCACACGTCCAGTCCGTCAGGGGTGTCACCGCGCGGTCGGCAAATGCGAGCGACGCAATGGCAAAAGCCATTACGCCCAACGACATTCGGCAAACTTCTGTGCTGATTTGGGCCACGACGCGGATTGTAGCAAATGGGCGATTCGCAAGTCAACAAAACGGCTTGCTTTTTTGCGCACGATTTTTTTGGCCTATTGCGCAGACTGCGGCGATGTGGTACAATTCACCGCATGAAGGACAGAAACAGGAATCTTGCAGACGGAAGGCGGGTCGTCGCATCAATCTCCATTCTGCATGCGTCGGGTCGCGACATCTTGTCCGGCGTGTTCAGGAGACTGGAGGAGTCGGCGGGCTGGAGCCTCCGCCTAATGCAGCCGGAGGAGAATCCGCTCACCGTCGAGAAGCTCCGCGAAGCGGAGCGGGACGGCACGGTTGGCGTGCTGGTCGCCGACTACGGCCCGCCGGAGCTGATGGCGGCGCTCGCGGAGACGCCCCTTCCCGTCGTGTCGATTGGCGTGCGCGATCCGACTCTGCTGACTCGCAAACTTCCATTTGTGCTCATTCGCAACGACAACTCCGGCATCGGCGCGGCAGGAGCCGCGCATTTCCTGAAGCGCGGCATCTTCAAATCGTATGGATTCGTCATGACCGGCAACGACGGACGGCAATATGCCAAAGAGCGCCGGGATGCGTTCCATGACGCAGTCGCAGACGCCGCACCGACGGCAGCACGAGAGACGTTCCCGGAATCCAGGTCGCCCGGATCCGAAGAGGACTTGTCCGCGCTCGCAGCGTGGATCGCCGCGCTCCCGAAGCCGGCGGCGGTGATGGCGGCGTGCGACTGGCGCGCAGTCCATGTACTCGAAGCATGCGGAATTGTCGGAGAGCGCGTTCCGGAGTCGGTTGCGATTCTCGGCGTCGACAACGACGAATTCCTCTGCTCCCACACGTCGCCACCGCTTTCTAGCGTACAACCAGGGCATGTCGAGATGGGTTTCTCCGCTGCAAAGGCAATGGAATGGCTCTTGTCCGGCAAAAAGAGGAAAATGCCGGGGATTGTATTCGCCCCGTGCAAAAGCGTGATCGAGAGGGAGTCCACGATGGTTCATCCTCCGTCGTCGCTCCTTGTAGACCGGGCGAAGCGCTACATCCGCTCCCACGCGGCGGAACGAATAGGCGTAAGTGATGTCGTCGCCCACCTGCGAGTCTCGCGCCGACTGGCTGAAACCCGTTTCCGCGCCGCGACCGGAGAATCGATCGGAGAGGCACTGGAGAGCGTGCGCATGGCCAGGCTCAAGCGCCTTCTCGTGACGACGCGACGACCGATCGCATCGTTGGTGAAGGACTGCGGATTCGGCAATCCGTCTTCGCTTGCTCACCTCTTCAGGAAGCGCTTCGGCGTCTCGATGTCCGATTGGCGCACAAAGAATCACCCCAGATAATTCGCAACAAACCATCTACAGGCAAACAAGACAGAACCTCATCCGCGCCTCTGCGCCCCGCCCGAAACTATCTGCGGGAGATTGGGAGGCGCGAGTGTGTCATCAAGTCCGCCGCTTAATGCCGCGATGCTTCTCTATGCAATGCGGATGGTTGGGAAATGATCGCGATAGCGGCTGCTTGCCTGAAGTCCGGTTCGTGGACTTGGGGGACAGCCCCCGCGAAAGTCCCATTTTTAAGGGGTTTTCGTTTCTCACAGCCGGTCACGCCCCCGCCGCGCCCAGTAACCATCGCAGCGCTAATCAAAAAAG
>JAEEGL015263713.1_pt1 | contig 13810 bp, 8 predicted proteins | sample 9134231 | NCBI WGS metagenome assembly JAEEGL01 (sample SAMN16246548, study PRJNA631951) | gut metagenome | biome: gut microbiome; feature: rumen; material: fiber-attached | host: Bos | place: Iran: Karaj | collected 2018-10 | reverse complement strand
TATTACAAATAATTTTAAAACAATTAAATATGTTCCAATTCGCTTGAAAGAACCAATTGATTTAGAAGTTCGTGGCGAAATCTATATGACTAAAAAGAGTTTTGAAGAAGCTAATAAGAAGAGAATAGAGCAGGGTGAAGAACCATTCCAAAACCCAAGAAATGCCGCTGCTGGATCAGCTCGTCAACTAGACTCTAAAATAGCTAAAGAAAGAAAATTAGATACAGTTTTATATCATGTGCCTAATACTAACCAAAAAACTCATTATGAAACATTATTAGAACTAAAAGAATTAGGTTTACAAATAAATCCTAATTTCAAAAAGTGCCATAACTTTGCTGAAATAAAAGATTATATTGATGAATGGACAGAAAAAAGACCATCTCTTCCATACGAAATAGATGGTATTGTAATTAAATTAAATGATATTGCTGGTCAAAGAAGAATGGGTAATACAGCTCGTTATCCAAGATGGGCAGTAGCATACAAATTCCCAGCAGAAAAAGTTGTTACTAAACTAGAAGATATTATCTTCACAGTTGGTCGTACTGGTCAAATAACACCAAATGCTGTGTTGTCACCAGTCAAAGTAGCTGGAAGTACAATTAGAAGAGCAACTCTTCATAATGAGCAATATATTAAAGAAAAAGACTTACGTATTGGTGACTTTGTTGTCATCCATAAAGCAGGAGATGTAATTCCAGAAGTAGTAGAACCAGTTCTTGAAAGAAGAAAAGATGTTTCATTATTCCAAATGATTACATCTTGCCCAATTTGTCATGAACCATTAGTTAAATCAGCTTCTGGTATTGATTCAATATGTCCTAACATTCACTGCCCAGCACGTAAGATAGAAGGCTTAACACACTATGTATCACGTCCAGCCATGAATATTGATGGCCTAGGTGATGCTATTATAGAAGACTTCTATAATATGAATATCATAACTAGAATAGAAGATATTTATTCACTAAAAGATAAAAAAGAAGACTTAATTGAATTAGAAGGTTTTGGTAATAAAAGTGTCGATAATCTTCTAACATCAATCGAAGCAAGTAAAAATAATTCATTAGAAAGATTATTATTTGCGATTGGCATACCTGGTATAGGTGCTAAGACAGCTAAAGTATTAGCAAAAAAATATGATAACATTGATAATTTAATGAATGCTTCTCTAGAAGAACTAACTAACATTAAAGATATTGGTGGTATCTTAGCTAATAACATAGTTTCTTTCTTTGCTGATCCAAAGAATCAAGAATTAATAAATAATTTAAAAGAGATTGGTATTAATATGGAATACAAAGGAGAAAAAACTCTTAACAATCCATTAATATCAAATAAAAAATTCGTAATTACTGGTACAATAAGTTTCATGACTCGTGATGAAATCAAAGACTTACTAGAAAGATATGACGGAACTACCGTTGATTCTGTAAGTAAGAAAACTGATATTGTCATCGTTGGTGATTCACCGGGAAGTAAATATGAAAAAGCTCAAAAATTAGGTATCGAAATTTGGAATGAAGACAAATTAAAAGAAGTTATAGATGCACTGTAACTTCTTTTTTACATGAACCAAATAATTTTAAATATTGTTTTAAAAATAATAACTTATCTCTTTCATCATCAAAAATCATATCTGCTAATCTAATTGCTTTATCTAAATTAATTACATCAAAACTTTTTAAAACACGATTATACTCATCTATTTCATCACAATCATATAAAATAGAAGAACTATGATCAAAATTATAAGTATTTTTTAAATAAGACAAGTATTGTCTTTGAACATATTTTTCATCTATTTTGCCTTCATGAACAGCTCTTACAATACTAACAATTAAATTAATATTATTCTGTGCTATTTCAGGCATTAAAGTACCATTAAAAGATCTAATTTCAATATTGTCATACATAGATGGAGTATCTTTAACAGCTCCAGTAATTAATTTTCTAAAATCAAATCTATTAAAATTAAACGCTTTTCTATATCTCTTTTTAATAGTAGAAAAAGCCATAAATTCTTGAATCATTTCTTCAGGTCTACTTTTATCAAAGTGCTCTAACACATCTACAAATCTCTTTACTTTCAGAGGTGTTGATATCATAGCGAAATTAGTATGTCCATACTCAGCTTCTATAAAAGAACGAGGTTTATCACTATAACCATAACCAAATTTAAAGATGATTGGTTCAAACACAACTAATGTCTTAATTAATAAAGCTAACTCCTGAGGAGTATTAATCATATGAGTACCAATATGGATATGACCAGCAGTATTATCTGAAATAGTAGCACCATCTTCTCTTAAAGAATCAAAAAGATCTCTAAAAGTTATCCAATTCCATGGTTCATTAGTTAAGATTGGTGTAACTATTTCACCACTAGCAGTAGCTTCTGTTCTACTTTCATATCTATCATCTTCAAACAAAAAATGTCTATCATTAAAAGTCTTTAAAAAGTCATTAACATAATTTGCAAAGAAACAATTAAATTCAACTTCATTACCAAAAGTATATAGAGTAGGGAAATTAAGATTATTCCTAAAAGGGAATTCTTCCATTTTAATACGTTCAATTAATATCTCTAAATCTTGTCTAGATAGATTAGATAATATCGTACATTTACTTGTATTTACTTGCATAATATCCCCCCTAAACATATCTAAGTATAATAAAGAAATCAATAAAAAAAGTCAACCCAAAGAACTCAAGAAAGTGCTCTAAACAATTGCCTTAAACGTCATAATGTAGTATAATTTAAATACCTATGAAGAGGTGAGAAAAGAATGAAAAAATTAGGGAAATTTTACAAAGAACATCGTGTATTTACTATATTGATGTCTATTGTAATAGTTTGTGTAGTTTTAATAGCTACAGTTTTATTCAGACTTTTTTATGATAGTAAAAAAGGTAAATATGGAGATCGCTTAGAAGGAATAGAAAAAGTACAACTAGCTGATAAGAAATTAGATGATATTGAATCTAAAATTTTAGCAGAAAAAGATGTCAAAGTAGCAGAATGTCGTGTTCAAGGAAAGATAGTTTATATTACTATTACTTTCGATGGTGAAGAATCATTAGTAGAAGCACAATCAACTGCTCAAAAATCATTAGAGTACTTCTCAGAAGAAGAAAAAGCATTCTATGATTTCCACTTTACTTTAAAGAAACCTTCAACAGAAACAGATGCTGGCTTCCTAATATCAGGAGCTAAGAACAAGAATGGAACAGGCTTCTCTTGGAATAACAATAGACCAGTAACACCAAAAGAAGAAACTGCAGGTTAATCATAATGAAAAAGCTAAACAAAAAAGTTATTTTAATAGTATTAATTGTTCTTACTATTGCTATTGCATTAGGATTGGCAACATACTTTATTCTAAATAATGATAATAAATTAAGTGTTGAAGAAAAAGAGTGGCTAGCTGCCAACGTTAATAATGTTCAAAACGTTCATGTTATCAACAACGTTGATATCTATGGTAAAAGTGGTAGTGGAGTATTCTTTGACTTTATTGATTCTTTTGAAAAAGAATATGGTATTGATATAAATATCATAACTTATAATAGTGGCGAATCAGTAGATTCCAGAGCTTTCAAAATCGTTAATAGTGTTAAAGATAATCAAGTAGTATTCCATGAAGAACATTATGTTTTAATTAGTAAAGAAAAAGAAAGCTTTAGTTCTCTAGCAGGACTATCAAATAAACAAATCGGTGTAATAACAAGTGATGAAAAGAGTGTTTCAAATTACTTAAATACAGTTAAAGATATTAACTTAACAGCTTTCGAAACACCAACTCAATTATTTGAAGCATTAGATAGTGGTGAAACAATTCAATATGCAATTGTTCCACTAGAAGAAAACTTATCATCAATTCTTACATCAGATTATCATATTGACTATCATATTAGTGATTTAAATAAATACTTTGTATTTGAAATGGCTGAAGGAGATATCTTTAGTTCCATAATTAAAAAATATTATATTAAATGGAGTAAAGACAACTTAGCAACTTCAATAAACAATAATGAATTAAAAACATTCGTAAATGCTTTATCAATCTCTGATAAAGATTTAAAGAGCTTACAAGCAAATCCTTATAACTATGGATTTATTAATACTCATCCATATGAAGCATTGATAAGCGGAACTTATGGTGGTATTGTTAGTGAATATCTAACACGTTTTGGTGATTTTGCTGATGTTGAATTCTCATACATTAAATACAGTAATTTCAATCAATTTACTGAAGCAATTGCTAATAACAAAATAGATATCTTCTATAGTTATTACAATTTAGATACTAAATATACTAAAGTAGATTCTTTAGATAATATAGCATTTGCTGTAATAGCTAAAGAAAATGATCCATTAATAATTAATTCAATTAATTCCCTAAGTGGAAAGAAAGTATATGTACTTAAAAATAGTCTTCTAGAAAAATACTTAAATAGTATTGGTGGCGTAGACATTAAAACATACGAAACTGAAAGAGACTTAAAAAGAATAGCTAAAAAAGATACATATATCGTAATGGATTTATATACATATAATTACTACAGTAAAAAAATCTTAAGTGATTATAATATTAGATACAGTAATGTTTTATCAGACACATATAATTTCTATGTAAGTAAAAATGAAACATTCAATATCTTATTTAGTAAATATATTCAAACACTAGATCCAAATGATGTAAGAATCAAAGGAATATATAATCACACTATAACAGTTAGATCTGGAACAATATTAGGACGTATTGCTAAATACTCATTAATTATAATTGGTATAGCACTTATCTTAATAATTATTGCTATAAGATCTACTAAGAAAATTAAAATAGCTAAAAAGATTAAAAAAGAAGATAAAATGAAATATATAGATCAACTTACTTCATTAAAGAATCGTAATTACTTAAATGAAAATGTTGCTAATTGGAATAAGAATACAATTTATCCTCAAGCAACAATCATAGTTGACTTAAATAGAGTTCAAGAAATCAATGATTCATTAGGATATGAAAAGGGAGATACACAAATCAAAGCTGCTGCTAATATCTTAATTAAGACACAACTAGATAACTCAGATATTATGCGTACTGATGGAAATGAATTCTTAATATATTTAATCGGTTATCAAGAGAAACAAGTAGTAAGCTATATAAGAAAATTAAGTAAGGAATTTAAGAAAATGCCATATGATTATGGTGCTGCAATTGGTTATAGTATGATTACTAATGACATGAAGACAATTGAAGATGCCATAAACGAATCAGTAGAAGACATGCGTAATAAAAAAGAAGAACAAGAAGAGGAATAAAATGGCAAAAAGAAAGCGTAATTTCTTTAAAAGATTCTGGGATGCCTTCTGGCGTCAAGAAATGCTTGTCCTACCAGGACAAATAGCATTCTTCTTATTTCTTTCTATAATCCCAACAATTACATTGATTGGCTATGCCTGTTCATACTTAAAATTATCTGATAGCTTAGTTAATACATTAATAACAAATACACTAGGTAGTAACTTTAGTGAAATAATTTCACCAATGATAAATACAGCAACAATAACACCTGCTTTCTTTATTACATTAGGTGTTGGATACTTCATTGCTAGTAATGGAATGTCCTCAATTATCGTTGCATCTAATACAATTTATGGAATAAAAGATTCTGGTTTCTTCAAAAGAAGATTTAAAGCCATAATCATGGAACTAATAATTGTAATCTTACTATTATTCGTTCTTATCGTTCCATTATTAGGTGATTCAATAATTGAAATCCTTCATTTATTTAATTTAGATGCAGCTACAACAAAAAGTATTGTTGATGTCTTAAGATTTTTAAAAGGACCATTCGCTTGGGTAGTTATCTTTATCTTCATAAAGATGATTTATACAATGGCTCCAGATAGAGCAATCCCAAGTTATAGTGTTAATGGTGGAGCAATCTTCACAACTGTAGGTTGGGTCCTATTTACAACACTTTATTCTTATTACATTACTAATTTTGCTAATTATTCCATCTTCTATGGATCACTTGCCAACATCGTTATTCTGATGGTATGGGTTTATTTCCTATCGTACGTTTTCGTTATTGGTATGGCAATGAACTACCACGAAGAACTAGAAAAAACTGGTATTATCGATGTTCAAGCAGTTATTGAAGAATCAGCAAATAATGCTTCAGTTTATCCAGAAGAAGATAAGAAAAAAGAAAGTAAAAAAGAAGAAGTAAAAGAAGACGACGACGAAAAAGAAGTCGAGGTTGAAATTATTAAACCAGTTAAAAAAACTAAAAAGAAAAGCAAATAACTTTTCTTTTTTTCTTTCTAAAAATTGGTTATAATAGTAAATGGTGAGAAAAAATGGAAGAAGTAATCAAATACTTAATAAAAGAATTGAATTTAGAAGAAAAACAAATCAAAAATGTTTTATCTATGCTAGAAGAAGGAGCAACAATACCATTTATAGCTCGTTATCGTAAAGAACAAACTGGTAACTTAACAGAAGATCAAATAAGAGCAATTGAAGAACAGTATAAATATCAAGAAAATTTACTTAACCGTAAACAAGATGTTATTCGTCTTATTGATGAGAAAGGTTTATTAACACCAGAAATTGAAGCCTCAGTTATGGCTTGTACTAAACTAACTGAAGTAGAAGATGTATACCGTCCATATAAAGAAAAGAAAAAGACTAAAGCTTCAGAAGCTTTAAAGAATGGCTTAGAACCACTTGCTAAAATGATTATGTCATTTCCAACAACTGGATCACTTGAATCAATGGCTGCTAAGTTTGTTAATGAAAATGTCAAAGATACAGCAAGTGCTTTAGAAGGAGCAGGGTACATAATTGCTGAATGGATTAGTGACAATGCTTCATATCGTAAATGGATTAGATATAATGTTTACGCTAATGGCACTATTACATCTAAAGTAAAAAAGAATGCAGAAGATGAAAATAAAACATATGAAATGTATTATGATTTTACTGATCGTGTTAAATATATTAAACACTATCGTGTTTTAGCTCTTAATAGAGGAGAGAAAGAAAAAGTCTTAACAGTATCTATTGATATGAATGAAGATGAAATAGAATCATACTTAGAAAATAAACTAATAAAAAACAAAGACTCATTTGTTGTAGATTTAGTAAAGAATAGTATTAAAGATTCTTTAAAAAGATTAATCTACCCTAGTATTGAAAGAGAAATAAGAAGTGAACTAACAGAAAAAGCTGAAAGTATTGCTATCGACACATTTAGTACTAACTTAGAACATCTATTATTAACTAGACCAATTAAAGGAATGACTGTTTTAGGTTTTGACCCTGGTTATGTTAATGGTTGTAAACTAGCAGTTGTTGACCCAAATGGAACATACTTAGATTCAGTTGTAATAAAACCATTCTTAAACGGTTCTAAACAAGATGAATACATTAAAGCTAGTAAACTAATCGTTAAGAATTTAATAGAAAAATATAAAGTAGACATTATCTCTATAGGTAATGGAACAGCATCACGTGAATCAGAAAAATTCTGTGCTGAAATGATAAGTGAATATAAACTACCATGTAAATATATAATTACATCTGAAGCAGGAGCATCTATCTATAGTGCTTCAAAACTAGCTATTGAAGAATTCCCTGATTTAGCTGTTGAAAAGAGAAGTGCAGTTTCAATTGGTCGTCGTATTCAAGACCCACTATCTGAATTAGTAAAGATTGATCCTAAATCAATCGGTGTCGGTGAATACCAATATGATGTAAACCAAAAACAACTTGGTGAAGCACTTGACTTTACAACATCTAAAATAGTTAATAAAGTAGGTGTTAATATCAATACAGCATCTAGATCTATTCTTAAATATGTATCTGGTTTAACAAAATCTGTAATTGATAATATCTATAGTTATAAAGAAAAAAATAAAATAACTAACAGAGAAGAAATAAAAAAGATTAAAGGAATATCAGATAAAGTATATGAACAATCAATAGGTTTCTTAAGAATACCTGATGGTACTAATCCATTAGATAAAACAGGTATCCATCCAGAAAGTTATGATGTAGCAAATAACTTATTAAAACACTTATCATTAGATATAAAAGATATAAATACAGAAAGCTTTAAAGATACATTACATAAAGTAAATATCACTAAATTAGCAGAAGAATTAAAAACAGATTACTATACATTAGAAGATATTATTAAAGAACTTTTATCACCAGGTTTAGATCCTCGTGATGAATTAGAAGCACCTGTTTTAAAGAGTGATGTCTTACATATTGAAGACTTAAAAGTCGGAATGGAACTACAAGGTACAGTTCGTAATGTTGCATCATTTGGTGCCTTTATTGATATCGGGCTTCATGATGATGGCTTAGTACATATCTCTAAAATGTCTAATCAATTTGTTAAAAATCCAAACGACATTGTTCATGTTGGAGACATCGTTACATGCTATGTAGCAGATATCGACTTAGCTAAACAAAAAGTTCAATTATCTTTGATAAAAACCGTATAAAAAAGGCTTTAAGAGCTTTTTTTTATGTTATAATACATAAATGAGGGAGATTGGGAACATGAAGAAACTACTTAATAAATTTAAAGAATTAAAGATACAACCAGTATTATTTTTAGGAATTACTATTATCTATTTAGAATTAATAATTAAATATGCAATAGTAAAAGATGTCTTTAATATTGGTCTTATATATATGTTAATATTTAATATACCTTTATTTTTCTTAATAACACTTATAACAAAAGCATTTAATGAAAAAGTAAATAAACTATTAACATTTCTTATTACAATTATTTTAGTAGTATATTTTGAAGTACAATATATATTCTATACATTATTTAGTGTACCATTTTCATTTACTACTATCTCTTTAGCTAATCAAGCATTAGATTTTATTAGCATTGTAAAAGAAACAATCTTAAAACATTTACCAATATTTATAGCATTATTATTACCATTAATCGTATTAATAATTTTAAATAAGAAACTAAATTGTACTAAATATCATAAATACACAAATATTACTTTAATCATCTTGTGTATAATTTCTTATTTATCAACATACTTAGCTTTAATACCAAATAACATTAATGATAATAATTCTAAAAAATTATATTTTAATATTGATGATAAAACAGCTATTATTAATCGTTTTGGTTTATTAACATACACAAGAATAGATTTAAAAAGAAAACTAGTAGGTTATGAAACAGAAATCATTTATGATAACTATGTTCTACCAACAGAAGAAAAAGATGATATTGTTGAAGAAGTAGAGTATGGCATCAATATCTTAAATCTAGATTTATCAGAAACAAGTAATAAAAACATTAATACAATCAATACTTATATGCTTAATAAAGAAGCTAGTGTTAAAAACAAATATACAGGTATGTTTAAAGGTAAGAACTTAATATTTATCCTTGCTGAAGGCTTTAATGAAGTAGCAGTAGATGAAGTAAGAACACCAACTTTATATAAGTTAGTTAATACAGGCTTTGTTTTTAACAATTTCTATTCACCATTATTCTTAAGTACAACTGGTGGTGAATTCCAAGCTACAACAGGTTTAATACCAACCCAAGAAACATTAAGTTTATGGAAATCAAAAAGACCAACAATCAACTATGGTTTAGGCTATAGCTTCGGTGCACAAGGTTATCGTGCTTATGGTTACCATAACTGGACATATACTTACTATAAAAGAAACATTACAATGGGTACAATAGGTTTTAATAACTATGTAGGTTGTGGTAATGGTATGGAAGAAAGAATTTCATGTAAATGGTTACCAAGTGATACTGAAATGATTAAAGCAACTACACCAGATTATTTAACTGGTGAAGGAAACTTCGTAACATATTATGTAACAGTTAGTGGTCATTCACCATACAACAGTAGTAGTAATATAGCAAAAGAGCATTGGGCTACTGTTGAAAATACTGACTATAGTGCCGATGTAAAATACTATCTAGCTAGCCAAGTAGAACTAGATAAAATGCTAGAAGAACTAATTGCAGAATTAGATGCAGCCGGTGAATTAGATAACACAGTAATAGCTTTAGTTGGTGATCACTATCCATATACATTGTCAATCAATCAAATGAATGAGGTTTCAAGTTACGAAAAAGATGCTACAATAGAAGTGAATCATAGTAATTTCATTCTTTGGTCAAATGACATGGAAGAACCAATTGTCGTAGATAAAGTTGGCAGTCAAATAGATGTTCTTCCTACTTTATTAAACCTATTTGATATACCATATGATTCACGTTTAATCGTCGGCCAAGATATTTTAAGTGATACACCTGGTATTGCAATCTTTAGTGATCGTAGCTGGGTTACAGATTATGGCCATTACTTTGCTACAAGAAGACAATTCATTCCTAAAGAAGGAAAAGAATTACCAGATCCTGATGCTTACGTTAATAGCATTAACAATCGTGTAGCAAATTCATATAGTATCAGTAAATTAATAATTGATAATGATTACTATAACTATATATTAAATAAATAGAGGTGATAACATGTGTGGAATAGCAGGTTACATTAGTACTACTAAACCAACAAAAAAAGTATTAAAAGCAATGACAGATCGTATAGAACACCGTGGACCTGATGGTGAAGGCTTCTATGTCGATGATAAAGCAGCTTTAGGACATCGCCGATTAGCAATTATAGATTTAAATACAGGGGCTCAACCAGTCTATAACGAAAATAAAGATGTTGTTATTGTTTACAACGGTGAAGTATATAACTTTTTAGAATTAAAAGAAGAATTAAAAGATAAATATAAATTCTATACTAAAACAGATACAGAAGTAGTTTTACATGCTTATGAAGAGTGGGGCCATGATGCCATAAAAAAACTACGTGGTATGTTTGCTTTTGCTATCTGGGATAAGAAAAAAGAAGAACTATTCTGTGCCGTAGATGGTTGGGGAATTAAACCATTCTACTATTATCAAAATGATAAAACATTTATGTTTGCATCAGAAATAAAGGCCTTCTTAGATCATCCAGATTTTAAAAAAGAATTCAATGATGAAATCTTATCAGCTTACTTATGTTTTAACTCAGTACCAACTGAAGAAACATTCTTCAAAGGTGTTAAGAGATTAAGACCAGGTCATTCATTAACATATAAAAATGGTAAGATAAAAATCGAAAAATTCTTCGAATTAAAATTCGATGAAAAAGATCAAAAAATAGAAGATATTGCTGATGATATTGATAAAGCAATGCAAGATTCCGTTAAGCATCATGCTATTGCAGATGTTGAAGTAGGTTCATTCTTATCTTCAGGAATCGATTCATCATATATCGTTTCTACATTCAAACCAGACAAAACATTTACTGTCGGTTATGAAAATCCTAAATATGACGAAATATCTTATGCCAAAGATTTATCAAAAAAACTAGGTATTAAAAATATATCTCGTAAAATAGATAAAGATGAATATTTAAAAGCATTCCCTAAGATCATGTATCACATGGATGAACCATTAGCAGATCCATCTATTGGTGCTTTATACTTTGTTGCTGAAATAGCATCTAAAGAAGTTAAAGTAGTTATGTCAGGTGAAGGTGCTGATGAACTATTTGGTGGTTACATCACATATCAAGAAGACTTAAGTCAACAATGGTATATGAAGATACCTTATCCAATAAGACACTTAGGATACTTAATTGCCAGTATTATACCTGATGCTAGAGGATTCAACTTCGTATGGCGCCGTGGTCAAAAATTAAAAGATTACAATATTGGCTTAGGTAGAGTAATGCGTGATTCTGAAGCTCAAAAATTAATTAAATGTAAGAATCAAATACATACAAAAGATATTGTAGCTCCTTACTATGAAACATATAAAAATAATTCTAATACTGTTCAAAGACAAGTAATAGATTACTATTTCTGGTTAGTAAGAGACTTCCTACATTCAGTTGATCGTCTATGTATGATGTTTGGTCTAGAAGGCCGCACACCATTCTTAGATGAAAACGTTTATGAAGTAGCAAGAAAAATGCCAGTATATGCTAAAATCAATAAGGAAACTACTAAACCAGCTTTAAGAATGGCTGCTAAGAAAGTTATTCCTAATGAAGCTTATAAAAAGAAAAAATTAGGTTTCCCAGTTCCGTTAAGAGAATGGGTTAGGGAAGACGATTTATACTATGATATTAAAGATAAATTTAATTCTAAAACAGCAGAGAAGTTCTTTAATGTTAAAAGAATTAATAAGCTACTAGAACAACATCGTAATAAGAGAAAAGATACTTATAAAAAAGTATGGACAATCTATACTTTCATAGTATGGTACAATCAATTCTTTGAAACATAAAAAAAGACGATTACTCGTCTTTTTATTTTGTTCCAAAGATTCTGTCTCCGGCATCGCCCAAACCAGGAACTATATAAGCATTTTCATTCAAATGATCATCTATATGAGCACAATATATTTGTACATCTGGATGTTTCTCTTCAATAACTTTTAATCCTTCAGGTGCTGCAATAATACATAAGAATTTAATCTTTTTAACACCTTTACTTTTTAAAAGATCAATCGCATCGATTCCAGAACCACCAGTTGCCAACATCGGATCTAATATAATAACTTCTCTTTTTTGAATATCCTTTGGTACTTTAAAGAAATAGTTAACTGGTTCAAATGTTTCTTCATTACGATACATTCCTATATGACCAACTTTAGCATTAGGAATAACACTTATAACACCATCTAACATTCCCATACCAGCACGTAAGATTGGAACAAATGCATATTTATCTTCATCTAACTTACCAGTCTTCATTTTGCAAATAGGTGTTTCAATTTCACATTTTTGTAATTTGGCATCTTTCATAGCTTCATAGCATAGGAACATACCAATTTCATTTACTAATTCTCTAAACTCTTTAGTACCAGTTTTTTTATCTCTCAATATAGCCAACTTATGTTCAATCAATGGATGGTCTAATTCAATAGTTTTCATATAATCCTCCAAGCTTTTTATTTCTTCTTTAATTGTCTCTTTATCTCATTAACCATTTCATCTTTTAATTCAATAGTTAATTCATCTTTAATATCATTTTTTAGTTTAATCATATCGATATTGCTTAAACCATAATCTTTGTATTCAGTATCAACTTCAACAACTTCTTCATCGTCATCATCTTCTACAACAACGACAGCATCATCAAATATTTCAGAGTCATTTGGTAATATTAAGTTAAGTAGAATACCAACTACAGCAGCTAAACTCATACCAGAAATAGCTAAGTCTAAATCACCTTTAGTAATTGATATTGTAGCTCCACCTAAACCAATAACTAACATAGTTGAAGCAATAGCAATATTTTTATTATTTTCAAAATCAACTTGATTTTTAATTAATACTTTTAATCCGTTAACAGCTATAAATCCATAAAGTAGTAGTGATACACCACCTAATACTGGACTAGGTATTAATTGTACTAAAGCAGTAAACTTACCTAAGAATCCAATAACAATTGCAAATATAGCAGCTAATCCAATAACTTTAACTGATGCAACCTTAGTCATACCAACTACAGCAGTATTTTCACCATAAGTAGTATTTGCAGGTCCACCAATTAAACCAGCAACAAATGTTGCAATACCATCACCCATTAAAGTTCTATCTAAACCTGGGTCTTTAATTAAATCTCTTCCAACAATTTGACCTAATGAAGTATGATCTCCAATATGTTCACAAATTGTTACTAATGCTACAGGAGCAATAGTTAATAGTGCTGTAAAACTT
>JAEEGL014753598.1_pt1 | contig 13810 bp, 11 predicted proteins | sample 9134231 | NCBI WGS metagenome assembly JAEEGL01 (sample SAMN16246548, study PRJNA631951) | gut metagenome | biome: gut microbiome; feature: rumen; material: fiber-attached | host: Bos | place: Iran: Karaj | collected 2018-10 | reverse complement strand
GAAAGGATAAGTGAAAGCTTTTAAAGTCCGTTCCAAAATATATCCGAGTCCAAAGGTCAAAGCGACCGTGCCGATACCGATGGGGCCTCCCAGAACGTAGGCCAAAAGAAGCGTGATCGCGTCCATAGCGATCCGAATGTTTCTGATCTTAAAATGATATTTTTGATGGAGCCCCAGCATGAGACCGTCTCTGGGACCGGACCCTAAATGCGTGTTCATATAAATGCCGATGCCTGCCGCCAAAACAAAAATACTGGCAATCATCAACACCATTCTTCCCGCAAAAGTCGAAGGGATGGGGATCACATTCCAACTCATGACCAAATCGAGGAAAAAGCCGACAAAAAACATATCCATCAAGGTTCCCAAAGCGGGATAGATCTTAAAAAACAAATTGGCGATAATGATGGCTGCGGTAATGACTTGAGATGCCTGGCCGATAGTTAGGGGAGTATGCTTGGATACCCCTACGTTCAAAGAGCCAATCGCATTCATTCCCAAATCGGAATTCAGTGACATTACATGAGAAACGCCGATAAGGAAAAACCCGAACAGCGTTACAAGAATGCGTTTGATCAGATCTTTTTGATACTCTCTGTCTTGAAGCAGCTTTTTTAAATAATTTTGGAAACGTTCCTTGAGCCCGATCTTTCCTTCTTCTGCCGCAAAATCCGTATCTTTTTTTTCCTGAACAGACATGGATAAATCTCCTTTAACATCATTTACTAATTATAATAATACACAGAATTTTAAAATAAACAAGGGATTTTAAGAAAGAAATCCGATTTCATTTTAGGGGTTTTATCCTGAAAGAGTCCCGGATAGAAACCGCGTTATGCCAAAAAAATACAGGGGAATAAAAAAGATGGTTTTATGGAGGGCAGAGAATCGGGAGAAAGGAGAAAAACAGGCAAAACAAACGCAGGCAAAACTTTTTGCCGCTAAAATTTATACTTTAAAATGAAAATAAATTCCGGTATGGTAGGAGTTGTAAAAAAAGAAAACAATGTTAAAGGATTCTCAAAAATTGCTGAATTCCGCTATTGCTTAAAGAAAAATTAAGTGCTATAATGATAGAAATCGATGTAATTCGTGGTATTTTTGTGCGCTTATTTTTGTTATATGTTTTTCCTATAAGCAAACATAAATATACATAATTTTGATTCTATATGTGGTGGCAGAGTCCACACTATTTTTATAAAAAATAAATAATTTATTCTACAGGAGGGTTTTTATTATGAAAAACAGACCTTTATTAGTACTAAGATACCAAGTAAATCCGGAAAACGAAGAAGCATTCGAACAATGGTACCAAGCATACATGAAAAGATTCATGTCCAGAGTACCTGAAATGGTAACCGGCAGAAGAGTTGTAACAGAAAGAAACGGTATCAAAGAATATTTAAGCATCTATGAAATCGAAAGTCCTGAAAAAGTAGAAGCAGCTTTGGCAAATATCGTACAGGATACACCTGAAAGAATCAAAGACAGCGCAGAATGGCATGAATGGGAACACACAACATTATCCAGCTTAAACGATGCTGTATACTATCAACTTCAATTCGAAGAAAGATAAGATACTGGGAAATCGTTGAAAATTAAAAAATCCATCTTAGAGGTGTAAAATTCATGAAAACATGTAATTGTAACTTTAAACCAAATATGGCTGTATTGCAACCAATCACAATCAACCATATGGAAGTAAGAAATAGATTCGTTATGCCAGGTATGGGGACTCTTTTCGGAGAACCGGATTGTACTGTTGGCGATCGTTTTGTAGGCTACATTGAAGCAAGAGCAAAAGGCGGTTTAGGACTTATCATCGTAGAATATACCGCTGTTGTATCCGAAGGTAGAGCAGCAACAAACGAATTGGGTATTTGGGATGACAGATTCATTCCCGGACTCAAGAGATTGACAGAAGCTGCTCACAAACATGGTGCTAAAATCGGTATCCAATTGCACCACGCAGGTAGAGGCACTTCTACCAAAACAACCGGTCTTCCGGTTTATTCCGCATCCGCAACAGAAGGTACAAAAGGCCAAGTTGCCAATGAACTTTCCAAAGAAAAAATCCAAGAATACGTAGAAGCATGGGGCGCTGCAGCAAAACGTGCCAAAGAAGCAGGCTTTGACTGTGTAGAAATCCACGGCGCACATGGCTACTTGATCCATCAGTTTATCAGCCCACTTTCCAACTTAAGAACAGACGAATACGGCGGAAGCAGAGAAAACAGAATGAGATTCCCTGTTGAAATCGTAAAATCCGTTCGTAAAGCAGTAGGTCCTGATTTCCCGATCACATTCAGAATCAGTGCTTATGACGTATTGGAAGGCGGCAGAACAGTTGATGATACTGTAGAAGAAGTAAAAATATTGGAAGAAGCCGGCATTGACTTGATCAACGTATCCGACGCTATGTTGGAAAGCGCTTATATGATCATCACCGGCGGCGCAGTAGAACCCGGTTTCTTGGGCGAAGCTGCAGAAAAAGTAAAGAAAGCCGTTAATATTCCTGTATGTGTCGTTGGTAAGATCCACGTGCCGGAAATCGCAGAAGATATCGTAGGAAACGGCAAAGCCGACATGGTTGCTATCGGTAGAGCAGCAATCGTAGATCCTGAATTTGTCAACAAAGTAAAAGACGGCAGATTCGAAGATATCAGACAATGTATCCACTGCTTGAACGCATGCTACAGCGAACCGGTACAATGCACACAAAACCCATATGCAGGTCATGAATATGAATATAACTTCAACGCAGCTACAGAATACAAAAACGTAGTTGTAGTAGGCGGCGGCGCTGCCGGCTTGGAAGTAGCAGTTACTTTGGCAAAGAGATGCCACAAAGTAACCCTTCTTGAAAAAGAAGAAACATTGGGCGGCCAGGTTATGTATGCTGCAAAGATCCCGCATAAAGGCGACTTTGCAAATGTAATCGATTTCAGAATCAGAGAAGCAGGCAACTGGGGCGTTAATATCGTAACAGGCGTGGAAGGTACACCAAACGTGATCAGAAGATATAAACCGGACGCAGTTGTTATCGCTACCGGCGCTACACCGATCATCCCGCCGATTCCGGGCGCAGACAACAAAGACTTGATCGTAACTGCACCGGAAGTATTAAGCGGCAAAAAAGAAGTAAAAGGTGAAAACCTGGTAGTAGTAGGCGGCGGTGCTGTTGGTTCCGAAACGGCTAACTACTATGCACAACAAGGCAAAAAGGTTACTATCATTGAAATGTTACCGCAAATTGCCGGAGACGTTCCTTTTGGCAACAAGATTTGGTTGTTAAAAGACTTGGAAGACAAAAACGTTAGAGTTATGACCTCTACAACTGTAAAAGAATTCAAAAACAATGTAGTTGTAGTAGAAGTAGACGGTAAAACAGAAGAAGTTCCTGCAGATACCGTTATCATGGCAATCGGCTCCAGACCAAACAATGCGTTGGTTGAAGAAGTAAAAGCAGCTTTACCGGGTATTGATGTTTATACCATCGGTGACGCTTTGAGAGTAAGAAGAATTCAACACGCTGTTGCAGAAGGCGCTGTATTGGGTCATAAGATCTGATCGATTTAAAAGTTTATTGCAATCAGGAATTTAGGAGGGGAACATTTTTATGGATACACAACCTGAAAAATATGCGAATTTGGAACATTCTGAAGACGATCCTGTCGATGAAGTGAACCACATGGAGATAATGGGTGGTCTGGCGGATGAGCCAAAGGAAGGATTTATTAAGGTCTTTCCTGAAAATGTTTCCCTGAATTCTTTTCTGAACAACAGTAATGTAAGGGAACAAGCAGCCTATGTAGGTTCTGTTTATTATCCCTATTGGCTTTGCTTTATGAAAGTTGACATGAAGCGGCTTAAGATGAAACCCAGACGGGTTTATATGCAACTGATGTGCGATGCAGTGAACGGAGAGATTATACAGGTAAAATCTGATGAAAGGATTATTTTTGATGAAGTCAATCCCTCCGAAGTAAATGTGATTCCGTGTGCCAAAGATCAGGAAGAAGGAAAACATCTTTGCTGGGACATGTGCAAAAGGAAAATCATAAGAAAGTATCGCAGTTGGTGGTTTCCGGATATTGTAGTGGATTTGAGTTATTTGGTTTATGTAAAACATTGGGTGACTAAGGATAAATACGGTAAAAGAGGGTATTACTGTAATTCTTTTGATGGATCTATTAAGAAATTATAATCGGCTTTATAAGCATCAAGAGAAAAAGAATCCTGAAAATGCAATGTTTGCGTAAGTCCATGTAACTCTCTGACGCTATGTATCATATAAAATAAAAGGGAGGGGCATTATATGCCAATAGTTATTTATTTACTTATTCAAGTATTCTTTATTGTTGTAGCCTTCCTAATGAGAGGATATCTGTTGAAAAAATTTGCAGAAACGGAGGAGGAATAGAGCATGGGCGGACAAGGAACAGGAATAATGATGGCCGGCTTTGTGATCTACCTAGCCGTTGTATTGTTTGTCGGTATTTATGCCGGTAAAATGAACAAAAACAACGTCGACTACTACGTAGGTGGTAGAGGCATGGGTCAATGGGTATTGGCAACATCTATGTGTGCCAGTGACATGAGTGGTTTTATCTTTACAGGGATTGCCGGGATGTTCTGGTCAACTGGTATGCCTGTATTGGGCGACTACGTATTTGTATTTGTTGTTTATATCGCAATCTTCTTTACACAAGGTTTCAAATTGAGAGTTGCTTCCAGAGTGTTGGATGCAGTTACCATTCCGGACTACTTTGAAGCCCGGTTCAAAGACAAATCACACGTTTTGCGTTGGTGTACTTGTGTCATTATGGTAATCGGTGTTACCGTATACGTAATGAGCCAGTTTACAGCCGGCGGTAAAGTTTTGGCTACCTTGTTTGGTTGGCAGCAATGGGTTGGTATCATTATTACAGCGTTATTCGTTGTTGGGTACACCACAGGCGGCGGTTTCTTCGCAGTTTGCTGGACCGACTTTTTACAAGGTATGATCATGTGTGTTGCTTCTTTAGTATTAGCTTTCTTGGCAGTTAAATTAGCCGGTGGTTTCGGTGCTGGCTGGGACAGCTTAGTAAACATGGTAAATGCCGGGGAATTGGAATCTAGATTTATCGAACCGTTCCAAGATATTCCATACCTGATCAGCTGGGCGTTTATCGTACTCGGAACATTTGGTTACCCTCACGTAAATGTTCGTTTTATGGCTGCAAAAGATACAAAAACATCTATTGAAATGTTACCTTTGGTAATGATCATCATGGCTGTTTTCGAAACAGGGACTGCTATTGCCGGTATCTTAGGTAAAGCAATCTATCCAAGTGTAGAAATGATCAGAAACTCTGACCCAGAAATGTTGTATATCACAATGTTCATGGATCACCTTCCGGGATTCTTCTGCGGCGTATTGGTAGCTGGTATCATCGCTGCCGTTATGTCCACAGCTGACTCCTTATTGTTAGTAGGTAGCTCCGCTATCGCAAACGATATTGGTTTCAAAATCCTTCATCCAGAATGGACTGAAGAAAAAGTATTGAAAGTTGGTAGATGGGCAACTATCGGTTTAGGTTTATTAGCTTATCTGTTAACATTCACTCACTTCAAATCTGTATACTGGATCTCCAGTAATGCTTGGACATGGCTTGGTTCTTTAGGTCCTGGTATGATCTTGAGCTTGTTCTGGAAGAGAACAACCAAAATTGGTGTTTTAGTAGGCTTCTGGGGCGCTATCATCATAGGTACCGGCTGGGTTATCACAGGATTGCAAGACATCTATCAGCCGACCGGTGTTGCTATCATTTCCGGTTTGTTGATCACATGGATCGTATCCTTGATCACACCGCAAGAACCGAAAGAAATCCAAGACTTGGTAGACTTGTTCGACTTAAGCAGCAAGAAAAAACCTGTTACAGGAAACGCTGCTTCTACAGCTTCTGTAATCAATCATCACATTGAAGAAAACATGGAAGTAGTAGAAAGATACGCAGCTCCAGCTTTAAAATAACTTTGAAAAAAGTTGAGTTGGATACATAAGTAAAAAAGGACAGCGCAAGCTGTCCTTTTTTTTGTTGGCAGGAATGCTTTTGACATGACTGTTCCAAAATGATTTTTAAAAGAGGTGAAACGATTTTCAAAAAAGATGATAGAAAAAGGGGAGATCTCTTTTGAAAATTTTATTTGGAACAAAATACAAAGTTTTGTAATTTAAAAGAAAAAAGGTGTTCATTTTTCTTTTAGAAACTAAGGCGATGACCTTTACAAATACAGGAAAATAAAATAAAATAAATTAGAGGGTAGTTTGTAAAAAGCAAGTCATATTGCAAGATTCACTACACTGATATTAGAATGATTAGATAAGCTATCTAGTTAAAAAATACATTTGGAGGCTATGGCGATGAGATTAAAAGACAAAGTAACTATTGTAACAGGCGGCGCAAGAAATATTGGGAAAGAAATTGCAACCGGTATGGCAAAAGAAGGCGCAAAAATTATCATTGCGGACATCAACTATGAATTGGCATCTGAAACTGCAGCGGAATTAAAAGAAAAATATGGTGTAGATACCTTAGCAGTAAAAGCAGACGTAACCGATTTGGAATCCATTGATAATTTAGTAAAAGAAACAGTAGATACCTTTGGCAGAATCGATGTATTGGTCAATAATGCAGGGGTACAGCTCAAAAAGTTAAGATTGGAAGAATTGACCGAAGCAGAATGGGATGTTACCATGAACATCAACAACAGAGGTATGGTCTTCTTGACAAAAGCAGTGGCAGAAGTCATGAAAAAACAAGGCGGCGGTAAAGTAATCAATACTTCCAGTGTAAATCAAGTGATTTGTTCTCAAGATAACATGGCTTATATCATTTCCAAAAACGCGGTATACGGAATTACCAAACAATTGGCATGCGATTTGGCAGAATACAATATCAATGTAAATGGGGTAGGACCCGGCTACATCAACACAGAAATGAATGCGGTAACCTTCAATACACCCGGCAGAATCGAACAGATCAAAAAGAGCATTCCTTTGGGAAGAATCGCAGAACCTTGCGAATTAGCCGGAACATATGTATTTTTGGCAAGTGAAGAATCCAACTATATTACAGGACAGGTTATCATTATAGACGGTGGATTCAGTTTGCTGTAATAAACAGGATCCATTAAAAAGATAGAACAAAAATAAAACAATAGAAAAACAATAGAAAGAAAAACAAAAGAATTATACAAAACGACTTGTATGATTCTTTTGTATATAGACTAAGATGTATCAAAATTTGAAAAATGAAGTGGAGGAATAAAATATGAGTGAATCTGTATTAGATAGAGTAGTAAAAAATGGTGTTATGAAAATTGCTGTTATGTTTACCAGACCGCCAAAAGAAGGGTTGAGCGATGAATATTACATTGATCCGGATACAGGGAAACCGGCAGGGATCGTTATCGAATATATGGAAATGATGTGCAAAGACTTGGGCGTAAAACCGGAATATATCGACATGCATTGGAGCAAACAAGTGGATGCGTTGTTAAATGATGAAGTGGATATTTTACCGAAACACAGCAATATTCCGAAACGGGCTTTGCAAGTCGGTTTTGCCGGAAGAACCATCAATTTTGACGTAGTGGCTTTGATCAACAAAGATCATCCGGAAACAATGGAAAGTTTGCAGCAGGAAGGAAAAGTGATTGCCTGCACAAAGGGATCTTCCAACAGAGAAGTCATTGAAAAATATTTTCCAAAAGCAAAAATCTATGAAATCACAGAATACATTCAAGGCGCAGACCGCTTGAAAGACAAAACAGTAGACGCTTGGGTGGAAGCACCTGTAGCAAAAACACTGTTTGATGTCAGACCGGAATTGGATGTTATCAGAAACGCGGACGGCAGCTTGTTGAAATTGGCTGTAGAATATGCGCATCCAGGCGTAAAACCGGGAGATCATATCTTCATCAACTGGATCAACAACTGGTTGTTATACAGAGACGCAACGGGAGATCTGCCGGAAATGATGGCACGGTGGAATGAATGTTTGATTAAATAGTTTTGGTGAAGAGTTTGTGAGAGCACTTTAAAAAATGGAAAATAAAGAGGGGAAAAAATGACAACATACAAAAAATTATTTGAACCAATTACAGTAAAAAATGTGACGTTTAAAAATCGTTTCATTATGCCGCCTATGGCAACCAGATTCGCTTCTTTTAACGGAATGGTGACAGATCAGATGATCAACTACTATACGAGACGGGCAGAAGGCGGCGTCGGTTTGGTGACACTGGAAGCTTGCAGTGTATTGTATGAAGGCATGGGCTGGAGAAACAATGTTGCGATTTTTGATGATGTATTTATTCCGGGATTAAAAAAATTAGTGGATTCTGTTCATGAAAAAGGCGCTAAGATCTCAGTGGAAATTTTCCACACAGGCAGAAAAGCGCCGGAAGAAGAATTGCTGCGGCAAAGTGTTGCACCTTCCGCAATCAGACCTTACGGCGGACTGCAGCCGAGAGAGATCACGGTGCCGGAAATCAAAAATTTGGTAAAAGCTTTTGGGCAGGCGGCAAGAAGAGCAAAGGAAGCTGGATTTGATGTAGTCAATATCCATATGGCTCATGGATATATCATCCAGCAATTTTTGTCTCCGTTGTCCAACAGAAGAACGGATGAATACGGCGGAAGCACAGAAAACAGATGCCGCCTGGCAGTAGAAATCGTTCAAGAAGTCAGAAAACAAGTGGGAGAAGATTTCCCGATCTTTGCCAGATTGTCGGCAGATGAATATATGGGAGATCTGGGCGTAAATCTGGAAGAAAGCAAAAAAATCGTGCCGATCCTGGAAAAAGCAGGTGTGGATGTGATCGATATCACCGTTACCGGTTCGGACAAAGGTTATTTGTGCGAAGCTACTTATTCCGCAGAACACGGATTCAATGTTTTCTTGGCAAAAGGGCTGAAAGAAGTGGCGACCGTGCCTTTGACCATTGTCGGCAAGATCAAAGGAGGCCAATTGGCAGAATCGATCTTGGAAAACGGTTATGCGGATTTCATTGTAGTCGGCCGCGAACTGATCGCCGACCCTGATTATGTCAATAAATTAAAAGAAGGCAGAGAAGATGAAATCATGCCATGTCTTTCCTGCGTTGTTGGCTGCACCGGAAGACTGGGAGACGCTTCTATTTCCTGCGCAGTGAACCCGGAAGTGGGCAGAGAAGGCTTGTTCTCCGCCGATAAAGCAGAAAATCCGAAAAATATCTTAGTGATCGGCGGCGGTGTGTCCGGTATGAACGCAGCCAGAACATTGGCAAGAAAAGGACATAGCGTGACTTTGATCGAAAAAGACAACAGACTGGGCGGACAGGCAAACTTAGCCGCAACACCGAGACATAAAGTAAAAGACGTCAGACCGTTCGTTGATTTTATGATTTCCGAAATGGACAGAGCCGGTGTCAAAGTTGTTTTGAATGAAGAATTTTCGAAAGATTCCATTGCGAAATATCAGCCGGAAGCCATTGTACAAACCACAGGGGCCAGCCCGGTGAAATTTAAACTGCCGGGATCCGAAAACGTGAATACGGTCACCGCATGGGAAGTATTGAGAAACAAAGAATGTCCGGGCGACACCGTAGCGGTCATCGGCGCCGGTGAAGTTGGCATGGAAACCAGCGAATTCTTGACACAGCTGGGTAAAAAAGTATACGTATTTGAAATGCTGCCGCAGATCGCAAAAGGGATGCATGCGGGAGAAAAACGGTTCTTCTTTGACCGGATCATGTTGAGCGACATTGAAATTTGGTCCGGCGCAAAAGTAAACGGATTTGAAGATCATAAGATCATCTTTGAACATCAGGGGATCGAAAGATATATCGACGGTATCGATACGGTCGTTATGGCTGTAGGTTCCAGACCGATCGTGCTGCCTGATCTGGAAGGCATCGATATTCCTGTTTATCAAGCAGGGGATACCATTAAGATCGGCCGTATGTATGAAGCAATGCAAAGCAGCTATATGATTCAACATAAATTGAAATAGGCTTTTGAGTAAATTGTATCGATAGAATAGTAGGAAATCGGTTTCGGTTTCCTACTGTTCTCTTTTGATGCACTGAAATAAAATCAATTAGGAGGATGTTCTATGGCAAAAATTAAAATTGCGTTTGGCGCTCCCTTTACCGGGGATCAAAATGTAGTAGGGATTCCTATGTTTCAAATCCATGAATATGCGAATGAATTGTTAAAAGGGAACCATGATGTGGAAATGGTCGGTGTAGACGACAGAGCTGAATTCGATCAGGCAAAAATAGCCGCAAAACAAGTTGTGGCTGACCCTGATATTTTGGCGGTGATCCATAAAAACAGCGACTGTATCCTTGCTGCGGGACCGGCTTATGATGAAGCGGGCATTCCGTTATTTACCAGTTCTTCCACCAATTACAGCTTAGCGCATCAAGGCTGGAAAAATTTCAGAAGATTTTGTGCCAATGATATGCTGCAAGCCAGGGTGCCGGCAAAATATGCCATTGATGAATTGGGCATGAAACGGTTCGTTGTGGTTTATGACAATACTTCCTTTGGAGAACCGCTGGGAAAAGAATTTAAAGACTACGCAGAATCTTTGGGCGCAGAAGTAGTAAAATATGTGGAAATCCCTGTAGGAAAGAAAGAATACAAAGATACCATTGAAATGCTAAAGGAAGCCAATGCAGAGGCGATTTTCTTCGCTTTGACCGAAATCGAAGGAGCGCTTTTGGCAAAAGAGATTTATCAGAACAAACTGCCGATCAAGATTTTTGCCGCAGACGCTGTTCCTTCCAGCCTGATCGTGATGGCCGGCGCAGATGAAATGGAAGGACATTATATTACTTATGTAGGTTTGGAGATCGAAAAAGGATCGGAAGCATATGAACTCTTAAAAGGTTATGAAGAAAAATATCAAACACCGATACCTGTTTTTTCCGCTGAAATCTATGATATATTGTCTTATATCCATAAAGCGGTGGATCGTTTGGAAGAACCTACGAGAGAAGCCATGGCAAAGGCCCTCAGCGAAGTAGAACCTTTTGAAGGGTTGACGGGAGAAGTTTCTTTCGACGCGTTTGGCGAAAAGAAATCCGCAAAAGTAACTTTGTGGCAGATCACAGACGGCAAGACACAAAAAGTCAAAGTGTATACCAGAGAAGATGTAGGGATAGAATAAGAAAGATAGAGCTTTTAAGCAGTGAAGGACTGCATAACTATTTAAAGATTCTTATCTTTACGCAAGAAAACAGAATTGGGTATTTCATTTTACCATAAAATGGAGTATGATAAATGTGTAATGAAATTTACTCTTTTGGACAAAAACAATACAAAGAAATGAATTGAAGGAGGATGTATTCCATGAGAATGCAAGGTAAAGTAGCGATTATTACAGGTGGCGCTTCCGGTATCGGTAGAGCTATGACAGAAAGATTTTCTAAAGAAGGCGCAAAAGTAGCGATTGCCGACGTAAATGCAGAAGTTGGTCAAAAAACAGCTGCAGAAGTACAGGCAGAAACAGGAAACGAAGTTATTTTTGTACAAACAGACTTGACCAATGAAGAAAGCGTAAAAAATTTGATGGATACCGTAGCGGAAAAATTCGGCGGGATTGACGTTTTATGCAACAATGCCGGCGTTTGCATCGGACAAAACGTATCCGATATTACAGAAAAAATAGTAGACTTACACTTGAATGTAAATGTAAAAGGTGTATTATACGGCTGCAAATATGTTATCCCTTATATGCAAAAAAGAGGAAAAGGCGCTATTGTCAATACAGCTTCTGTTGTTGCGATCACAGCTTCCCCGAATCAAGCTCCTTATACGGCAAGCAAAGGCGCTATCCTGTCTTTGACAAGACAAATTGCTTATGATTATGCAAAAGACAATATTAGAGTCAATGCTATCTGCCCAGCAGATACCAATACAGATATGTTCAAAAAATGGTTAGCTTCCACAGAAAATCCGGAAGAAACATTGAAATTCTTCTTATCCAGATTCCCAATGGGAAGAATCGCAGAACCGGAAGAACAAGCAAGTGTTGCTTTATTCTTGGCAAGCGACGATGCTTCCTTTGTAACAGGACAAGCAATCCCGGTAGACGGCGGATACTCCATTTGGTAAAAATGATATAAAGATGGGTCTCTATCATGAAAAACAGATTTTGAAATCGGTATGAGATATTTAAAAAAGAAAATAGCGGAGCCATCTGAGAAAAAAGATAGGGACAGGGTGTTGTCGTAGACATGCTGTCCCTTTTATATAAAAGATGGGAGGAAATAAAATGAAGTTTCAGGATAAAGTGGCGATTGTGACCGGCGGCGCATCCGGTATGGGATACGAAATGGTCCGTTTATTTACGGAAGAGGGCGGCAAAGCGGTGATCGCCGATTTAAATGAAAAATTAGGACAAGAAGTGGAAGACGCTTTTAGAGCGGAAGGAAAAGAAGTTACTTTTATCAAGACCGATATCGGCAGCGAAGAAAGCATCAAAAGCATGATCGATGCTACGGTAGAAAAATATGGAAAATTAAATGTTTTATGCAACAATGCCGGCGTAGGGATCGGCAGGAATGTCGTGGATGAAAGACCGGAAGATATCCAGCTCATGTTTAATGTCAACATCAAAGGGGTGCTGTTCTGCTGTAAATATGCCATTCCTTATATGCTGAAAAACGGTGCGGAAGGCGGCGCGATCGTCAATACCGCTTCTAATTTATCTTTGGTAGCTTCTCATGATATTGCTACTTATACCGCAACAAAAGGCGCGGTAGCTTCTATTACAAGACAAATCGCGTATGATTACGGTGCATTCAATATCAGAGTCAACGCGATCTGCCCCGGTGATACCAGAACGACTTTGTTCAAAAATTGGTTGGCAACAAAAGAAAATCCGAAAGAAATCGAAGACGCGCTGTTGGCAAGATACCCGATGAAACGGTTCTCCGAACCGGTGGAACAAGCAAAAGCGGCAATGTTTTTGGCAAGCGACGATGCTTCCTTTATCACAGGACAAGTTCTTGCGGTAGACGGCGGTATGACGATTTGGTAAAAAAGAAAAGAGCTTATGAAAATAAGCTCTTTTTTTATGCCTTTGATCATCGGGAGGATTATTTTGGGATAAAAGGGCATATTAAAGAGATGGTATACATAATCATATATTGATTTCTTTCTTGTCCATATACAAAAGAAGCAAAATATAGCGCCGACAAGAAATATTGGACTGCTATATTATAGGGGGTGGAATTTTGCTTGACCGAAAGAAGATCCCAAACATAATCGTATCGTTATCCATTTTGGTTTTTCTGGTTTTGGGCTGTGTTCCGAAGGAGGCATCCAACGCGGTACTGAAGCAGGAAACAGAAGAGCCGGTGGTCCTTGAGGCAAAATTGACGGAAGAAGAGGTTCTACACCAAGCCAAAATTTTTTTAAGAGATCAATGGGGACTTTTGATTTTAAAATATTTGGATTTTGTTCCTTTTTCTTCACCAAAAGAGATAGAACCTGATGAGCTTGTTTTTGCGGTTTGGAAGTATTACGAGATACACGGATATGATGGCAGCGGATTTGATCGGGAAACCTACAGGATTCAAGTGCCGAAAGAAGAGATTCTAAAGTATATCCCTTCTTTTTTTGCTGTGTTTGACTTTGATCCTTCCAAAACGGAATATTATGATGAAAATACGGGCTGTTTCTTCTTTCCCAGAGCCAATTTAGCGGATCATGTCTATGAAACCGTAACAAAGGGGCAGGATTTGGGAGAGAATACCATACGGTTCACCT
>JAEEGL014140299.1_pt1 | contig 13810 bp, 13 predicted proteins | sample 9134231 | NCBI WGS metagenome assembly JAEEGL01 (sample SAMN16246548, study PRJNA631951) | gut metagenome | biome: gut microbiome; feature: rumen; material: fiber-attached | host: Bos | place: Iran: Karaj | collected 2018-10 | reverse complement strand
GATCAGGCTTTCGCCCATTGTCCAAAATTCCCCACTGCTGCCTCCCGTAGGAGTAGGGCCCGTGTCTCAGTGCCCTTGTGGCCGGTCGCCCTTTCAGGCCGGCTATCCGTCGTAGCCTTGGTAGTCCGTTACACTGCCAACAAGCTGATAGAATATAAGACCATCTCCAAGCGATGAATCTTTGATAATTAAGTGATGCCACTTGATTATGTTATGGGGTATTAGCAATCCTTTCGGACTGTTATTCCCCACTCGGAGGTAGGTTCCTTATACATTACTCACCCGTCTGCCACTAAACTTAATCTATAGCAAGCTACAAATTAAGTCCCGTTCGACTTGCATGTGTTATGCACGATGCCAGCGTTAACTCTGAGCCAGGATCAAACTCTCCATTAGAATTAATTACCTTTAAATCGCAAGCGGTTTAAAGGCAACCAATCGCTAACATTGAGCTGTTGACTTTTGACTCTACTTGTTTGAATTAACTTGGTGTCCTATTTTTAAAAGTATAGGACTTAACTTAATGAGCCTTGAACTGTAAAACTTACGTTTTTCCGGTTCAAATCGCCCATTCGCACATTGCTGTCAAATTTTCACAGAGCGAAAATTCCTCGTTGCTTTTTCTTTATTTCAAAAAAGCAATGGAATTTTTTAACTTCTTTCTTACAGTCTTCCTCGACTGTAAGTATAGTATAGCAAAAAATTTTAACTTTGTCAAGCTATTTTTAAAATTCTTTTCAACGGCCCAACTTGTCAAATTTCTTACTACCCTTATATTAAAGCATATTTTTGAAAGTTTGTCAAGCATTTTTTTGCTTTTCCTTTCAACCGCCTGCTTTTGGGCTACTAAAACACAACTTAAATATTTAATCTTTTTGTACCGCTTGGATATTCAAGCCGGTCATGGCCGCCAGGGCCGAAGGGATAGATTAAATGGTACTTAATAAATGTTTGTAAACTGCAAAACTAACTTGATTGGCTCGGCTCAGTCCATCGGCTGCCTTTTATAATATAAGGAGATGTTTCGCTGCCAAAAAGTTTTCTGTTTGCTGCTTACTTACTACTAGAAGTTTTTGTTTCTTACAAAGATCAATTTAAGACTACCTAACTAGTCTATCAAAAAAAGACAGAAATGTCAAGGCCCTGTTTTCTTGTTTTTCAAAAACTTGAAAAGGGCTCTTGAAAACTTCCGCGGAAACAAAACCTTTTTTGTTTCCTTATATAACTAGTATAGCAATTTTGCTAAAAGTTGTCAACTCTTTTTTTGCCCGTCGGTACAAACACCTTTATTTAAAACATTTACAGAACACACCGCTTGTTGCGTGCGGCAAACGCTGTACCGAAACGATACTACGGTTTATATAGATATTATAGCAAATTATGTTATAATGAGACAAAGAAGCACTGTATTATAACTTGAAGATTATTTGTTGAAGTGAGGGAAAAGCCCGCACCGAGCAAGGGGAATTTTTATTTCCCGGCGCAAATTTGAGGTCAACAAATAATCGCTCTGTCTACCCATTTCTTTTTACGAAAATTGGGTAGCGGCGATTATTTGTTAAGGGTTACTTCAAATTGCTTTTAACAAAGTCGCCGCTTTTTTATGGGTTGATTTGAAAACTAAAAAAGACAGGAGCCTTAGATGACATATAATTATCCTCGGCGGGGTTTCACACTTATTGAATTATTAGTCGTTGTTCTTATCATTGGGATTTTAGCCGCGGTAGCTGTGCCGCAATATGAAACAGCCGTTGCAAAAGCGCGCGTGGCGCGGCTACTACCGCTACTTAAAACATTGCGCGACGCACAAGAATCCTATTATTTAGCAAACGGCCGCCACGCGCTAACCTTTGAGGAGTTGGATGTGGATATCCCCACACCAAACAGTATTACGGCCACCCACCCGGCAGCCGACGGGATTCATGTATATGGAGACCAGGCTATCTACGATGATTTTAACATCTTGCTCCTTTCTCATTCCGGTAAAATCGTCTATGCTACTCTCACCAAACCTTTCCGCGCAGAATTTGGCATGTATCTGACGGGTACCAGCGATACGGCTTGCAGGGCCACGGGTAAAGTTGCTATTGCCGGGCTTAATAATACACGGGCCAACGCCTTAATCCGTTCCATGGGCGGAACGGAATATTACCGCAGCAGCGGCAGTATCTATTATTGCTTGCCGTAGAATTATTCCCCTTCCAAAGGGGGAACTTTTCCGTAAACACAAAACTATTTCCGTGGGCCAAAAGACCTAGAGGCGTCTAGGTCTTTTGACTCTTGTTACGGATTTTCAATCCCGTTATACTATAAGTATGAAAAGAGTAGATACGGTAAAAATCTTACTTTGTTTTTTGTTCTTGTTGGCCTCTGGCGGTAATGCCGGAGCCTGGGGCATTTTAAACGAAGTGAGAAGAGATGAAGATTTTGGAGTGGACAGGTTGGTAGACAATGTACCTATCCGGTATGTAATTTCGCCGGAAATTACCCCCAAAGAGGAAAAAATCCTCATTAATAATTTGCACATGTGGCCGGCGGAAACGTTGCGTCAAATCCGACAAAGCCACCGGGAAAAGGAATTTGCCGATATTATCCCGTTGTTGCAACGCAATGTTAGAACAATGAAAGTGGACAGAAGCACACCATACGACATCTTCTTCTCTTTTGATCCCATTCTCCCATCCAGAGGAGTTTACCGCCATAAAACACACGAAATTTCCGTCCGTACGGACTTGCGCTCCTATTTCAAAAAAATCTCCTTACACGAAATCGGCCACTACTACGGCATGGCTGATCAATATGAATCTGCCCGTGTCCACGCCAATACCAACCATTCCAGCGACCCCAACCTCGAGGCGGGCAGTATCATGAATTCTTTTGAGCAAACCGATTTCATGACGTGCGATGACGTGGACGGATTCATCAATTTGATTGATTTTCGCTTGGCCCAACGACAGGGGCACTTTTCCGAAAGGGCCACCCGCGGATGGACCAGTTTGTGCCCCAACAGCAAAAACCTTTACCGGCAGGCCTATACTGTCAACCGAAACCCGCACGACACCATTCAATTGGATAGTCTGCTTACCAAGGAAAACACTTTTGATCAAGGGAAAGCCATCCGGCAAGAATGGGTTACCCGCACCCAGGAAGATTTGCTCTCTTTATTTTTGATTGCACAAGGGGATGCTGTCTTGCACGACCCGCAAAATAATCTCGTTCATCAAGTGCTTTCTTTCCATGGAGTACCCTTGTGCCCCCTGGCCAAAAATGGGAAGAAAACCCTGCGGAAATTCTTTTATGAACAGATTAAAGAAAATGTTTATAATATTTATATCCAATGTTACCAAGACCATGTTTTCCGACACGAATACGTTTTGCCTATAGGCGGGAAATTTCCTTGGACTGTTCACTGGCCTGTTCCTTCCTCCCCCAACACGCACGGATTTTCCCCGGAGGATTATGCCCTGTCGGCCAGATTCACCCGCGAAGAAATTGACAACGTGCAAATTATCGGCACTCATACCTTACCCGACGGCAGTTCTATCCATATCCGTTGGACACATTCCTTTGCCGGTAACAACTCACGCGTGGAATGGGATAACGGCCAAACGATCACCTATCCCTCGCTGCAAAGACGTTTTGCCGCTTTTTCCATGCAAGATACACTCGCCCCGGAAAATATGAATCTTTTACTAAAAACCAAACAAGTGTACGATTCCCAAATCCCGGCTATCCGTAGTTTTTACGAACACTTTTATTTACCTTTGTTTCCTTCGCAAGAAGAAAGATTTCGGCAGGCCATCAAAAAAGCTCTCTCAAACCCCTAAAAAATTTCCGCACCGGCAACTAACCGGTGCGGAAACTTTTGTACACCTATCTCATCTTGCAAAAATTGAGGGAGGCCGTACCCCTTACCGGGGCTTCCCCACAAAGCGTGGGCTCGGTGGCACTCCCTAACTACAGTATAAACATTTTATGTAAAATTTCAAGACCTAATTTTTAGTTTTGTTTAACTCTCTTTTTTTGCTATAATAAAAGTAATAATTGTGATGTTTATGGTGCGGTGGCCAAGTGGTAAGGCGTCAGTCTGCAAAACTGATATTCGTGGGTTCGATTCCCGCCCGCACCTGATTTTTTGGAATAGAAACCGCCGTAAGGCGGTTTTTGTTTCAGAACATCGGGCGATGGTAGCAACGCAAACTGCTTTGCGTTGCGCCGGAAAGCGAAAGGCGTAGCGTTGTACGAGTTTTGCCGGTAGGCAAAGGTGAGTACCGCAAGCCCGGCCTGCAGGCATTTGCGTCAGCAAAATGACCGCAGGGAGTTCCCCCTCTCTAATTTATTTTTCAAAATAATACTTGTTTGTACCTAGATCTTGATTGGACGGCACTTTTTTCCCGGTAACCTGTTGGCATAACTTGTTTGCGCGGTCATGGTCTTTAAGGGCATAACACGCCCGAAGATCATTCCAGGTAATGTTGCCGGAAACCGAAGTGCCAAAATAGATTCCTATACTTGGTAGTCGGTCATCCCTCACAACGACCAAACATGGATAATTCACTGTCCCCGAAGGAGAGGGTAGAAAAACCGTCATATGGTTTCTGTCGAAAGCCACGTCCAGTAAATCCCATTCACTCGTATATACACCCGTAGATAAATAATACCGTTCCTCGGCCTGTTTAACCTCCGTAGCGATGGTGATTAACTGAACCAATCGCGCCTTGTCCACCGCCAACTGGTATTGCGGTACGGCAATAGAGGCCAGTATGCCGATGACAAGAACGACCACCAATAATTCAATAAGGGTGAAACCGCGGTGATAAAACAAGCCGTCACTCTGAACCGCTGCCTTGTTGTCATCCTCAGATCCCGCACCGTCATGCTGAACTTGTTTCGGTATCTTGTTGTTCTTACTGTTTTTAAAAACGGAGGAATTCTGTGTCAAGCACGGAATGACACTAATTTTATGAGTTGCAAAGACACCCTTTTTAGACCTCCAAAACCATCGTTTCTCATCGACAACTGGGGGGGGGGGGGTAGAGATTAGTTGTTATTCTTTGCGTCATATTTTTCCCCCTGTTTTTAATCAAAATTTGTACAACTATAAAGTCAGTATATCAAATTTTTTCGGCCATTTTCCCTAACAAACAACAGCCTTTTTAAATTATGAAGGGAGTTTCCTCGTTTAGCGAAAAAACTCTATTTAGATAACGTTTCCCGCAAGGTATTTTCGATTCGTCGAGTAATACCCTTTTCGGGAGTGTCTCCGAATAAAGGCTGGTAAAAGTTGTGGAAGAAATTTTCCAACGATTTGGCTGGCAACCGATTCTCTTCGATGGCCCCCGGGCTAATGTCGTCTGTCGGTGCAGTAAAATAGGATGACGCGAAACCCTTCCGTATCAATAAGGTTTTTGCATCTACTTCTTGTCCTTCGAAGGTGGATGTAACGTGTATTTCAACAGAATCTTCGTCTATTTGATGATACTTAAACTGCTTTTTCCAGTCGATATAAACATCTTCATCCACATCATAAGACAAAGGAGATTTGGTGAGAACGACCGTCACTCGATTTTGTTCATCACGTTGGACGATGTCTCCTGGTGCGATAAAAAGGATTCTTTCTTCTGAGAGGAAAAGATTAAACAATTCATAATCAAGTTTTCCGTGTCTATAGAATCTATAATTGGGAGAGCCGTCTGCAGCATTGACAATGTCAAACGTTCGGTTAATAGTTTTCCCTTCTTGGTACTTGTTTGCAGAATTATGGCAAAGGGAGTTCCATCCTTTGGTTGCCCGTGAGGAAAAATGCCCATTATTCTGGGAAAGGCGTAAATCAATTAGATTAATAAAACCGTCCGCATCATCACACGTTAGCAAGGCACCATCATTCATAACACTACCTTGCACTGTATTAGCATTGCTAGAATATTCCGGATGAGAATTACGGCGCTCACTTTTGTATTGGTCCCCCATCCCGTAATAGTGACCAATTTCATGAATCAAAATCTCCGCAAACTCCTCCCTATATTCTGAATTTATACCTATACGATGAGCTCCGTCTTCATAACATCCCATGGCATTTGACCCACAAAGACCTTCCCGGTCTATCTCTAACGATACATCGGTCCATTCCGATGTTTGTACTTTTGCGAAAACCAAATTCTGTTTCAATACAGGCACAATATCTCGAAATTCTTGTTCCCGGCCGCTCTCCCGAATGAATTTCAACGTTTCTTGCGGCCAAGCACGCATACTGGACAAAAAAAGCTGTTCTTCTTGCGGCGTAATATCTTGTGAAACGGCATAGCGGATGCTTTCCCGCGCAAGCAGTTTGTCCACGCCGTAATCCTTGTATTTAACGGCTCCTGCCAAAACCCCCCACGGCGCCGCCAATCCGGCCAGTGGCAAGGATAAAAATATGCTTACAATAAGATAAAATTTCTTCATAACCTCTCCCCGCTTACGAAGCAACCCCATATGTTATAGTGTACCCTTCAACCGCCCAAATTTCAAGGGACAAAAGACCTATGTTTTATAGAAAAAAGGACCTAGGTAGAAATAGGTCCTTGGGCCAAGAAATCGGTGATACTAGTTCGCGATTGACTTAATATGAATATATGGATCTATCAGCAATCCATGAATCTTTGTTCCCGCACCGGAAAAAAGATACAATACTAATATGCCCAAAAAAGACACCTTACAACTTCAAATCAAAAATATTCCGTTGGAAGTGGAAACGGAAGGGCTAGGCATGGTGGAATTGACGGATCTCGTCGGACAGGTGGAAGAATATATGAATCACTTGGACACCGTGGATACCCTCAAACAAGCCCTGGCAACCGCCCTTCATTTTGCGATAGAAAATTACAAGCAAACGCATCTGGCGGGGGGAAAACGGCAGGAAGAAATTTCGCGCGTGAATGATTTGATTTTAAAACTTCAACACGCATTATCCGCTAACCAAGACTAATATGAACGACGAAGAAACAACTATCCCTTTGGCCGCACGCCAAGCTCCTAAAAAACTGGAAGATTTTGCCGGTCAACCACACCTATTAGGCCCGGGCAAAATGTTGCGGCGTTTGTTGGAAGCGGATATGATTAAATCAGCTGTGTTTTTCGGCCCGCCCGGTTGCGGCAAGACGGCTACCGCCAGGTATATCGCTTCGCGCACCCAGGCCTACACGGTGGAACTCAATGCCGCGGCCGCCGGTGTAGCTGATATCAAAAAGGTTCTGACCGAAGCCAAAGAGCGCGCACGGATGCCGGCCTTTGAACAAAAACGTACTCTCGTAATTTTGGACGAAATCCATCATTTTAATAAAACCCAACAAGATGTTTTGTTGCCATCCGTAGAGAAAGGCGATATTATCTTAATCGGCATTACGACGGAAAACCCGTATTTTTATATCAACACGGCACTTTTATCACGTTTTTCCGTGTTTGAATTTAAGGTTCTGGGCAACAACGATTTGCTTAAAATCTTAACCCGTGCCGCCCAAACCGAACACGCCCAAATTGATGAGGATGCCGCGGAATTCTTCATCACGCAAGCCAACGGCGATAGCCGCAAAATGCTCAACGCCGCTGAATTAGCTTTCGTCACGACCGAACCGGGCAAGGACGGGCTCAAACACATCAACTTGGAAATTGCAAAAGAATGCATCCAACGACGCCACTTAAACTACGACAAAAAAGGCGACGAACATTACGATATTATTTCCGCTTTCATCAAATCCATGCGCGGCTCGGACCCGGATGCCGCCGTCTATTGGTTGGCGCGGATGTTAGAAAGCGGTGAAGACCCGCGCTTTATCGCCAGGCGTATTTTAATTTGCGCCAGCGAAGACGTAGGTTTAGCCGAGCCGGCCGCTTTGATGATTGCACAAGCCGCCTTCAGCGCCGCCGAGGAACTGGGCATGCCGGAAATACGCATTCCGCTCGCGCACGCCGCTATTTATGTGGCGTGCTGCCCCAAAAGTAACTCCGCTTATCTGGCGGTGGACCGTGCGCTGCAAGAAGTGCGGGAAGGCCGCTACCGCCCGGTGCCGGACCATCTGCGTTCAGGCGGCAAAAACCGCGGATATAAATACGCACACGATTTTCCTAATCACTACGTAAAACAATCTTATATGCCGTACCCGAAAAAATTTTTTGAACCGGGCGTCTTGGGCAAAGAAGCCGCCCTGATTGAACGGCTCAAAAAAATCAAGGGGGAATAAATGGAACCCGAGGCCCCTTTCCGCGGACAAGTATTTACCGTTACCGCCATTACGCTCGCCGTCAAGCAGATGTTGGAGGGTGTGTTTCGCGGCGTATTTGTGGAAGGAGAAGTAAGCAATCTGCGTACGGCTGCCAGCGGGCACGTTTATTTTGATTTAAAAGACCGCGATTCCCTTTTATCCGGTGTCATGTTTAAATGGGATGCGCGCAAATTTGGCGACCAACTGCAAGAGGGCATGCAAGTGCGCGTAGGGGGCGATTTTTCGTGCTACGCTAAACAGGGCCGTTACCAACTTGTAGCCAAAAGCGCGGAACTGTTGACCAAGGGAAACTTATTTTTAGAATTTGAAAAACTCAAAAAAAAATTAGAGCAAGAGGGCCTTTTCTCCCAAGAACATAAACAAGAAATCCCCTCTTATCCGCAACGCATTGCCGTTATTACTTCGCCTACCGGGGCAGCGGTGCGGGACATTTTATCCGTCTTAAAGCGGCGTAGCCCGCATTTGGAAATTTTAATTATCCCTACCTTGGTGCAAGGGGACGAGGCCGCCGCGCAAATTGCCCAAGCCTTGGCTGATGCCAACCGTATTACACCCAAGCCAGACGTCATTTTACTGGGCCGAGGCGGGGGGAGTATAGAAGATTTATGGGCATTTAATGAAGAAGCCGTCGCCCGTGCTATTTTTAAAAGCAAAATTCCGGTCATATCTTGCGTTGGGCACGAAGTAGACTTCACCATTGCCGATTTCGTGGCCGATTTGCGCGCCCCCACTCCGTCCGCCGCTGCGGAGTTGGTGGTTAAAAATTCGCAAAACACACACGAATATGTTGCCGGTTTACAAAAACGCTTACTGCAAGCCGTAACTTTATTTTATGAACGTGCCAAACGCCGCTATGATTTAGCCCATAACGCGCCCGTTTTTAACCGCCCATCGGTACTCACGCAAGAAAAAGAACAACAATTAGACGATTTGACGTTACGTTTGGAAACGGCGTTTGCACAAAAATTTATTCAATTTAACCAACGTTTTGAAATTGCCTCGCAAAAATTACACGCGCTCGGCCCGCATGCGGTATTAAAACGCGGCTACAGCATTACCCGTAAGCAAGACGGTCGTATCATCAGCCGCGTAGGGCAAACACACAGCGGCGAAGAAATTTACATTCAAGTACAAGACGGTATGATTTACACACAAGTTAAGTGAGGTTTTTATGGCAACAAAATTAAATTTTGAAAAACAACTCTCGCGCCTGGAAGAAATTGTTACCAAACTGGAAGAAGAACAGACCGATTTGGACGCTTCGGTCAAACTTTTTGAAGAGGGCGTTATCCTTTCCAAAGAACTGGCACAAAAGTTGGAAACCGTCAAATTTAAAGTAGAAGAATTAAAGAAAAAAGGAAGCGAAATGATGCGCGTACCTTTTGATACCGACTTGGCAGAAAACGCAGATGACGAATAAAAAACTACGGCTGGATATGGCACTTGTTGAACAGGGCTTTTTTGCAAGCCGCACCCGCGCCCAAGCATCCATTATGGCGGGCGAAGTATTGGTCAACGGCGAGGCAGACACCCGCGCCGACCGCACCATCCTACCGGAAGATAACATTACACTTAAAGAAAAATCATGCCCGTACGTGTCGCGCGGCGGGTTAAAACTGGCCGGCGCACTTAAACACTGGAACATTTCCGTACAAGACAAAATATGTGTGGATATCGGTGTAGCGACGGGTGGATTTAGCGATTGTATGTTGCAGGCTGGAGCCAAAGAAGTGTACGGTGTAGATGTAGGTAAAGGCCAACTCGCCGACGAAATCCGCCGACGGCCCAACTTTCATTTTAAGCCGGAAACAAATGCCCGGTATATGACGGCAGACTTGTTTGATACGCCGCCACAATTTGCTGCGGTGGATGTATCGTTTATTTCGCTGACAATGATTATGGAACCGCTTTTTAAGGTAATGGCCGCCCAGAGCGAAATTATCTTTTTAATTAAACCGCAATTTGAACTTTCACCCAAGCAAGTACCGCACGGCATTGTAAAAACCGACGAAAACCGCCAGTTAGCCATCAAACGTGTGCAAGATTTTTTTGAAAACATCAAAGAAAAATACGGCGGGAAGTCGGGCGAAGTGATTGAGTCCCCGATAAAAGGCACTCACGGGAATACCGAATTTTTGTGGTATGTAAAATTAAACAAACCCGCGTAATTACGTTTATTGCTGAACTAAAATGGTCGTACTATCATAGGGGGTTTTCCCCACCATCTGACAGTACCGATGTCCCTTTTCAGTATACCACAAACATCCTATATTCCCGTCTGGGGTGTAGACAATGGCATAAAGACTAGAAAAAGGATCTCTATTACATACTATTGGGAATTCCGGTCGTCCCACACGCCTTGAAAAAGGACGGCATGTGAAATATTGTGTATGCAACCCCGGCACATTGGATTGATAAAAAACGGAAGATCCTTCAACCTCTACGTCCAATTCTTCAAAAGTATTGGCATACGAACCATTAGCTAAAAAATACCGTTCTTGCGCTTTCCCCCAAGCCGAAACCAATGCTATGCCTTCTATCATACGACTTTTTTCTACCGCCTTTTGGTATTGCGGTACGGCTATCGCGGCCAATATGCCAATGATAAGCACAACCACCAATAGTTCAATGAGGGTAAAACCCTTTCTGCCGTCACGCTGAATGTATTGCAATGTTTTGCAGTTTTCCAATTTATTTCCCATATATAAAACATACTATCAAAAGAAAAAAGTTTGGACAAGCTTTTGGCGAGAAAAATGATTTTTCTCCACGTGTAATTTCTTTCCTTGCGTAACTTTTTGCAAGATATTTTTCACCGCACGTGCTCCCCCCTCAACCTTTTGGCTTATTGCACCCCACCCGCCAAAAAAAATATACTTTATATAGGGCCGGTTCAACCCCCGGCCGCAGGAGGCGCCGTATGCCAAGAATAGAAGTTGATCAGAACCGCTGCAAGGCGTGCTACTTGTGTGTGAACGTATGCCCGAAAAAATGTTTGGGCCCGTCCAAAACCATTAGCAAAAAAGGGTATTTCCCCGCCGAAATGCAACACTCCGAAAATTGTATCGGCTGTGCGATGTGTTACCGCATGTGCCCGGATATCGCCATTACGGTAATTAAGGAATAATTTGAGGATTTTATCTATGAGTGAAAAAGCTTTACGAAAAGGTAACGAAGCATTGGCCGAAGGCGCTATCCGCGCCGGAATCCGTTTTTTTGCCGGATATCCCATTACCCCGCAAAACGAAGTGCCCGAATATATGTCAGCCCACTTAGCCGATAACGGCGGCGCATTCGTACAAGCGGAAAGCGAAGTCGCCGCTATTAACATGGTTTACGGTGCAGCCGCCACAGGTACGCGCAGTATGACCTCATCTTCCTCGCCGGGGATTAGTTTAAAGCAAGAAGGCATTACGTATTTAGCCAGTGCCGATTTACCGTGTTTAATCGTCAACGTGATGCGCGGCGGGCCGGGGCTAGGCAGCATTTCCGGTGCCCAAGGCGACTACTTCCAAGCCACGCGCGGCGGCGGAAACGGAGATTACCATATTTTAGTTCTTGCTCCCAATTCCGTAGAGGAGTTGGGAAACTTCCCGAAATTAGGCATTGAACTGGCCGAAAAATACCGTATGCCTTGCATGATTTTGGCCGACGGAATTTTAGGTCAAATGATGGAAAGCATGGCATTTAACTTTGACCCCGTAGACCCCAACAAATTGGGGAAATTTGACTGGGCAGTAGATATTAACAAACAAGGCCGCGGCAAAAGTAAAGTCTTCTCTTATAAAGGCGACAATTTGATTGCCGACGTAGTAGAACGTGCCAAACGCTACGGGCTTATTGAAAAAACCGAAGCCCGCTTTGAAGAACGTAATTGTGAAGACTGTGACGTCCTCTTGGTGGCTTACGGGCTTTCTTCCCGCGCGTGTTTGGAAGCGGTCAACAACGCCAAAGAAAAAGGGCTCAAGGTGGGTTTATTCCGCCCGATTACTTTGTGGCCGTTCCCGGCTAAACGTTTGGCTGAACTATCCAAAAAGGCAAAAGCCGTTTTGGTGGTGGAACAAAGTTTGGGCCAACTGGTACAGGATGTAAAACTGGCTGTAGGAAGCAATATCCCCGTCGGCTTAAATGCGTATCCTGCCGGAGGGCAACCGGACGGTGAGAAAATTTTAACTGCCGCCCAATCGCTTTTGACGGGCAAAAAAGAAGGATTGTTTGATTTGCAAGAACACGCACATAATTTTACTTATGCGTGTAAACGCGATGTATCGCTGGGCGTACAGGGTGACGCCAAAGGAGGCAAATAAGATGACAATTATTGCCCAAAAACCAAAAAGTTTAACCAATACTCCCATGCACTATTGCCCCGGCTGCGGGCACGGCATTGTGCACCGCCTAATGGGGGAAACCTTTGACGAACTGGGGATTGCGGACCGTGTTATCGGTATCGCACCGGTGGGTTGTGCCGTATTTGCCGACGATTATTTCGCTTGCGATACCGTACAAGGGGCGCACGGTCGCGGCCCGGCTATTGCCACCGGCGTCAAACGCTCTAAACCCGGGGCTATTGTGTTTTCGTACCAAGGCGACGGCGATTTGGCCTCTATCGGCATGGCGGAAATTGTACACGCCGCCGTCCGCAGCGAAAACATCACCGTCATCTTTATCAACAACGCTATTTACGGGATGACCGGCGGCCAAATGGCTCCCACCACGCTCGTCGGGCAAGTGGCTACCACTGCCCCTAAGGGGCGCGACCCGAAACTGCAAGGGTGGCCCATCAACATGTGCGAAATGTTGGCCCAAATTACGGGCAGTAAATTTTTGGCACGGGTAGCGGTAGATTGCCCACAAAACGTAATCAAAGCCAAACAAGCCATCAAAAAAGCGTTTGAAAACCAAGTCAACAACGTCGGGTTTTCCATGGTGGAAGTGTTATCCCAATGCCCAACCAACTGGCACGCCAGCGTGCCGCAGGCACTGGAGTTTGTGCGTACCAAAATGATACCGCAATATCCGTTGGGAATTTTTAAAGACGAGGGGGCCAACTAATGTACCAAGGTATTCGTATTGCAGGTTTTGGCGGACAGGGCGTAGTTTCCGCCGGGATTTTACTGGCACAAGCCGGCGTGGAAGATAAAAAGAACGCCAGTTGGCTGCCCTCTTACGGGCCGGAAATGCGCGGCGGCACCGCCAATTGTTCGGTGGTGATTACGGACGGAGAAGTTTACACACCCATCGTTTCCGCCCCCGAAACAGTAATTGTTATGAACGAGCCGTCCCTTCCTAAGTTTGAACCGCTTCTCAAAAAAGGCGGGTTACTTATTCTGAACAGTTCGCTCATCAACTCCCGCCCGACTCGTACCGATATCACCGTTGTATGCGTACCGTGCAACCAAATTGCACAACAGGTGGGAATGGACCGCGTGGCCAATCTGGTGGCTCTCGGTGCGTTTGTCAAACTAACCAAGGCCGTTACCCTTGACAGCGTAGCTGATGCTATGAAAAAAGTTTATAAGCGCGCCAAACCGGAAATGTTGGAACTGAAT
>JAEEGL014115015.1_pt1 | contig 13810 bp, 7 predicted proteins | sample 9134231 | NCBI WGS metagenome assembly JAEEGL01 (sample SAMN16246548, study PRJNA631951) | gut metagenome | biome: gut microbiome; feature: rumen; material: fiber-attached | host: Bos | place: Iran: Karaj | collected 2018-10 | reverse complement strand
GCAGACGTCCCAGCCATTCCGAGGCGGAGAGTGAGATTGTCATGAAGCGGCCAATGGTGTCTCGGTTCCCCGTTGTCGCAACATAAACAATCCCTGCAAGAATGATCAGCCCAAACAGGCCGGCGATTCGAATCCGCCGCGTGCGGTTCTTTTCCCGCAGGAACGCGAGCAGCAGCACTCCCGCCAGCAGGATAAAAACGGTTCTGCTGCCCGATAGAGCAATTCCCAGTCCGAAGACTGCCAGCCACGGTGTTGCTCCGAATCTGGGAGATTTCTCGAAAAGGACCAGAACAACCGCGCACAGGAGGTACAGTGCGTAGGTGTTCGGGTATTGAAAGAAGCCTGCCTGACGGCCTGAGACCAGGAACCAGCCCTCGCGTGGGAAAATCCAGCTCAGCAGCAGGGAAGCCAGCACCATAACGCCGGCACCGTATACGATCCACGGGAAAACGGTCTCTCGTTGTTCTGGTGAATACTGCTCCAGAACAAGCGTAAACAGTGGAAGCGGGAGAAACTGTACTGCGCCGACCAGCGCCATTCCGCGGTCTGTTCCCCACAGAACGCCGAGCAGGAGAAACAGCACAAGCCCGGCTGAAGCAAGGAAAGCCGGGCTCTTTGTGAAACAAAGGTGTTTGGTTTTCAGCATAGCCAGCAGCATGCCGGCCAGCATGACGCTGATGACGGCAGAGGTCCATGGGAAGAACAGGCCAAGCAGGTACGGCGCAGACAGCATCAGCCACTGAAGCATGCGCAGCATGCCGTCCTGTTCGTATCTCGTTCTGTTCTTTCCTGTCAACACTGATTCTCCGTTTCTCTGCGTCCTGTGTCTTATTTCATCAGATTGTCCAGAAGATACTGTGCGCTGCGTGTCTGGCTGACACCGATGCTCTGCACAAGCAGCACATCCTGTACACCGTACTGTTCGGCCACGATACTCACAGGCGTGAAGTTCTTTCTGTAATCCAACACGTACACTTTGTGGTAATGCTGTGTCAGAAATACCGTAAACGGGTTTCCGTAGGAGTCCTTGATCACCAGGCAGTCCGGAGCATCCGGAAGATTGTCATTGGTAATGACGGTAATCGGGTTATCCCCGGCGATGAAGCAGTTGTACTTCATTCCGCGGTCCGCCTCGCTTTCATCCACGATTACGCTGGTATATTGGGGATAACCGGCAATCTCCATGTGGATCTGATCATTTCCGGGCGGTACATAGGCAATCATTTCGTCGGGCTTGAAAAGATTCTTTTTGTTGATGGAATAATAGCTCGTGCCGCAGAATTCACCCATATTCCATTCCTGATACTCGCTCAGCGGAACCGGGGCGAAGCCGGCAGTCGCGCAGAATTCCTCGTACGCGTAATAGGCTCCCAATGCCGTCCAGTGGTGGTCCGTATTGTAATAAAGATACTCGCTGTTGTGCGCCAGTAGATTGTTGAAGGCATTTACTTTGAGAACATTCTCGTTCTCCAGCGCAAACATATAGCGCAGGGCTTTTCCCTGATCCGCACTGCCGAGCTGCTCAAGCATCTCCGAAGACAGGAGCACACTGATGCCGGTTGGGGCCGGGAGGTTGAAGAAGCGGATTCCTTTCGCGGCAAGCGCATCTCCGGCTTTGTTCATTAAGCTTATATGGTGATCTGAGGCGTTCTGGTCAAAGCCCAGTTTGGAAAGCGCCGTTCCGTCAATGACGACCAGCTCTCCGAACATCTCCATCTCCTGCTCGCCATTCATACCTTGCCAGTTTTCGATCACTTCATTGGGGTCTGCCGGTTCCGTCGGGAGTTCCGGCTCCGGCTGTGCCGCTGCGATTTCCGCCTGTTTCGCAGCTGCCTCCGCCTCCGCCTGCTCCAGCAGCGCGTCAAGGCTGTCGTTGTCATTCGGTGTGCTTCCCTGGTTCAATGTGACTTCATTTTTCCCGAATCCGTGCAGGATATTCAGGCCGTCTGAAATCCCCAGCATGGTTTCTCTCCCGGGAAAAGTGTCGGAGAACCATGTTGTAATCCCGTCAAAATAATCTCCGCTCAACAGGCTGTCCACCGTGAATTCGGGAAATTCCGTGAGGGTCCTGCGTTCCCGCATGGAAGTCGCAGGGCGAAGCGGAAGCAGAAATGCAACCAGCGTCATGAGAAACAGAACCGCGAAAAAAGGCCCCGCCAGTTCAAGCTCGTGCTCTCTTTTGCCGCCTCGTCTGTTGTTTTCTTCGTCGTGATTCATATACAGTCCTCAGAATTGAAAATACAGGAAGGGATTATAGCTCTCTCCAACCAGTGCACAGGTGGAGAGCAGCAAAAACAGAATCGGAAACAGAACCCGTCTGCACCCTTCCCAGATGCCGTTTTTCGCCAGTGCATCGGAAAGCCGTTTCGGTATCGGCGTGCAGGCGATCACCGATACGATCAGGAGGAAAAGATTGTTTTCCAGCATCGTCACGGAGACAAAGTCCGTAAGCGCGTTTCCATTCACTCCGAACAGACCGAGAACAACGGTCCATCCCAGCCGGATATCCGTAAAGTGGAACAGAACCCACCCGCAGAAAACAATAAAGATCAGATACAGGTGCGGAAGAATGTGGAGTTTGTCCAGCACTTTCTTCAGAAACGCTCTTTCTATCATCAGGAAGACAAAATAGTACAGTCCCCACAGAACAAAGTTCCAACTGGCTCCGTGCCAGAGCCCCGTCAGAGCCCACACAATAAACGTATTCAGAATGGTCCGGAGGATGGAGCAGCGGTTCCCGCCCAGCGGAATATAGACATAATCCCGGAAGAAGCGGCTCAGTGACATATGCCATCTTCTCCAGAATTCCGTAACGGATTTGGCAACATAGGGATAATTGAAGTTTTCCGGGTAATGAAGCCCCAGCATCTTTCCCATGCCGATGGCCATGTCCGAATACGCGCTGAAATCCAGATAGATCTGCAGCATGAATGCTGCCATTCCCAGCCAGGCACCAAGAACGGTGATTCCCTGCAGTTGGATGAGATTGTCGGCAAACATGGCCGGATCGGAAGCCACGCTGTCTTTCAGCAGAATCGCGTCCGCCAGCGCGCCACACGGGTTGGCAAGGAGCGCCTTTTTCGCCAAGCCGACTGTAAATCTGCGGATTCCGTCTGTCAGTTCATCCGCTCCGGACCGCTGCACAAACAATTCATCCGCAATAGTGTTGTATCGGACAATCGGACCGGCAATGCACTGGTGAAACAATGCCGCATAAAGCAGCACATGCCAGTAAGCTCTCTCTGCAGCTGCGTCACCGCGATACACATCGACCACATAGGTCAGCAGCTGGAAGGTATAGAATGAGATTCCGATCGGCAGGGTGATTTGCTGAACCAGCGGAGGAACATCCCCAAAAATGGAACAGACAAGACCGGAATACTTGAAGACGCCAATCAACAGCAGGTCAATTGCAACAGCAAAGATCAGCCAGGCCTTCCTCTCTCCGGGGCTCTCCGCATAATCGATACGCAGCGCTGAAAACCAATCCACTGCCGCCATCAGCATCAGAAGCAGCACATACTTTGGCTCTCCCCATGCGTAGAAAATCAGGGAGAACAGAAGCAGCGACACGTTCTTTGCTTTCAGGCTCCTGCAGAGCGCATAACTCAAAAGGGAAAGCGGCAGAAACGCATATAGAAATATCAGGCTGGAAAAAACCATCTTATTTCTCGATTGTCCTTTCTTGTTCGTTTCAGATGTTCCATTCCGAATTATTCCTTCGGAACGCGGCTCCCGAAATACTCTTCTTTTTCACTCTCTGTAACGTTGAGCCGCTTGCATACATCCTTGATCAGATAATTTGCATAATCATTCTCCGTGATGGTATCCCGCAGCAGTTTGACCCGCTCGGTCCAGAGCTGTTCCGTCAGCCCCCATCGGGTATGATCACGGGCGATTTCCGGACGCAGCAGTTCTTCATACCGGTCAATTTTATCCACGACATAATCGTCCGCAAAAACGGTATCCATCAACTGCGCAAAACGGCGCAGCAGCTTTTCCCGGAAGGAATCGTTATTCAGAAGGTTGTTCAGCGTATGCGGCATTTCTGAGCCAACATTTCCAATCTGGTCCAGGATGATTCTGCACCCACCCTGCCAGTAGTGAAACGCCCAGTCAAGGTCATACAGCACGTATTCCCAGCGATTGCCGTTTTCCGGGGAACGGTATGCCCGCAGATTACCCTGCGTATCGGTATTGCCACAGTACGCTTCAAACAGGAACCAGTCGATCATGCTGTCCAGATTGATTCCGTCATTGAGCATTCTGTAATTTTCCGGGTCTGAAAGATCCGAATGCCAGCCGTAGTCCACCATCAGGTTGTAATAATCCGACTCAAAAACAGCAGGCGCACGAAAGCCTTCCACGCTTTCCACGGATACCCCAGTACGGTTTGCATAGAACTGTCTGGTAATGTCGTCCTTCAGGCAGTAAATTCCATAGTAAAGACCATTCACATAAAGGACACAGAATTTACTCTGCTGTGTATAAAGCGAATCGGAAGCTTCCAGGCACAGATCCTGAACCAGTTCATTCCGAAATACGGAGAAATTGAAATCCTGACCAACTCGAAGGGAGAGTTCGTCGTAATCCGTCATCCCGCTGCCGAAGAGATCGCAATGCAGCATTCCCCCGTAACGACCTGTAAAATTGACTCCCATGCTTTTCTTCTGCATGCTGAGGCTGGTCCAGCCTTTCATGCTCATCTCGCAGGCACGGTTGAAATCCGCATCCGTTCCGTACAGTGCAAGATTTGCCGGAATGGTCTGTTCCCGGATTCCAAATGTGTAAAGGCGCTCAAAGCTCCCCCAGTCATCCACCACCAGGCTCAGGACCGGCAGGGTATGTCCCTCGTTCAGAAAGTAACTGAACGTTGCGACACGGCTCTGGCATGCGTTCTCTTCCAGCGAAATGGCGCGTATGACACCAGTCCGGCTCAGCGGAATCGGTCCGGAGTACAGAGCGGACTTCGCTGTCGGGACGCTTCCGTCTACGGTGTAATGAATCTCCCCTGCTGCAGCCAGTTGAACGGAAACAGAATCCACCCCGTTATAGCTGCCCTCTTTCGTAAGACTCACCGGCAGATCAGAAACCCGGCGACTTCCATCCCGGTTTTCAAGCCCGGGTGTTGGGTCTGTGAAATAAAAAAAGCCTCCGTAACCCGGTAGTCTGCCCGCACTGCCTTCTATGGGAATATCATGCAGAAAGATATAATCGACCGTTTTTTCTTCCGGATCCGTCAGATAAAGGGTCTCCTCCACTGCATTCAGGGAAAAGCCGGTGTTTTTTTCATCCGGCGGGTATTCTTCCGAACAGGCAAACTGAATCAATTCTCCCGGGGCCAGCGATACGGCCGGCAGCTGCCATCGAGGCTGATCTTCCAGTCCGGTGGACAGGCGATAGCCGGACAGTTCCAGGACGTCTTCCGACATGTTTTTCAGTTCCACCCAGTCATACAGACTGCCATCGGTGTCCGGATGTTTCTCATTGGAAACCATGACCTCATTGATCTGCAGCCTGGCAGTTCTGAGATCAGAATCACTCCAGGCATCAAAACCCGCCCTGTCATTCGGGAATCCAGGGCTGGGCCATTTTGTCGGCGCAAAGGAGCCGTCCGGCTGAATTGCAAGAACGGACAGGTTCTCTTCGGAGAGTTCGCACAGGAGTTCATCCTGAACCATGCCGTCAGGATCGATCAGATAAAGAGTTTCACCTTCCGTCAGTCCGAAGCTCCCACAGAAGAGCACCATTCTCTCACCAGAGGAAAGCGTCTGATCAGAAATCGGCTGTCTTCTTTTTTTCGGCTTGTCCGATACCGTCCAGTTCTTCAGGGAAACCGCATTCGGAGAGATGTTCTCAATTTCAACCCAATCCGAAAAGCTGCCGCTGTCATCCATCAGAATTGCCGGATTCCGGAGATCGAGCTCCGAGATCCGAAGCATTTCCCCGTAGTCCGGTCTCGGGGAAGACATCGTTTCCGCCTGTATGCTGTTTTCGGTAACAGGCTCTCTCCCAGGCCAGGCTGAACAGCCGCTCAGCATCAGGCACAGGGCAGCGAGCGTTAAAATCCCCGCTTTTTTCATGTTCGAAATTATACGTCAAGTTCCATGAAAATGCAACAACACCGGCAAAGAATCCCGTATATTTGACTTTCTGCAAACATACGGGATTCTTTTTCAAATGATCCTGCAGCGAAAAATACGGATCAGTATTCGAATACTCCGGAGAATACTTCTGTCGCTCCTCCGGTCAGCAGGATTCCTCTGTCACTGTAGTTTACCGTCAGGTCCCCTCCAGCCAGAGTTACCGTGATATCCGCGCCCCTGTCACAGAGGCCGTTTTCCACCGCAGCCACCACAGCCGCACAGGCACCTGTTCCGCAAGCCAGCGTCTCACCGCTGCCCCGTTCCCAGACCCGCATACGCAGCGCCGTCCGGCTGATCACGCGGACGAATTCCGTGTTCACCCGCTCCGGGAACATCGATGCGTGCTCGAACTGCGGGCCGATCTTTTCCAGATTCAGAGTATCGATGTGATTGCAGAACACGACACAGTGGGGATTACCGACAGACAGGCAGGTAATCTTCCACTCCTGCCCACCGATCATGGCAGGGCTGTTCAACAAAGCCGCTTCTCTGCTCAGCACAGGGACAGCTTCTGCCCGAAGCTCGGCCTTCCCCATATCCACTGTAACGGAACTCACCACTCCATCCCTGCAATAGAGTTTCAGCCGTCGGATTCCGCCCGCCGTCTCCACAGAGAGGAACTCGGTCCGAATGTACCCCCTGTCGTACAGGTACTTGCCGATATAACGGAGGTTGTTCCCCGCCATTTTTCCTTCGCTTCCGTCCCGGTTAAAGCTCCGCATGCGTACATCTGCAGCGGCTGATGGCTCCAGAAGGACAATACCGTCCGCACCGATGCCGTAATGCGGCTGACAGAGTGACACGCACAGTGACTCCGGGCAGGAGATGCTGCCGTCAAAGTTTTCGATAAAGATGTAGTCGTTTCCGCAGTCCTGCATCTTGGTAAACGGAATTCTCTGCCTCCAACGGCGCATTCTGTTGAGGTCAACAAGCTCCGTGTTGCTCTGATGATACCGTCCCGCGATGCTGTCCGCGAGGGCATTCGCCGTGTCGAGTGAGGTCAGGCAGGGGATGCCCAGCTGCATGGCTCTGCGGTGCAGTGCGATATAATCGCCCATCGTTCCGTCCTTCACGGCACCGGTGTAGACGATCAGCCGCAGGTTTGTCATTTCTGCCTTTTTCGCAGCATCCGCCGCCAGAAGCTCTTCCGCCTCAAACTCTTCCACCGGCAGCCCTGTTTCCGCGATAGCGGCTGCAGTTCCGGACGTGGCATAGAGCTTCATCCCGAGATCATGGAAGCGGCGCGCAAGCGGAAGAATCTCCGGATAATCCGCAGTTTCCACACTGAGCAAAACACCGCTGCCCGCATCCGGAATCTGAAATCCCGCGGCAGTCAGGCCTTTGAACATCGCTTCGGCCAGGCTGCGCCCGATGCCGAGCACCTCGCCGGTCGATTTCATTTCCGGGCCGAGAATGGAGTTCGCATCCGAGAGTTTCTCAAAAGAGAATACCGGCACTTTTACGGCATAATAGGGTGGGGTCCGCCAGAGTCCTGTCCCGTAGCCGAGATCCCGAAGGTTTTCACCAAGCATGATATGCGAAGCGATATCCACCATCGGAACGTTGGTGACCTTGGAAATATACGGAACCGTTCGCGATGCACGTGGGTTTACCTCGATGACGTACAGCTCATCCTCATGGATGAGATACTGGATGTTCACAAGGCCTCTGGTGCCGAGTGCCAAAGCCAGCTGTTCGGACACTTCGCAGATGCGGTGGAGGAAGCGGTCGGTGAGATTATAGGGAGGATAGACGGCAATGGAATCCCCGCTGTGCACGCCAGCCCGTTCGATATGTTCCATGATTCCCGGGATCAGCACGTCTGTTCCGTCGGAAATAACATCAACTTCCAGTTCAATTCCCGGCATATACTTGTCCACCAGAACGGGGTTGTCGATTCCTCCGGCAAGAATTCCCTTCATGTAAGTTTCGGTCATTTCCGCATTGCGGGAAATGCACATATTCTGCCCGCCAATTACATAGCTCGGCCGAAGAAGCACAGGATAACCGAGCTCCTCAGCTGCAGAGAGCGCTTCCTTCAGGCTGGTCACGCCGAAACCGCGCGGACGGCGGATTCCGAACTGTTCCAGCAGCGCGTCAAAACGGGCGCGGTCTTCCGCCGTATCGATGCCATCGGCAGAGGTACCGAGGATCGGAATCCCCTTTTCCGCGAGGAATTTCGTCAGTTTAATTGCCGTCTGCCCACCGAAAGCCACAACCACTCCGATCGGCTTTTCCACTTGGATGATATTCCAGACGTCCTCTGGACAGAGCGGTTCAAAATACAGCCTGTCCGCCGTATCATAGTCCGTGGAAACCGTCTCGGGATTGTTGTTGACGATCACTACGTCATAGCCCATTTCTCTGAGACTCCAGACACAGTGAACGGAGCTGTAGTCGAATTCGATTCCCTGTCCGATGCGAATCGGACCGGATCCCAGCACCATGACCACCGGTTTCCCGGAACGCTGAAATGAACGGGATTCACAATGCCCATCGCAGCAGGAATAGAAATATGGTGTAGCCGCATCGAATTCGGCAGCGCAGGTATCGACCATTTTGTAGGAGAAGTCCGTCTCTTCGGCAGGAAGCGCCGCGCAGAGATTCCTGAGCGCACTGTCGGAGTATCCGAGTCGTTTTGCGGTATGATAATCCTGATCCGAAAGGTTTCTGCCTTCGATACGAAGCTCAAATTCCGCCATGTTTCGGAGTTTGTACAGGAAAAATGGGTCGATCCCGGTAATGTGATTGATCTCTTCCACGGTAATTCCGTGCTTCAGTGCGGCAAAAATCGTGAAAAGCCTGTGGTCATCCTGCGCTCCAAGCAGCTCTCTGATCTCTTTTCCTGCAGGCAATTCGGCGTTCAGGGAGTCAAGGGAGATCTCTGCGCCTCTCACCGCCTTCATCAGCGCCATCTCAAAGCTCGGTGCAATGGCCATCACTTCTCCGGTCGCCTTCATCTGAGTTCCGAGCCGCCTGCTTGCATGCGGGAACTTGTCAAAGGGCCATTTCGGGAGCTTTACCACGACGTAGTCCAGTGCCGGTTCAAAGCAGGCACAGGTCTTGCCGGTGATGTCATTGGAAATCTCATCCAGGGTATAACCGAGGGCCAGCTTCGTGCTGATCTTGGCGATCGGATATCCGGTAGCCTTGGACGCCAATGCCGATGACCGCGACACGCGCGGATTCACTTCGATCACAGCATATTCGAAACTCTCCGGATTCAGTGCAAACTGGCAGTTGCAGCCGCCTACGATGCCAAGCGCGGTAATGATATCCAATGCCGCGCTGCGCAGCATCTGATACTCCCGGTCAGCTAAAGTGAGCGCAGGTGCCACCACAATGGAATCGCCGGTATGGATGCCCACAGGATCAAAGTTCTCCATAGAGCATACCGCGATCACGTTCCCGGTACTGTCCCGCATGGTCTCAAATTCGATCTCCTTCCAGCCGGAGATACACTTTTCCACCAGTATCTGGGTAATCGGTGAGAGATCCAGACCGATGCGGGCAATCCCGCGGAGTTCCTCCTCAGTTTCGGCTATGCCGCCTCCGCTTCCTCCCAGCGTATAGGCCGGACGGACAATGACCGGATATCCGACCTTCTGTGCGATAGCGAGTGCCTCCTCTACCGTGACGGCAGTCGCAGACGGAATCACCGGTTGTCCCATCTCTTCCAGTGTCACGCGAAACCGCTCTCTGTCTTCCGCTTTTTCGATGCTTTCGATATCCGTACCGAGCAGTCTAACGCCATACTTTTTCAGGGTGCCGTCGCGGCTGAGCTGCATAGCAAGCGTCAGGCCAGTCTGACCACCCAACCCGGCCAGCAGCCCGTCCGGACGCTCCTTTTCGATGATGCGACGCAGTGTCTCAGGTGTCAGCGGTTCGAGATAGATGGCGTCGGCCAGCTTTTTATCCGTCATGATGGTTGCGGGGTTGGAATTGACCAGCACGGTTTCAACATGCTCCTGCCGCAGTACCCGACAGGCCTGTGCCCCTGCATAGTCGAATTCTGCCGCCTGCCCGATGACAATAGGTCCGGAGCCGATTACCAGCACTTTTTGTATGCTTTTATCCTTCGGCATCTCCAGCCTCCTCTCCCTGCATCAGCCGCATAAAGCGGTCAAAAAGGAATTCCGTGTCATGCGGACCAGCACAGGCTTCCGGGTGAAACTGTACCGTAAAACAGTGTTTACCCGGATAGTCAAGTCCTTCGCAGCTTCGGTCGTTCGCGTTATAGAAACTCAGCTTTGCCTTTCCTTTCATGCTCTCCGTCTCTACGGCATATCCGTGATTCTGGGTTGTGATCCAGGTTCTGGTTCCGTCCGTGACTGGCTGATTTGCGCCGCGATGACCGTACTTCAGTTTATAGGTAGTCCCCCCCATGGCCAACGCACAGAGCTGATGACCGAGGCAGATTCCGAATACCGGGATCTTTCCGACCAGTTTTGCAATCTGTTCCACTTCATAGGTGTTTTCTGCCGGATCACCAGGCCCGTTGGAGAGCATTACACCATCGGGAGCCATGGAGAGAATTTTCTCCGCTGGAGTGTCGTGCGGGACAACTGTTACCCTGCAGCCCCGCTTCAGCAGACTGCGGATAATATTCTTCTTGGCGCCATAGTCGATCAGCAGTACATGCTGTCTGATTTTCGTTTCCGGTTCGGGTAAGAACACTTCAGCCACCGGCGTGCTGACCTCCCGGACTACGTGCTCCACCCGATAATTCTGAGCACGTTCGAGGTTCTCCGGCACTTCAGAACAGATGCAGGCATTCATAACTCCCTGTTCCCGGATCATTCTGGTCAGCGCTCTGGTGTCGACTCCGCAGATGCCGGGAATCCCATTCTCCGTCAGGAATGCTTCCAGTGCTCCCACACTGCGAAAATTCGACGGCTCGTCACAGATCTCCCGAACGACATAGCCGCGTGCAAAACATTTCCCTTCGAAATCCGCCGGGATCAGTCCATAATTTCCGATCAGGGGAAAGGTCTGCATGATAATCTGGCCGGCGTAGCTGGGGTCTGTCAATGTTTCCAGATATCCCGTCATCCCGGTCGTGAAGACCAGTTCGCCGATCGTTTCTGCAGCTGCGCCGATGGCGAGGCCTTCAAAAACCTCGCCATTTTCCAAAACAAGATATGCTTTTTTCCTTTTTTCCTGTTGACTCATCTTCTCTTCACTCTGCCCTGAGTATCATATCATTCCACTGTTTTACAGCGTTGCAGCCATGACTGCCTTGATGGTGTGCATCCGGTTCTCTGCCTCATCAAACACAATGGACTGCGGTCCCTCGAAGACCTCGTCGGTTACTTCCATCGCTGTAAGCCCGAATTTATGATACACCTCAAGAGCGTTCTCCGTTTCAAGATCATGATAGGACGGCAGGCAGTGCATAAAGCGGCATTGCGGTCCGGCTGCATCTATGAGATGCTGGTTTACCTGGTACGGCAGCAGATCATGGATCCGTTCTGCCCAGACTTCCTCCGGTTCTCCCATGGAGACCCAGATGTCGGTATAAAGGACATCAGCCCCCTGTACAGCTTTGATCGGATCGGTCTCAAATTCGAGGACTGCACCGCTCGCCTCAGCGGCTTTCCGGCATTCGGCAACCAGCTCCGGGTTCGGAAAATATTTTTCCGGTGCGCATGCGACAAAATGCAGCCCCATCTTTGCACAGCCCACCATGAGGGAATTGCCCATATTGTAGCGCGCATCTCCGAGGTAGACCAGTTTTTTCCCCTTCAGACCGCCGAAGTGTTCACGTATGGTCAGCAGGTCAGCGAGAATCTGAGTCGGGTGAAATTCATTGGTCAGGCCGTTCCAGACCGGGACTCCGGCATAGGCGGCAAGTTTTTCCACGCGTGTCTGCTCAAAACCACGGTATTCGATACCATCGAACATCCTTCCAAGCACCCTTGCGGTGTCCGCAATGCTCTCCTTCTTTCCGATCTGCGACCCTTTGGGGTCGAGATAAACCGGATGGATCCCAAGATCTGCTGCCGCCACTTCAAAACTGCAGCGGGTTCGGGTGCTGGTCTTTTCAAAAATAAGCGCAATATTCTTTCCTTCAAACATCCGATGAGGAATTCCTGCTTTTTTCTTTGCTTTCAGATCTGCGGCCAAATCCAGGAGCCCTTCAATCTCCTCCTGGCTGAAGTCCAACAGCTTCAGGAAACTCTTCCCTTTCAGATTCATACACATGCTCCTTTGATCACATTCACCGCAGTTTCCAGCAGCTCTTTCGGGATGTTCAGGGCAGGAAGGAGACGGACCTTGTCCTTCGCCGTCAGGCAGAGGACCCCGTTTTCCATGCAGGTTTTCACGACATCTGCTGCAGGCTTCGCTGTCTTAATGCCGATCATCAGGCCCATTCCGCTCACCTGCTCGACGCCGGGGGCATCTTCCAACGATGAGAAGATCCATTCGCTCTTTTCCTTTACCTCAGCCAGAAGGGCATCATCAATCCGGCTCAGAATGCTCAAAGCTCCCGCACAGCAGACCGGGTTTCCGCCGAATGTAGAGCCATGGTCGCCCGCCCCCAGCGTATGTTCCGTTTTCTCGCCGAAAATCACTGCGCCGAGCGGCAAACCGCCGCCAAGCCCTTTCGCCGTTGAAATGATGTCAGGCTGAACGCCGTAATTCATGTAGGCATACAACGCCCCGGATCTGCCATTGCCTGTCTGCACTTCGTCAATGAGCAGCAGGATATCTTCTTCCCTGCAGAACGCCGCCAGTCCCTTTACAAAGTCCTGTGACAGAGGGATCACGCCGCCTTCTCCCTGGATGCACTCAATCATAACGGCCGCTGTCTTGTTCTCAGACGCAGCTTTTTTTACCGCTTCCAGATCATTTGCCGGAGCGTGGACAAAGCCCGGCGTCAGAGGCTGGAAGAGTTCATGGTAATGAGCCTGCCCGGTTGCTGCAAGAGTCGTGATCGTACGTCCGTGAAAGCTGTTTTCCAGCGTTACGATGGTGTGATACTCAGGTCCTTTCTTCTCCGCGGCGTATTTGCGTGCTGCCTTGATGGCGCCTTCATTTGCCTCCGCGCCGGAATTGCAGAAGAAGACTTTCTTCATGCCGGTTTTCTCACACAGCATCTTGGCAAGCAGCGCGCAGGGCTCCGTATAATAAAGGTTCGACATGTGCTGCAGTTTTCCGAGCTGTTCCGTTACCGCCGCCTTCCAGAGGTCATCCGCAATGCCGAAGGCGGTGACTCCGATGCCGCTGCCCATGTCAATATACTGCTTTCCGGTTTCGTCAAAGACGAGAGATCCTTTTCCGGAAACGAGTTCTACCGGGAAACGCGCATAGGTGTTTGCCACATATTCGCTGTCAAGTTTTTTCAGATTTGTCATAGCTCAGTCTCCTCTCCGAACACCATGGTTCCGGCTCCTTCATCGGTTAATATCTCCATCAGGATGGAATGCGGAACTCTTCCATCCATGATAATGACACGTTCCACGCCCCGGTGAATTGCATCGATGCAGCATTCCACCTTCGGGATCATTCCTCCTGCGATAACATCCTGTTCAAACAACTCAACCGCTTCCCGAATCGTCAACTCCGGGATCAGGGTGCTCGGGTCATTTTTGTCACGCAAAACCCCGGCGATATCTGTCATCATGATCAGTCTCTCGGCCTTAAGCGCCCCTGCGATATAG
>JAEEGL013544313.1_pt1 | contig 13810 bp, 13 predicted proteins | sample 9134231 | NCBI WGS metagenome assembly JAEEGL01 (sample SAMN16246548, study PRJNA631951) | gut metagenome | biome: gut microbiome; feature: rumen; material: fiber-attached | host: Bos | place: Iran: Karaj | collected 2018-10 | reverse complement strand
TCAATAACAGTTCCCTCAACAACCTCCCCTGTGTGAATTGTTTTGAACGATTCGTTAAGCATCTGTTCAAAAGTTTGTTCTGACATAATTCTGAACCTCCTCAATAATGTTCTTTGGGGTTGAAGCCCCGGCGGTAATCCCAACAATTCTGGTAGTGTCAGGTAATTCCAGATGTAGGTCATCCGTTGTGTGAATAAAATATGTATATTTGCATCGCTGCTGACATATCTCATAGAGTTTCCTAGAATTGGAGCTGTGTGCTCCGCCAATAACAATCATGGCATCAGCTCCCTGGGCGATCCTCTCCGCCTCAGACTGTCTTTCGTCAGTAGCATTGCATATTGTATTCACAACATTAATATTGTAACCATTATTTTTAAAGATTTCAACGTTTTCTTTAAATTTATTTCTGTTAAATGTAGTCTGCGCAACAACTGTATATTGCTTATCCTTATTTTTATCGAAGTTTTCGGCACTTTCGCGGCTATCGCATACCCAAACATCGTCCCCCGCATAGCTTACAATTCCTTCCACTTCCGGGTGATCCGCGCTGCCTATAACAATAATTCCTTGACCTTTTTCGCTCTCTTCTGCCACGATCTTATGTATTCTTTTAACAAAAGGGCAGGTGGCATCAATGATCGTCAGACCGCTTTCCTCGATTTTCCTGTGAACTTCCTTAGTAACTCCGTGGGATCTGATAATAATTATCCCTTCATGAAGATTTTCAAGTTCTTCCGGGCTGTTAATAACCTTAACGCCCTTTTTCTCAAGGTCTGCAACCACAGTCTCGTTATGGATTATGGGGCCGTATGTATAAATATTCGCGCCACTGTTTTTTTCTATCTGCTCATAGACGGTTTCCACTGCCTTGGTTACGCCAAAGCAAAAGCCCGCATGTTCGGCAAGTACTACTTCCATATAGCCTCTCTTTCCTCATTTAGCTCTATAGAGCTCTATGATCTTACCGGCAACTTCCTCTATGGTCATATATGAAGAGTCCACAAGGATCGCATCCTCAGCCTGCTTGAGAGGAGAATTCTCTCTGTGGCTGTCTCTGTAGTCTCTGTCGATGATGTCCTTCTCGATGGTCTCGATATCGCAGGCAACGCCCTTCTCTGTTAGCTCCTTGTAACGTCTCTCGGCTCTTACTCTTGAGCTTGCTGTAAGAAATACCTTAAGATCCGCACCGGGAAGAACCACGGTTCCGATATCCCTGCCGTCCATAACAACATCCGTGGTCTCTGCAAGTTTCTGCTGAAGCTCCACCAGCTTTTTTCTCACATCACCGTTAACACTGCTGGCAGATGCCATATTTCCCACAGCTTCGGTTCTGATAAGTCCGTTGACATTCTCTCCGTTAAGATAAACTACCTGAACGCCATCCTCATATTTGATGGTGATGTCCGCAGTTTGGCAGGTTGCGCTGATCTTGTCGCTCTCCTCTGCCTTGATACCGTTATTTATCATATAAAGGGCCATGGCTCTGTACATGGCTCCCGTATCAACATAAATAAATCCAAGTTCCTTAGCAACCATCTTGGCGATAGTGCTCTTGCCTGCTCCTGCAGGTCCGTCAATTGCAATGCTCTTTGCCATAATATATAACTCCTCGTAAAAAATTTTTATTCTTCCGCTGCGGAAACACCGCTAAGATGCCCTGTTGACCAGGCAACCTGAAGATTAAAGCCGCCGGTCTCGGTATCCACATCAAGAACCTCTCCCGCAAAATACAGTCCCTTAACAAGCTTGGACTCCATGGTGGAAGGGTTGATCTCCTTGACGTTGACGCCGCCTCTTGTGATGATCGCTTCGTTAAAGCCTCTCGTTCCTGTGATCTCCATTGGCAGGTTCTTGATCAGCTTAACAAATGCCTGTCTCTCCTCCTTGGTGATCTCGTGAACGGGCTTCTCGGGATCTATGCCCGACAGCTCTATCATAACCGGGATAAGCTTCGATGGAAAAAGACCTCCCAGCACATTTTTAAAATGCTTGTTAAGTCCCTCTTCGAAGTCCCTGAGAACCCTCTTATCAAGCTGTTCCTCATTAAGCGCAGGCTTAAGATCAATGAACACCTTGCCAAGCTTGTCCTTCTCATAATGGCAGCTGGCAGTAAGAACGAGAGGACCGCTGATACCGAAGTGGGTAAAAAGCATCTCTCCAAAGCCGTCATACACAGCCTTGGGTTTCTTGGCCTTCTTGGATCCGCCGTTCTCACCGGTCCCGTTACCGGCCTTAGTGTCGCCCTTATCAGATAAAAAGAGCTTGAGACCCACATTTTTAAGAGACAAGCCCTGCAGATCCTTGCACCAGCTCTCTTTTACCTCGAAGGGAACCAGTGAGGGAAGAGGCTCCTCGATGCTGTGTCCCGCATCCTTGGCAAACCTGTAGCCGTCTCCTGTGGAACCTGTGGAAGGATAGCTCATTCCGCCGGTACATACAATGATGCTGTCGAACTCCTCGCGGGTTATGGGATCGTCATCCACTGAATAAGTCAGGGCTGAAACCACGCCGCCGCTACTCTCCACCGACAGGACATTGGCATTAAACACCACAGTGACGCCTGCCTTAACCACAGCATTGTACAGTGTCTTGATTATATCCGAAGAATGGTCGGATACGGGAAAAACCCTGTCTCCGCGCTCAACCTTCAGCTTACAGCCGTTACTTTCAAAAAAGTCCATAACGGCCCTGTTGTCAAAATCATAAACAGCGCTGTAGAGGAACCTGGGATTTCTCTTAACATAGTTAAAATAGTCCTCCACCTCGCAGGCGTTGGTGACATTGCACCTGCCCTTGCCGGTGATGTAGATCTTTTTACCGGGCTTTTCGTTTTTTTCAAAAATAGTGACGCTACCACCGCTATTCGCGGCAGCCAGCGCCGCCATCATGCCGGCCGCACCGCAGCCGATAACTGCAATTTTCTTCACTAAACTCTCCTACTTGTTGACGTCCCCTGATCTGTAAGGATAACCGATCATCGGATCGTCGGAAGCAAAATCAATCTCATCATTTAAATAAACCTGATAATTATTCCAGGTCTCTTCCAGCATCTTAAGGTCTGCCTGAACCTCGTTAGGCTTTTTCATACACAGAGCCACCACCAGCGCATTGATAACGCTAAGGGGCGCCACCAGTGAATCAACGATGGAAGCCATCTCGCTCTTGGCAAGAAGGTTACAGGAGGAATACAGGTTCATGGGCGAATGAACAGAATCTGTAATGGTGATGACCTTGGCATTCCTGTCATTGGCAAACTCCATGCACTTCAAGGTTCTCATGGAATATCTGGGGAAGCTGATTCCTATGATCGCGTCCCTGTCGTTGATCCTTATCATCTGCTCAAACATCTCGCTGACATTGGTGGTTTTGATAAGAAAGTTGTTGCCTCTTATCATATTCATGTAAAAGTGCAGGAAATCCGCCAGGGGCTCGCAGCTTCTGATGCCCACGATATAAAGGTTCCTGGCCTTAAGTATAATGTCAACGGCAGTCTTGAAGGCTGCCACGTCGATGTTGTTGATTGTGTGCTCTATATTCGAAATATCCGACTGAAGGATGGTGGACAATATCTCGCCTTCATTGCTCTTGCCAAACTTCCTTCCCACCTTCTGAACTGAGCCAAATTTGTCGCTGACCCAAACAGAAAGCGCCTTCTGAAACTCGGGATAACCCTCGTAGCCAAGGCTCATGGCAAAACGGACAACGGTGGATTCACTCATTCCCACGATCCTGCCAAGCTCTGCCGCAGTCATGAAAACAGCCTGCTCATAGTGGTCACAGATATAGGTGGCAATTGACTTCTTGCCCTTACTCATCCTGGGATAACATTCATTTATTCTGGTAATAACATCAACATCCGCTTCGAAGCGCATTACATCCCCCTTGATAAACGCTTATTACTTGCTGAAAGCCATGTAGGCTGACTCAAGCATACTTACGGATGAAGCCTCATCCAGATCATAATCCCCGGTAACAGCCATGCAGCCTGCGCCGTGGATGAATATCCACATCTTCATGAAAAGATCCTGTGCATTACCTGCACCCTTGGCAACTGCCTTGTTTATCTCTTTAACAACATTCTCATTACTGCCATTTACAAGGTCATACATGCTCTTGGACTCAGGTCCCTGCTCAGAGATGAAAAGAAGTCTGAACAGATGAGGATACTTCTGAGCAAAACCGATGTACGCAAGACCCAGATCAACGAAAGGAACCTCGTGGGACTTGGTGTAATCGTTGTAATAATCTTCGTAGTAAACGGCTGCCTTATCGTAAACGTCCTTTTTAAGCGCATCCATATTTTCATAAATGCGGAAAATAGGCTGTGTGGAGCATCCTGCTGCTGCCGCAAGCTTCCTTGATGTTATCTGCTCAAAACCTTCTCTTTTGGTAATCTTGAATGCCGCATTTACTATTTCTTTCTGTGTAATGGTTGCTTTTCTGGACATGTTTTTATGCCTCCCCAAAGATTTTTTAATAGAATGTCATTAAGATTTTCAATGACACGCGTTATTATTTTACAGAATGAGCCCACCTCTGTCAATGGATTCACTAAGTTTCTCTTAAGTTTTATGACGCTTTTTCAATTGAATGGCATCTTCTAAAATGATAAAATTAATAGATGACATTTTTTACCAAACGGGGGTAATAAATATGAGCAGACCACTTATCTGGGCACATCGAGGAGCCAGCGGCCACGCCCCGGAGAACACCCTCTCGGCCTTTGATCTCGCGGCCAAAATGGGAGCCGACGGCGTTGAACTGGATATTCAGCTTACCAAGGACGGCGAGATTGTCGTCTGTCATGATGAAAAAATAGACAGAACCAGTAACGGTGCGGGATTTGTCAGAGACTATACTCTGGCTGAGCTTAAGAAGTTCAATTTCTGCAATGGCAACCTTTTTTATGAGGATGCCACAATTCCAACCATGGAGGAAGTGTTTAATCTCCTGGACCCAACAGGACTTACCATCAATATAGAACTCAAGACCGGCGTCTTCTTTTACCCCGGAATTGAGGAAAAGATCGTTGATCTTACCCATAAAAAGAACTGGCAGGACAGAGTCATCTACTCTTCCTTCAATCATTATTCGATCATGAAGATAAAAGAGATCGATCCTGACGCAAAGCTTGGCTTTTTGTACGCGGACGGTTCCCTCGACATGCCCCTCTACGGACATCAGCAGGGTGTCGATGCACTTCACCCCGCTCTTTACAATCTGCAGTACCCTCATTTCATGGAAGACTGCAGAAAACACGGACTTGATGTAAACGTATGGACCGTCAACAGCACCGCTGATATCAAGAGATGCATTGAGCTGGGAGTACACGCCATCATAACCAATTATCCGGACAAAGCCAATTCCCTTCTTAGCTACAGAGAATCGGAGGAAGCATGAATAATGTCAAGCTCCTTGGGGAGGAGGATTTCCTCTCCGCCATGGAAAACGAAGTCAAGGACTGGCGCAAAAAATATGTCACCAGAGGTCAGCTAAAGAGCCGGGACAACATAGCTTTTAACTACTATGTATGCGATCCCGAAGGAGCCCCAAAAGCCAGCATCACTCTGGTTCACGGTCTTGGCGAATTCTTCGGCAAATACCATGAATACATCTGGTATCTCACCCGGGCGGGCTACAAAGTCTTTTTCCTGGAACAAAGAGGTCACGGCTATTCCGGGGGAAAGCCCAAGGCAGTGGACACCATCTATATCGACAGCTACAGGACCTACGTGGAGGACCTTCACCGTTTCGTGGACAAGGTGGTGGTTCCCGAGAGCAGGGGCCTTGATATGTTCATCATCGCCCACTCAATGGGAGGCGCCATAAGCACTCTTTTTCTTGAGACCTATGATGGTTACTACAAGGGAGCTATCCTTAGTTCCCCGATGTTTAAGCTCCTGGCGGGCAATGTCAATCCCGTCCTTCGCATTCTCCTTAAGGCCTATGCGATAATCTTCAGAAAAATGTACGACCTGGGGCCCAATCAGAAGCACTTTGATCCCAATCCGGATTTTGACAAGAGCAGTGCTCTTTCCAGACCCAGATTCGATTACCAGCTAATGTTAAGAATAAGGGATCAGCACTATCAGACAAGGGGCGCAACCTATGGCTGGGCCCTTGCCAGTATGCGGGTTCACTATGATATTATGAGAAATGCGGGAAAGCTACGACTTCCCATCACCATTATGACCGCAGGCCGCGATCATCTTATAGACGAGGCGGGTTATGAAGAGTTTAGCGGACTGGCTCCCGCTGCCAGGATTCACCACTATCCCACCTCCAAACATGAGATCTTCAATGCCGATGAAGACACAAGAAAAGCTTATTTTCGGGATGTTTTTGCAACTCTCGAGGGATATCTGACTCACTAAGGAATGGAAAAATGCCAAATAACAGTAACGACTTTTTTAAGACAGGATCCATAAGCGCCTCCGGAAGACGCTTTATTTCCGATGCTCCCAAGGACTTCCACTACACCTCCTTTGAGACCAAAAATCTGCTGAGAGCCTACGCTCCCGAATCCGATACGCCTCTTTTATACAAGAAGGCAGCGCTGGTGGAGCTTGAGCCACATCTCGTTTTTAACAAGGACAAGATCACCTTAAGCTTCAACATATATTCCGGTCAGGGCCACAGCTACGTGCTTAAGGACATTGCAGAGCTGATCAGGGCAATTGATGAGAACAGCACCGTCAGCTACGGCAAGCATCTGGAATTCACCCACGATCTGTCGGCCTTCTCCGATGCGTCAAAAAAGATAATCAGATTCCTTAGGGATTATTTCAGACATAAACAAAATGGCTTCACCTACTCCTACGCCAAGGGCCACAGCAAGCAGATCGAGCTTGAGGGCCATGAGATTGACGAGTTCTTTAGCTCCGTTTCAGGAGTTTACTACGTGAATAACGATTTCCGGGCAAAATACAGCGAGGAGCGCTATCTGGAGATAGTTCCCGTATTTCCGCCCATCGACCTTCACATTGACAAGACGCCGGGAGGCATCACCTTCGAAGCCAGCTCTTTTACCATGTTCGAGGGCTATTCCTATCTGTATTTCGAGAGGCGCAGGAAGCTCCACATGATCCCGAGAGTGGACGCTGAGCCTGTTATTCCTTTCCTCAGATTCCTGTCCGCAAGAAGGACTGAGAATGAGCTGTTTATTTCGGAAAAGGATCTGCCTGTTTTTTCAACGGGGCTCCTGCCTGTTATCGAGGAGTATTTCAACGTAGGCTCCGATGGTTTTGAGGCTTCAATGTACACTCCGGACATTCCGAAGTTCAGGCTCTATATCGATATGCCTGACGATTTCACCGTAACCTGCGACCTGCAGGCTCTTTATCATGAGGGAAAAAATACCGAAGAGGCCTATCATGTTTTCGAGGAGCCCTCGGCTTTTGATGCAAACGATGCCCGTGACAAGGAGCAGCTCCCCGTTATAAGACGCAATCTTTTTGCAGAAAATCAGGCCGCCAAGGCCATCAGCCCCCATTTTGACAAGCTTGATGCGGAAAAAGGACTTCTGATCCTCGGGGGCGAATCCGCAGAAAGCGATAGGATCTATACCTTTATTACCGATGACATTCCGTCCCTTGACCGCATCGGAGAGGTCTATCTGTCCGATAATATCAAGGCTGTTCATATTGTTAAGTCGCCCAAGATCTCTCTTGGTGTGTCCGTTGTTTCAGACCTTCTGCAGCTGTCCATAGTGCCGGAGGATCTGACAAATGATGAGCTGGACGAGATTCTTACCAGATACGACAGGAAGAAAAAATACTTCAGACTAGGGTCCGGAGATATCGTGGACCTCTCAGGCAATGAGATGGAGCTACTGTATACACTAAGGGACGGTCTGTCTCTGACTTCCAAGGATATTCTTGAGGGACACGCAGCGGTGCCTAAGTTCAGGGCGCTGTTCCTGGACGATCTGTCGGGACAGAGTAAGGACTTTTTGGGGCCGCATCTGTCAAGAAGCAGAGAATTCAAGGCTTTGGTGGACTCTTTTAACGAAGACGAAAAAGCTATTCCTCTGCCCGAGAGTCTGTCGGAGGTTCTCAGAGACTACCAGAAGACCGGTTTCCAGTGGTTTGCAAGACTTAGGAAAAACGGCTTTGGCGCCGTACTGGCAGATGATATGGGCCTTGGTAAGACGCTGCAGGTGCTTACTCTTCTGCTTTCCATCAAGGAGAAAAATATTAAGGAGGGCAAAAAGAATAAGTGCTCCCTTATCGTGTGTCCCGCTTCCCTGGTCTACAACTGGCAGCATGAGATACAGAAGTTTACACCGCAGCTACACTGCGAGCTGGCGGTTGGAATAAAGCCCGACAGAGAGAGGGTCACCTCGGAGATTGACGAGGAAGGTACCGATGTTATCATTACTTCCTATGACCTTTTGAGAAGAGATATTGAGCTGTACAAGTATCTTTCCTTTGAATGTGAGATCATTGATGAAGCGCAGTTTATCAAGAATCCAAGCACGCAAGGTTCAAAGGCAGTTAAGTCCATCAGCGCTTCCTTTAAGATTGCCCTTACGGGAACCCCTATAGAAAACAGGCTTAGCGAGCTCTGGAGCATATTTGATTATTGTATGCCGGGGTATCTTTTCAGCTACAAAAAATTCCACGACGTGCTGGAGGGACCTGCTGTTTCCGAGAAGGATGAAAGTGCCATGGAGAGGCTTCGCAAGATGATCGCGCCTTTTGTGATGCGTCGTCTTAAGAAGGATGTCCTTAAGGACCTTCCGGATAAGCTTGAGGAAAACATCTACGCTCCCATGACCAAGGAGCAGGCAGAGCTCTACAAAGCAAGGCTTCAGCATATCAAGATGATGGTGGAGCTTAAGAGCGATGAAGATTTCAAGAAGGACAGGATCGTTATCTTGTCGGAGCTTACAAGGCTTCGTCAGATATGCTGCGATCCCGGCCTTGTTTACGATGGCTATCAGGGAGGCAGCGCCAAGGCGGATCTGTGCCTTGAGATGATTAAAAGTGCTGCAGAGAGTGGCCACAAGATGCTGGTATTCTCCCAGTTTACATCAATGCTGGAGAGACTCACTGCCCTGCTTAAGAAAGAAGGCATCGGCTACTATCTCCTTACCGGTGCCACCAAGAAGGAAGATCGCATCAAAATGGTTGACACCTTCCAGGAAGATGAAACACCTGTATTCTGCATCTCGCTTAAAGCCGGCGGCACAGGCCTTAACCTGACTGCAGCGGACATCGTCATCCACTACGACCACTGGTGGAACCGCGCCGTCGAGAATCAGGCCACCGACAGAGCCCACAGAATCGGCCAGAAGAACGTGGTGACCGTATACAGGCTTATCATGCAGGACACTATTGAGGAGAGAATTATTCTCCTTCAGAACAAGAAAAAAGAGCTGGCTGAGCAGCTCTTATCTTCGGATTCACTTAGCACTCCGAGCCTTTCGAGGAAGGATCTGCTTGAGCTGTTGGGGTGATAGTAGAGCTTGAGGATGTGATACGGGGGCGATTTTTATACCAATGGGGACGGTTCTAAATGGTAAAGTTTTTGCAAAGAAAAAACTTTACCATTTAGAACCGTCCCCATTGGTATAAAAATCGTCCCCTTGTCATCTACATTGTCAATAGATCAAAAATTTCTTCCACTCAATTCCTTGCGGCTCGGTTTGATGCTCATTAAGCAATACCTCTACCTCTTCATCTGTAATTTCTTGCGGTTCTCCGCCTTCATAGATAATGGTATTGGCCAACCGCTGATCAGCTTCTCTTTCTGCTTTCTGGTTAGCTGCTTGATGCTGTACTCTCTTTTCATGGCCTCTTCTTTGGTCTCAAACTCCTCATAATAAACGAGCTTTACCGGAAGCCTTGGTTTGGTATATTTCGCCCCCTTGCCTTCATTATGAGCCGCCATCCGCTTTTCCAGGTCATTGGTCCAGCCGCAATATAAAGTGCCATCGGCACATTCTACCAAATAGGTGTAATTCTTTTTTTCCATATAATTATTTTAACGCGGAAAAAGCAGCAAATACAAATCAGGCTGCATTAGTAAGTATCAAGACTATTCCGGAAATGATCAGCATAATTATCACAATCTTTTTAACATATTTCTCGTCGATCACACGGGCGCTGAGCATGCCTGCCCCAAGACCGGCCAGCATGCATGGTGCCAGCCATAGAGCCATCTTCAGAGCTTCTAAGGTGATTATTCCATACAGACTGTAGAGAATGATCCTAAAGGAGTTCTCAATCACAAAGACCAGGCAGATATTTGCCTTGAAAGCCTTGGAATCCTCAGTCACTCTGCCTATATATGCGCCAAGCAGTGCTCCCACGCCGTATAGGCCGCACAAAAAGCCGGATAAAATACCTATGACCGTCAGAAGTATCCTCGACTGCTTCGCTTTTTTCGAAGAAAGCTCTCTAAAGAGCATCTCTATACCAACCAAAATCACAAGCACGCCGAAGATAATCTTAATGACTGTCACATCAGCATTTTTAAGAAAAAGAACACCTCCAAGGCTGCCGGCAATCACCAGAACCGATAGCGGGATGCAGATTTTTAAATCTATGGATCTGCGCTCTTTCCAGCTGATTATCAGATTGGTGGGATAGCCAAGGATCAGCTCCACCGGAGAAATATTAATATTGGCATTGCCAAAGCTCAGTATTGAGGTAAAAACCAGAGTGTTGGCAAACCCGCACAGGCCCTTAACAAAAAAGGCACAAATCGTTGCAATTATCCAAAAGATCATAGTTTTACCCAATATGAATGATAACCGTGATTAAAAACCTTTGCTCCGTCAGGTACCTGTCTGATGCAGTTGTATACGTTCACGATATCGCCCACCGCGCTAAAGACCATGCAAATGGAATAAAGTGCTACAGCTACGGCCAGCACAACAGGCACCGCTATAAACTGCGCCAGGATTACCCAGGCAGCAAAAGGTAATATTCCCAGAACAATTGCAGGTCCCAGGGACATGATCACGAATCTGCTCTTGCTTATATAATCCTCACTATAAACAAACAATGCACCTGAGGAAGGAGCGACATAGACTTCTTTTTTGGCAGCTCTGGGAAATAAAACAGCATGAATATATTCGTGGATCCACATGGAAACTATCAGAAGCGCCACGAATATACCCATGACCACAATAAAAGATTTCATCTCACTTAGCAGCGCCTGCTTGGTAATTCCGGCATAGTCAGCCTTAAGCCTTAGCCAAGAGATTGCCCCCATCAGCAGTATCAGCGGGAGTAATATTAAGGTTCCTATAGAAAAAGCCTCCCAGGTTGTGTCCGGTTCCTTAAACTGAACGGCGCCCTCAGGTAATTCTTTGCCGCTGGCAATCGTATCTATATCCCCTTTGAGAACTCCCATATATTCAATATTCCACATGTATTAAATTCCTTTATTTATCTGTATTTTTGACTATCCAAATTGCCGGTAAAATGCAGATTACTTTAGCAATAGCACTTATTATGGCATTATCATCAGCAGTCAGCTGCGCCCCCTGTGTTTACAAGAGCATGCTCAGGAATTTTTTATCATCTCTTCAAGCATGGCAGCAGCTTCGCCAACAAGATCATTGCAGGTTCTGCCTGTGCCGGTTCTCTGAGCGATCAGGGTCTTACAATCAAGACTTCCGTTCTTATCAAGAAAGGCCTTCTCATATTCGGCAGCCTTATCTATACCAAGCTTTTCAAGCATAGCTACTACGCTAAGATATGTTCCGCATTTACCATCAATACTTCTTGGAGCGGGCACCAGGTTCTTTGCCTCATCCTCAGATACACCAAGCGTCTCTGCAAATGCTAACGCCAGGGAAGTTGAACAGTTATTGCCATTTTTGTGAAAATTCCTGGCCTTAGTTTCTAATTCTGTCATAATGATATCCTCCTACAAAAAAACTAAAATCAATTGTCTGCTGCAATAAGCCCGGAAAGAGTGTTAAATAATTCAGGATACTCCTGCTTCATCCTTATTGGTCTGCCCTCCGTATTAAGAAAAGCATGGGATGATGTGCCCAGGCAAACCACATTTCCGTCCTTATTCTTCATTTCATAAGCAAGGTGGAGCTTAACTCCCTTGAACTCTTTTACTGAAACACTTATCGAAACCTGATCAGCGAAGGTCGTTGTCTTCTTGTAATCACAGGTTACATTCAAGACCGGGGAGATGATCCCCATCTCCTCAAGTCTGGCGTAATCCCAGCCTATCTGCGAAAGAAAATCCACCCTTGCCTCCTCCATCCACCTGATGTAGTTGGAATGGTGTGTGATCCCCATCCTGTCAGTTTCGTAATATTGCACTGTATGAATATAGTCCATGTCATAACCTCATGTTGAAAGCCAACCAAAAACTGTCACATCTTACTATATCGCCATGGTCAGTTAAGGTAAAGGAAAAAATCAGGAAACATAAGATAAAAAACGCCCCGAACATTTCTGTCCGGGGCGCGTGGATTCAGTTAAGGCCCTAACTTAGTTTAGATGCCAGATATCTCTGTTATATTCATTTATTGTTCTGTCTGAGGAGAAGAAGCCTGCCTTGGCAATGTTGGTCAGCATCATCTTCTTCCACTTATCACGGTTCTCGTAATCAGCGAAGATCTGATCCTTCTTCTCTATGTAGCTCTCAAGGTCGATGAGAGTCATGAACCAGTCCTTGTTAAGGAGCTCGTCGTGGAGTCTCTTGAGGTTCTCCTTGTGACCAACCTTAAGGGCTTCCTTGCTGGTGATGAAGTCAACAGCTTCCTTGATCACTTTACTCTTCTTGTAGTAATCCTTGGAAACGTAATCAGCCTTCTTGTAGTGCTCGATTACTTCATCAGCGCTGACACCGAAGATGTAGATGTTGTCATCGCCTACAAGCTCGTGGATCTCTACGTTGGCACCATCGTCTGTTCCAAGGGTTACGGCGCCGTTCAGCATGAACTTCATATTGCCGGTTCCGGAAGCTTCCTTGGATGCGAGAGAGATCTGTTCTGATACATCGCAGGCAGGGATAAGTCTCTCAGCGTAGCTTACATTGTAGTTCTCTACCATAACTACCTTCATGTACTTGTTAACATCAGGATCGTTGTTGATGATCTCCTGAAGAACAAGAATAAGGTGGATGATGTCTCTTGCGATTACATAGGCAGGAGCAGCCTTGGCACCAAAGATGAAGGTAAGAGGTCTTGCAGGCTTCTTGCCGCCCTTGATCTCAAGGTATTTATGGATAATGTAAAGAGCATTCATCTGCTGTCTCTTGTACTCGTGAAGTCTCTTTACCTGAATGTCAAAAATGGAATCGGGATCAACCTCTACTCCCTCGTGCTCCTTGAGGTAAGCAACCAGCTCCTCTTTTTTGCCTCTCTTGATGGCCTCAAGCTTATCAAGAACTGCCTCATCGTCGATGTGGTCAAGGAGCTTCTCAAGTTTGTTTGCATCCTTCTTGAAGCCGTCTCCGATGGTCTCTGACAGGAAATCTGCCAACGGATGGTTACAGGAAAGAAGCCATCTGCGGAAGGTGATTCCGTTGGTCTTGTTGTTGAACTTCTCAGGATAGAGCTTGTAGAAATCATTAAGTTCACTGTTCTTGAGAATCTCTGTATGAATAGCTGCTACACCATTGATTGAGAAGCCATAGTGGATATCGATGAAGGCCATATGTACCTTCTTCTGCTTGTCGATGATCCAAACCTTGGAATTTCTCTTGTACTTGTCGCGGATTCTCTTATCCAGCTCCTTGATGTAAGGAACAAGCTGTGGAACGACCTTCTCAAGGTATGCTAAAGGCCATGTCTCAAGAGCTTCTGCAAGAATTGTATGGTTTGTAT
>JAEEGL013242246.1_pt1 | contig 13810 bp, 11 predicted proteins | sample 9134231 | NCBI WGS metagenome assembly JAEEGL01 (sample SAMN16246548, study PRJNA631951) | gut metagenome | biome: gut microbiome; feature: rumen; material: fiber-attached | host: Bos | place: Iran: Karaj | collected 2018-10 | reverse complement strand
TAAACCTGATTATGTGTTTTTTACAAATAAAGTAAGGTATGAATATGCTTTGGATGCATATCCGAGGACGTTTAAAGATACTAAGAAAATTCTCCTTTCTAATATTAAAACAGAAGGTGAGATCGATGAATTAATTGTGAATTATAACCTTGTAATAAAAAGAGGTTGGGAACACTTTGATAATGCTGTGATACTTGCACTGAGATTAATGAACAAACTTAATGCCGATGATGTTTATCTCGCTGGCTTCGATGGATTTAAGACCAGTTATAACGAGAGTTACGCAGATGTTTCGCTTCCAACGCTTAACCCTGATGGTAAATGGGAAGATCTTAATGATGAGATTAAGAATATGTATAAAGATTTTTATGAGTCTGTAAAAGACAGGATGAAGATCACATTTCTGACAGAGAGCATTTTTGAGATTAAATAATTAATTTATATTAATGTTTGAGTGGAAAGATTTGGATGATGGTTGAAAATCAAAATCAAATATAACAGGAGAAGGATGTGTTTAACTTAGATTTATTCATATCAAAATATGTGACTAGACGTACAAAACCGATGTTTTATCAGGATATAGAGAGTAATTTAGATACATTATCTGAAAAAATTGCCGGAAAATCGATTCTTGTAATTGGTGGAGCAGGATCAATAGGATCTTCTTTTATAAAATCAATTCTACCATTTAAACCATCATCTCTTATAGTTGTAGATGTAAATGAAAATGCTCTTGCAGAATTAACCAGGGATTTACGATCCACTAAAGGGATGTTCATCCCAAATGATTATGTTACTTATCCTATGGACTTTGCATCTCCGGTTTTTGAGAAGTTGTTCAGAAGAAGAAAAGGTTTTGATATTGTAGGTAATTTTTCTGCACATAAGCATGTAAGATCAGAAAAGGATATTTATAGTATTGAAGCTCTTTTACAAAACAATGTTATTCATTTAAAAAAACTTCTTGATCTTCTGGTCGAATATCCACCAGAGAATTATTTTTGTGTCTCGACTGATAAGGCAGCTAATCCGGTAAATATTATGGGTGCCAGTAAGAGGATTATGGAAGATGTAATATTCACATATTCGGATTTGTTTTCTGTTAAGACAGCGCGTTTTGCAAATGTTGCATTTTCAAATGGATCACTTCCTGCTGGTTTTATCTCAAGAATTCAAAAATTACAGCCATTATCAGCTCCTTCTGATGTAAAAAGGTATTTTGTTTCTCCGGAAGAGTCTGGACAGATATGTTTGTTGTCCTGCCTTTTAGGAAATAATAGAGAGATATTTTTTCCGAAACTTGAAGAAGCTCAGATGATGACATTTGATGGAATAGCTACCAACCTGCTTGAAGAGCATGGATATAAGGTGCTTCTGTGTGCGTCGGACTATGAAGCAATAGAAAGGGCAGAGGATCTTAAGCATGGAAGCGATTTATATCCGGTACATTTCTCAATCTCTGATACTTCAGGAGAAAAATCATTTGAAGAATTTGTAACCGACACTGAGAAGACAGAAATGTACAGATTTTCTTCACTAGGCGTTATAGTTGACAAGAAGATTCCTGAAAAAGATAAAGTTAATAAATTATTATTTGACTTAAATTCTTCATTTAATAAACAAGATATATACAAAGAAGAAATAATTGGTATTATAAAAGATTATTTGCCAAATTTTGAACACATAGAAACAGGAAAATCTCTTGACAGCAAAATGTGATGAATTACATTTGCTTGGAGAAACCTATAATATGATGGAAAAAATATAGAGGCTTACAAATGGATAATATGGAACTTCAGAAGTTTATAGGTGATGATAAATTAACTGTTTCTGAGGCGATGCAGAAAATTGACTGTAATGCCAACGGGATTCTATTTCTTGTTAATTCGTCTGAAGAATTAATAGGATGTCTTACAGACGGTGATATAAGACATTTTTTATTGTCTGGTGGTCAAATATCTGATTTAGCTATTGATGCTGCAAATAAAAAGCCACGAATAGCATATACTTATGAAACTGCAAAAAACCTATTTCATAAAAAGAATTTTATTATAATTCCAATTCTTGATGATAAAAAAAGAGTAATAGATTTATACTCTGGAGAAGATGGAGTTATTAGGAAAAAAGAAAAGACACCATTAAATATACCTGTGGTTATCAATGCTGGAGGCAGAGGCACCAGGCTTGATCCGTTTACCAGAGTTCTTCCCAAACCTCTAATTCCGGTGGGCGAACTTCCAATCATAGAGCATATTATGAAGGAGTATCAAAGCTATTGCTGTGATGAATTTCATATCATAGTGAATTATAAGAAGAATTTAATGAAGGCTTATTTTTCTGATAACGAAAATCATTATAATATTACATGGTATGATGAAAACAAACCCCTTGGAACTGGAGGAGGATTGAGCCTGCTTCGAGGGCGGCTCAAAGATACTTTTTTCTTTGCTAATTGTGATGCTTTGTTGACTGCAAATTATGAGAGTATGCTTAGATTTCATAAGGATAATGGAAATGCTATCACTATGATATGTGCATATAAAAACATGAACATTCCCTATGGTGTTATTGAAATGGGATTAAATGGTTCGATAGAGGAAATGAAAGAGAAACCTTTAATGTCTTTCCTTACAAATACTGGTATGTATATTGTTGAACCTGAGGTTGTTGATGATATTGAAGACGGAGTGTCACAAGGTTTTCCTGATATTATTGAAATGGAGCGAATTAAAGGTAGAAGAGTAGCTGTATTTCCTGTTAGTGAAAATGATTGGATGGATATGGGACAGCTACCTGAATTGGAGAAGATGAGATTAAAACTATATGGAGAATAAAATTGAGGATATGAATACGTGAATAAGAAAATATTATTAATCGGTGGTGGCGGGCATTGTCATTCTGTGTTGGATTCAATTCTATCAATGAATATATATGATGATATAGGTATTGTTGATAATAATCGTAATGCTTGTTTTGATATACCAGTTATTGGTACTGATGAAGATATTCCTGGCCTCATAGATGCAGGTTGGAATGAAGCATTTATTACTGTTGGCAGTGTAGGTGATACAAGTGTTCGTCGACGTTTATACAAGATATTAAATGGATATAAAATTAAGATTCCAGTGATAATAGATCCTACTGCTATAGTTGGAAGAAACGTATTCATAGATGAAGGAGTTTTTATTGGAAAAAAGGCTGTTGTGAATGCTGGTACACAAATCGGAAAATGTTCAATCGTAAATTCGGGTTCTATTGTTGAACATGATTGTAAAATTGGAGATTTTTCTCATGTCAGTACCGGGGTGTCACTATGCGGAGGTGTATCAATAGGTTCGGATAGTCATGTAGGCGCAGGTTCTGTTATAAAACAATTAGTTCAAATAGGAGATAATGTGTTAATAGGCGCCGGAAGTGTAGTTATACGAAACCTTCCAAATGATGTCAAAGCCTATGGTAATCCTTGCAGGATGGTGGATTGATGAGTGTATTTATAATTGCTGAAGCTGGTGTGAATCATAATGGAAATTTTGAATTGGCTTGTAAACTTGCTGAAGCAGCAAAAAATGCCGGGGCTGATTGTATCAAATATCAGACATTTAAATCTGATAGGTTGGTCTCAAAAAATGCTCAAAAGGCTGACTATCAGAAAAATACAACCGGTGAAGGTTCACAGGCTGATATGCTGAGGAAACTTGAACTTACTTATGATGATTTTTTGAGATTAAAAACCTATTGTGATAAGATTGGTATTTGTTTTTTGTCAACACCGTTTGATCTTGAGAGTATTGATTTTTTAAATTTAATTGATATGCCTTTTTGGAAAATACCATCCGGAGAGGTGACTAATTATCCTTATCTTGTCAAAATTGCAAAAACTGGAAAAACTGTAGTTATGTCTACCGGAATGTGTACTTTATCTGAAATTAGAGATGCAGTAAAAGTACTTAAAGATAATGGTGCGAATGACATTAAATTACTTCATTGTAATACGGAATACCCAACTCCTTTTGAAGATGTTAATCTTAATGCCATGTTGACTATAAAAAATGAATTAAGATGTGAGGTTGGATATTCGGACCATACAATAGGTATTGAAGTTCCTATTGCAGCTGTTGCTATGGGTGCGACAATTATTGAGAAGCACTTTACGTTAGACAGAAAAATGGAGGGGCCTGATCACAAGGCTAGTCTTGAGCCGAATGAACTTGTTACAATGGTAAGGGCGATAAGAAATATAGAATTAGCTATGGGGAACGGAATTAAAGTTCCGTCACCTTCTGAGATAAAGAACCTTTCAGTCGCTAGAAAAAGTATTGTGGCAAAAAAATATATTAAAACTGGGGATATATTTGATGAACACAATATGACTGTCAAACGTCCTGGAACCGGAATTAATCCAATGCGATGGAATGAGGTTATAGGAACAAGAGCAGTAAGAGATTTTGAAGAGGATGAATTAATAGAATTATGAGAAAAATAGCCATTGTAACAGCGACAAGAGCTGAATATGGACTTCTCTCTCCAATAATAAAGGAATTAAGAAAAAAGGAATGTAATGATTTTTCAGTTCATCTTATTGTTACAGGAACACATCTATGTGTTCAATACGGTATGACAGTAAATGATATTGATGATAGAGTTGATCATCGGATAACAATTCCTGTTAAGTCCGACACTGAGATGGATATTTCTGATAATCAGGCTGTAACACTTGTAGAATTTACAAAACTATTCTTTAAAGAAAAGTATAATGCAGTTATTCTTCTTGGTGACAGGTACGAAACTTTAGCCATTGCTATCGCTGCTGGAAATACAAGAATTCCAATATTTCATTTATGTGGAGGGGATACTACAGAAGGTGCTATTGATGAATGGATAAGGCATTCTATTACAAAAATGAGTTATCTTCATTTTGTAACAAATGAGGATAGTTTTAGAAGGGTTGTTCAACTTGGGGAGAATCCTTTACGAGTATTTAATTACGGATCAACAAGTCTTGATAATATTAAGAAACTTGCATGTATGAATAAAAATGAAGCATTGAATAGTGTTGGATTGCCGGACTGCAAATATGCTTTGTGTACATACCATCCTGTTACATTAGAAAATGATTGTGTTGATATACAAATAGAAGAGTTGATAAAAGCAATCAGTAGTTTTCCTGAAATTCAATTCTTAATCACTAAATCTAATGCGGATCATTTAGGCTCAAGAATAAATAACTTATTAGATGAACTTGCCAAAAAACATGATAATATTCATGTCTATACTTCCTTAGGTATGAAACGATATTTATCGCTAATGAAATATGCGGAATTTGTTATTGGAAATTCATCTAGTGGGATTATTGAAGCCCCGGCATTTAATGTCCCAACTGTGAATATTGGTGATAGACAAAGAGGTAGATTACAATCGGATAGTATTATTAATTGTACATGTATATCAGAAGATATAATAGGAACAATAAAAAGAGCATTATCAGAAAATCATAAGAAGATCTGTTTGAATGTTAAAAGCCCATATGGAGATGGTCATGCTTCTGAAAAAATAGCAAAAAAGGTTTATGAAATTGTTATGCTGAATACCATTGACTTAAAAAAGAAGTTTTATAATTTAAATTTTGAGGTATGATGAACATGAAAGCTATCATTGTTGGGCTGGGATCTATGGGGCGTAGAAGAGCCAGGTTATTACGTAAAGTTGACGATTCTATTCAGATAATTGGAATAGATACTCAGGAAGAACGCAAAAAACAGGCTGAAGAAGAACTTGGTATTGTTACAAGAAATACAATAAAAAATGCTTGTGAGGAATTTGGGCCTGATATTGCTTTTGTATCAACGTCTCCTTTATCGCATTATTCTATAATAAAAGAATGTTTGGAGAACAATCTGAATGTTTTTACAGAATTAAATCTTGTTGATACCGGATATGATGAGAATATAGCACTGGCCAAACTAAGAAATAAAGTTTTGTTTTTGTCATCAACATTTCTTTATCGTAAAGAGATAGAATATATAAAAAATCGTGTATTAACATCTGGATGTACTTTGTCATATCTTTATCATGCAGGTCAGTATCTTCCGGATTGGCATCCGTGGGAGAACTATAAAAACTTTTTTGTTGGAGACAGAAGAACGAATGGTTGCCGGGAGTTTATGGCTATTGAATTTCCATGGATTATTGATGTGTTTGGAGAGATAAAAACAGTTCATTCGATATGTGGAAAAGATAGTAGTCTTGAAATAGATTATCCTGATACATATCAGATAATGTTTGAACACGCAACAGGACACAAAGGACTTATAACTATTGATGTTGTATCAAGAAAACCTGTAAGAAAAATGGAAATTTCAGGAGAAAACCTATATTTGACATGGAATGGAACTCCTGATTCTCTATGTGAATATGATTTTAAAGTGAAGGCTGATAGAAAGATTGCCCTATATGAAACAATCGATAAGCAAGACGGATATAGTGCCTTTATTATTGAAGATGCATACAGAAATGAAATTGAAGAATTCTTGCAGGTTATAAAAGGAGAAGCCAAAGCAAAGTATTCATTAGAGAAAGATAAGAAGATTATTTCGTTAATTGATAAGATTGAAAGAAAAGAGGTTGATTAAGATGACACAAAACGAAATCTATGGCAAAAAAGCACATGAACTAATTCCGGCCGGTGCACATACATATAGTAGAACAGATGAAGTTTTTCCGGAAAATGCTCCTAGAGTATTTGACCATACAAAAGGAGTATATGCTTGGGACGTTGATGGCAATAAATATCTGGATTTTGCAATGGCTTGCAGATCGGTGACTATTGGGTATGGATATGAGAGGATTTCTGATGCTGCTATTGAACAGATTAGAAATGGTAATACTGCAAGTAAAGCTTCCAGAGTGGAGGTGGAGGCGGCTCAAACATTAGTTGATCTGATTCCATGGGTTGATATGGTGAAGTTTGCCAAGAATGGATCAACAGTTACTTCTGCAGCGACCAAACTTGCTCGTGCATATACAGGCAAGAAGTATATTGTGCGTTGTAAGGAACATTCATTTTTTTCGTATGATGATTGGTTTATTGGTGATACTGTAATGGATGGTGGAATTCCTCAAGAGATAAAAGATTTAACATTACAGTTTAATTACAATAACATAGAGTCAGTAAAGAATGTTTTTGAAAAATACAAGGGACAGATAGCTTGCCTGATAATGGAACCGGTGGATGATCAGGAACCACAGAATAACTTTCTTCAGGAAGTTGGCAAACTCTGTAAGGAATATGGCGTTGTTTATATTCTTGATGAAATGATTACGGGCTTTAGATGGGATTTGCAGGGGGCATGCAAATATTATGGTGTTGAACCGGATTTGGTGACTTATGGTAAGGGGATGGCAAATGGTTTTTCTGTAGCTGCTCTTGGAGGGAAAAAAGAGATAATGGCTCTCGGTGGATTGACTCCTGGAAAAGAAAGAGTATTTCTAATATCAACTACACATGGTGCTGAAATGAGTAGTTTAGGAGCATTTATTGAGACTGTAAAAGTTTATAAAGAATTGAATGTTACAGATCATATATGGTCTATGGGACGCAAACTTTGTACAGGGCTTAGAAACATAGCAAAAGAGTATTCTATGGAGGACTATTTCTATATTACAGGTGCTGAATGCTCTCCCAATATGGTTATATGCAACAATGATAAGAAACCGTCTTTTGAACATAGAACTGTGTTCTGCCAGGAAATGCTGAAAGAAGGAATTCTTATGCCTTATATTGCTATTGCATATGAACATAACGAAAATGAAATTGACAGGACTCTTGAGGCGGCTAGGAAAGCAATGAAGACTCTTTCAGATGCATTGAATGGAAATGTTCAGGATTTCATTATAGGAAATGTAATAAAGCCTGTGTTTAGAAAATATAATTAACGAGGATACAGCATAGATGAATATTCTTTTTGTTATAACTGCCAGGGGAGGGTCAAAAGGTGTTCCAGGTAAGAATATTAGAGAAATAGCAGGTCTTCCTCTAATTGCATATAAGATTATTGCGGCTCAAAGATGCGATTTTAATGGTAGGATTATTGTTTCGACTGATGATGATAATATAGCGCGGATTGCCAAAGAATATGGAGCTGAGGTGCCATTTATGCGTCCTGATTATTTGGCATCAGATACAGCTAATAGCATGGATGTTGTGGAACATGCTTTGCGTTGGGTAGATGATAATGATGATCATGAATATGAATATATTTGTTTATTGGAACCATCGTCTCCATTTGCTTCACCCAAAGATCTTCACAATGCTCTTGAAATGATTATTGCGAGTGGGGCAGATACTCTTTTGAGTATGAAAAAGGTCGATGTGAGTAGTAGGTTTATTTGGCCTTTGGATGAAAAAGGTGGATTATCATATTTTTATAATGCCATATATGGTGAGAATAAGATAAGAAGACAAGACCAAATAGATGAATATACTATGAATGGATGCATGTATATTGCAAAAACTGAATATTTCAGGGAACATAAATTATTTCATTCAATTAACTCGTTGCCATATGTTATGCCTGAAGAAAAATCAATTGAGATTGATGATATGAATCAGTATTTATTTGCAAAGTATTGTGCTGAAAATGGTGTTATCGATATAAGTGAATGGCAATAATATATGAATAAATTATCAGTATGTCTTGCACAAACCAATATCAAATTTGAGGATAAAGAATATAATTTGAAAATAGCAGAAACTCTGATTTGTAAAGCTTCTGGATGCGGTTCTGATATCATTTTTTTTCCGGAAATGAGTTTTACTGGTTTTTCAATGAATACTTCTCTTACAAGAGAGGATGATAATTACACCTTTTTAAAAATGGTTGGATTTGCAAAGAAATATAGTATTGGTATTGGTTTTGGATGGACAAATAAATTAGATGGTTTATGTGAAAATGTATATAGTATTCTTGATAAAGAAGGAAATCTAATTTCACGGTATTCAAAGATACATCCTTTTTCATATTCTGGAGAAGATAAATATTTTGTAGGAGGAAATAAGATTGTAGGCTATCAAATAAATAATATTCCTTGCTCAACATTTATTTGTTATGATTTGCGATTTCCGGAAATTTTTCGTTTAATATCGGATGATGTTCATTTTATATTTCTTCCTGCATGTTGGCCGGCTAGCCGATCTGAACATTGGAAAACTCTGCTTCGTGCAAGGGCTATAGAGAATCAAATATATCTTTTTGCTATAAATTGTCAAGGTGATATCAATGGAATGTACTATTCAGGAGATTCCTGTATAATTAATCCATGTGGTGAGATTATAGATATGATTTCCAATGAATCGGGAATGATCACTTGTGATATTGAGGATGATGTTTGCAAATACAGAAACGATTTTCCTGTGTTGAAGGATAAAATTGCTCAATCAGATTTAGAGGTTTTAGCATTTCATGAAGATAATGTGAGGTTATAAGTGTTTGAAGACAGAAAAATATAAACAGTTATTACAAAATTTGTCTATTTTTTCAATAAGCTATGTTCTGTCAAAACTAATTCTTTGTTTGATGCTTCCTTTATATACCAGGACTCTTTCTCAGGCGGAATATGGAAATGCAGAATTAGTAACAAATATCATCCAGATTCTTATTCCTGTTTGTACCCTTGCAGTACATTCAGCTGTTTTTAGGTATAGTATGGATGCGGAGTATAGATTTCAAGATGTTTTAAGATCTGGACTTCCGATAATGCTATTATCTGGTATATTTTTTTTCATTTTTTCTTATTTTCTCAAATTTATTTCTTTTCTTTCTGATTATTCTATATTTTGTTTCTTTATATCTTTTCTTAGTGCAATAAGAAGCTATTTTAGCTTATATACAAAGGCTTGTGGAAAAAGCATAGTTTTTTCTGTGGATTCTATTGCTTATAATTTTTTGTTGTTTGTATTTAACATAATAATGTTGGCTTTCTTGAAAAATGGATTATCGGGCTATTTTCTCTCAATCATTTTTGCTAACATTGCATCAATCATTATTCTCTTTTTTTGGGGGGGGATTTATCGGGATATTTTTGGAGGAGAATATAATTCAAAATTGCTGAAAATTATGTTAAAGTACTCATTTCCGGTGGTATTTACTGATATAGCCTGGGGGTTAATAAGTACAACAGATAAATACATGATTACAGATAGATTATCTGATTCAGCAAATGGTATATATTCAGCGGCTTCAAAGTTTTCTTTTGTAGTTTCGCTTGTGTCTGGTACATTTACTGAGGCGTGGACAATATCTGCGATAAAAAACTACGGAAAAGATGATGAAAGAGAATTTTATGGTAATGTGTTTTTTATATTGCACATGTTGCTTACAGGAATTCTCTTAGTATTATTTGCTATGAATAATCTGTTTGTCCCATTTTTTTTGGGGAATGAATTTGTTGAAGCATCAAAATATACTCCGTTGCTTTTGATTGCAAGCTATTTGACCGGATATTCGCTTTATTATTCTGCTTTATTCTCAGCTATTAAAAAAATGAAGGATGTTATGATATCTGTTTTGTTGGGCGTGTCAACAAATATACTGTTAAATCTATTGCTTATCCCCCAAATGTCTATTTATGGTGCTTGCATCGCTACTATTGTTTCTTCAGCGATAATATGTATATATAGAATGATAATTATTAGAAAGATTATGATTATTGATGATGAGATATTGAAGTGGATTATATCCATTATTTTGGTCGGGATTGTAATGATTACTTCAATGGTAGGTTTTTATGAGATTATATTTTCCATTATATGTGCTGTAGTATTATTGATTTTATATAGAGACAGGATTAGAAGTGTACTGAAATTCGCTTTCAATTTGATAAAATAATATTATTATAGTATCATCATTCTGTTGAACTAAGCTGAAATATAAATACCAAGTTTTTATGTGTGAATAATATGATTATTTATATTTTTTATGAACATCTTGTTCGTGAATGGGAAGCGATTAACAGGCTAAAATCTGCACTTGAAAAAAAGAATAATCAAGTGTTTGTGTTTTCGATGTTATTTGAACGAAATAAATCATATATTAATTCATTAAAATTTAAGCCTGATGTTATATTCATGCCATGGCTAACTTCTGATTTTTTTGAAAAAACAGCATATTTTTTTGTTAAGCGAAATCCAAATGTAAGGATTGTGGATTTTCATCAGGAAGAAATATCAGAACCTGATTCGCTTGTATATTTTATGCCCAAAACCCAATATGGAAAGAATGCTGCTTTTCATATTTCATGGGGAGAAAACTTTAAAAATAATTTAGTGGCTAATGGCGTTAGCGAAGACAGAGTATTTGTTACCGGAAATATCAGAACGGATTTGTTGACAAAAACGTTAGTTACAAAAACGGATTTATCACAAAAATATGGTTTAGACTTGAATAAACCTTGGATTATGTTTGCAGATTCTAGAGGTTATTATAATCAGAGATCCTCAAAAAGCGAATTTTCTGCTCTTTTAAAAACCGGAACTACTCTTGAAGAGATTTTAGGCCGAAAGAATTTTGAAGGGGATAGCATTAAAAGCTTTGTTGATGATATTAATACTGTCCCTCGTGCTTTTGGAAATAAATATGAATTTATTTATCGACCGCATCCAGGTACATATGCACCGGAAGGCTTGCCTGATTGGGTGAAAATAATATCTGAGCGCTCTATTTCTGATTGGATTCCTAATGTTGATTTGTTTATTTCGTGTGGCAGTACAACAATATTCGAAGCAGAAATAGTTGGAGTTCCGGGCGTGATGTATGATAATTTAATACGCCCTAATGAAAGGAAATTTTTCGGTCACGATGATTATCCGATAATACGTAGTTTGAATGAGATTAATGATGATTTGATATGTGAATTAGGTAAATCAAAAAATAATATTTATGAAAAATATATTGGAAAAGCTGATGGAAACTCTGTTAATCGGGTGGTTGAAATGACATACAAAATCGTTGATAAACAGTATGATTCTGTTGTGCTTGATAATTCAGCGAAGATGAGCAAATATTCTTTTTATGATTATATAAGACATATTATTTATGAAACAGTAATCTATTTTCTTGTAAAAACTCGTTTGCTTTTTATATTCAAATGGCCAAATTCTGCATATGTTATGAGAAGTGATATTCCCTATAACAAAGAGAATGCGTGGATTAAATCAAAAAAAACATAATATTTGTTTTAGAGATAGCGTAAAATATTTTATAATATTTTACGCTATTGTATTAACAGTAATATAAAACAAAAAATACTCGATAAAAAATTTTAGAAGAATTATTGGAGTTGGGTAAGCTTTTATGAAAATATCAGATTATGTAATAAAATTTATATCAAATCTTGGTGTAGACCAGGTGTTCTGTGTGACCGGCGGTGGGGCTATGCATTTAAACAACTCACTTGGAAGCAGTGAGGATGTTAATGGTGTATTTATGCTTCATGAACAGGGGGCGTCGATAGCTGCAGAAAGCTATGCAAGAATCAGAGAAGGGATAGGCGTTTGCCTGGTTACGAGCGGTCCCGGGGCGACTAATGCCATAACAGGACTGTGCGGTGCTTACATGGATTCAATACCTGTGATATTTATTTCCGGTCAGGCTAAAAGGGCTGATCTTGTCGGTGACCAGAATATTAGACAGTTTGGAATACAGGAAGTAGATATAATTCCTATGGTAACACCTTACTCCAAGTATGCCGTAAGGATCATGGATCCTGTTAAGATAAAATATGAACTTGAAAAAGCTGCATTTCTTGCTACTTCAGGCAGACCTGGGGCAGTATGGATTGATATACCTTTGGATATACAGGCTACAGATATCGATATTGACTCACTTGAGGATTATGTTCCTGAAGAAACAGAATTGTCGGTATCGGAAGATGTAATTGAAAAGATTATTACTGAATTTAACAGGGCTAAAAGACCTGCTGTTATACTTGGGAATGGCGTCAGACTTGCACATGCTGCTGATAAGGCACTTGAATTAATTGAATTTCTTAAGTGTCCGGCATTTGTTTCGTGGAATGGTGTGGATCTTTTATATGAGGATTTCCCTTATTACTATGGCAGACCCAACATAGTTGGACACCGTTCGGCTAATCTTATTCTCCAAAATGCAGATTTTGTTTTGTCTATTGGAACCAGACTAAGCCTTCTAAATACCGGATATAATTTTGAAGGGTATCTGAAAAATGCCTTTCATGTAATGGTGGATATTGATGCTAATGAAATGAACAAAAAGAGCCTTCATCCACAGATGAAGATTCAGATGGATGCAGGTGCTTTTATTGATCACATACTTGGCGATAAAGATAAGTTTATACAAACTGATCATTCTTCATGGATAGATCATTGTAATGAAATGAAAAAGAAATATCCTGTTGAAATTCCTGAACAGGAACCACGAGAAGGTTTCGTAAGCCTGTACAAATTATTTGATGAAATTTCAAATGAGATGAATTCGGATGATATATACCAGTTCACAAGCTCCGGTACGACTGTTGATATAGGAATGAAGACCTTAAGACTGAAGAAAGGTCAGAGAGCATTCCTGAATAAGAGTATGGCTGCAATGGGATATGACGTGCCGGCATCAATTGGTACATGTATAGGTTCGGGTGGCAGGAGAGTAATATGCGTCACCGGTGACGGTAGTATTGCCATGAATGTGCAGGAACTTGAGGTTATCAGAAGATTGAATCTTCCGATAAAAATTTTTGTTGCCGATAATCAGGGATATAGCATGATCTGGCATTCACAGAGCGG
>JAEEGL012219105.1_pt1 | contig 13810 bp, 11 predicted proteins | sample 9134231 | NCBI WGS metagenome assembly JAEEGL01 (sample SAMN16246548, study PRJNA631951) | gut metagenome | biome: gut microbiome; feature: rumen; material: fiber-attached | host: Bos | place: Iran: Karaj | collected 2018-10 | reverse complement strand
TAAGCATTTTGACTTTATGACCCGAACAAATATGAGGAATAAGCAATTTACGCAGTAAATTAGCGGTTTCCGAATATTTGTAGAATTGCGAAAATGACTTTGGTCATGGAGCAATTCGTATATCATATGGTGTCAAAAGGTACTTTTGACACCTACATCATCTTATCCCATTATAGGCATGGCAATGATAATTGTAAAATCAGCGGAGTGGGACAGTGGGGATGGTTCTTGGGACAAATCTAAACTCACTTCAAGACGTAGCTGCTCCACATATCCTCAACGAATAAAGGTGCCATGGTTGAAATGCCCGGACAGCTGTCCAGGAGGTTACCAAAGGCCTCAATCTGCATAGGATCATCCGCGGCATACAGCGTTATCTCGCCAGCTCCGATGATCTCCGCCTCGGTCAGAGGCTCCAGATTCTCTTCATCCATGTAGAACACCCTGTCATACTGAAGGAGCTCATCCGTCAGACGCCACACATTCTGCGGGGTTGCAGGGTTATACATAACAACAGCCACTTCTCCTGAATGATTAGCCGCATAAGTGATCTTCTCTATGTCCTCTTTATACAGGAAAAGCACATTGTCATCCACCACAAGGCTCTTAAGGATCAACACCGCAAAGAACACCATGATGATCATCACGAAGCTTCTGTTTCTGTTTCCTTTGCCGTAATCCTCGATCCTGGTAAATACCATATAAACATCCCAGATGATGATAAATCCTATAAGTCCGTACACCGGCATCTCATATCTGTTGGAGGCTGCCCCCACCAGAAGTGCTGTCTTGGCGGTGAGAAGGAAGTAAACCGCGGTTGCCACCACCAGTGCCAGGATCTCCGGCCTTGGGGACTGGTAGCGCTGCTTGTGTCCCGTTGCCACCTCTCTGCTTCTTCTAAGGTTCAGGTACAGGGTTCCCATAAGGATCAGGGTTATGACGATCAACAGGCATTTGCCGAATACAAAATCATTCAGAAGTCCAATGAAAAATGACACTCTCATCCAGGTATTGCCCAGGTCAAAAAGTCCTCCTGCTGCCTCGGCACCTCTGTAGCCTCCAAACATATGCCTTACGCTTGAAGGATAGGTAAGAACAGCCAGTCCCAGGGCAAGCACGTTGCTGCCGGCATAGATAAAGGCTCTTTTTAAATCAAATCTTGAAAAACAAAGCCACAGGAAGGTAAAAGCTCCAATTCCTGCCCAGAAATACAGGTAGAAATACTGGATAAGAAATCCCAGATAGGAAACCAGAACTATAGGTCCCCAGGCTGCTGCAAATGCCAGCACCGCCTCTCTGGAAATGCCCTTACTGTCGCTATTTTTGCCAACCTCAGTTTCAAAATCGAAACGATTGGCGTTCTTCATCTTTTTTATAAAGCAGATATGCACCAGTGCGCAGGCGAAGACCGCAGCGGTGAGCCAGGCATACATGCGGATAAGCATATTGCAGGATATTGTCTGTGGATTAAGGCCGTAGAAAGCAAGGGTCATCACCTCCACCACAAGGGGCGTCTCCAGTTCCTCCAAGATCCTGTACAAAAGCCAAAAGGCCAGGCAAAAAGCAATGAGATTGGCAATAAGTCCTGACCACTTAGTGAAAACTCCCGGTGTCAGGGAGCAGATTGTATGGAAGATCCAGTAATAGAGCGGCGGATGCACATCCCAGGACTGAACCAGCTTCACCAGTCCGTAGTTGAAGCCCTCGCCCTTTTTTACCGAGAACTCATCGAGTATGGTCTGGCGGTCCTGCCACTGCCTGTCAGGCTGGTAGAGTCCCATGGTCCTGTTACTGGAAAAATAGGTATAATACTCGTCCTCATGAAATCCGGACTTCTGAAATCCGAAGTAGAGGCTCACTATAACGCTGACAACAAAGATCAGCCAAACATAAACTTTTTTCATGGTCATAGGCCTCTTACCCTGGCATGGAGCCATCTTACGAGCCTCGGAGCCGGCGCAAGGATCTGAAGGTAGACCCTGTCGCGCTTGGACAGATAGGGGTTGCTTCTTATCTTTCCAAGGTTCTTTCTAACATAGGAGACCACGCCCCTGTAAAATTCATTGTCTCCGGTCATCTTGGAGATCGGAATATGAAGGAGATAATCCAGTCTCTGATAATAGCCAAACCTCTCTGCCACCGGCACCAGGTCAGGATATTCCTTTTTTACCAGTTCAAGAGCCACATCAGAATTTCTCACAATATCCGTGAACACTGAAGGAAAATAGTCCTTGTCCTCGGCTTTTTTCCTGGAGTTGGACCCTGTGCGGTAAAAAACGTGATAGCCCACGTGAGGCAGTATCACCAGCTTACTGATTCTGGGAAGCACATGGATCATCAGGTAAAAGTCTTCATTGAGCTCCCCTTCAGGAAACTTCATATCAAAAAGAGCGCTCCTTTTGGTGAGCTTGGTGCAAAAAGAGGCATCTCCGGTGTGCATAAGAAGGGTTCTCATATGTTCCTTGGGACTAACCTCCAGCTCCCTGTCAGGAACCGCCACAACGCCGGGAAGCATGCTGCCGTCCTCGCAGATCTCATCCCTTCCTATCTGGACCATGTCCGCGCCGGTCCGAAGAGCAGCCTCCATAAGTCTTGAATACATTTTGGAGTCAATAAAATCATCGCTGTCCACAAAGCCAAGATACTCTCCGGAGGACTTCTCAATTCCCAAATTTCTTGCGCTGCTGGAGCCTCCGTTGGGCTTGTGGTACACAGTCACGTTGTCAAAACGAGCAGCCAGTTCATCCGCCACAGCCGGGGTTTTGTCAGTGGAGCCGTCATCCACCAGGATGATCTCAAGAAGTTCAGAGGGGTAGTCTGAAGAAGCCACGGATTCCACGCACTTGGGAAGCAGCTCCTCGATGTTATATGCAGGTATGATAACCGAAATTTTCGTATTAAACTCCGCCATTAATTACTCCCACTCTCACTTAACCTTTTTTCTTGTAACTCCCGGTGCAGGTATCACCGTTTCCGGCAGCATCTGGGTGTAGAGATCATAGCCCAGAATAATGATGATAGCCAGCATAGCCACAGTAAGGGGCCACAAAATAGTAACCGTTGATCCGAACAGGTACCTTGTATAGGTGATCATGGTTATCACCTGAAGAGCCGCACAGATGGGCATCTTTTTATAATTCAAAAGTCCGTAAACTACCGCAAGAATCTCCGGGATGTAGCCGTATCTCTCGTGCATTACGGGAAGGCAGAAGCAGCACAGCTCCGCGGTGAAAATGGTGAGAGTCAGCATATATCTTGGGGTGATCCTGAAGTCTTTTTTGTAAATGTAATAGGCAAGAAGGCCAAAGATCATAAGAGTGCAGGCTGTGCCGCCTCTGATGATGAGTCTTCTTATGGAAACATCCAGATCTGAGGTGATGATGGTGTAGATACTGGGATAGTTCATGGAAAGCCTTGAGAACATGGCAACCTGATTGCCGTAAATTCCCAGAAGGTCCCCCCATTCTCTGCCGGCGATGGCCGCAGGAACCATGGCAAGTATGTAGATCACCGGAATCCAGAAGATATATCTGATCTTAATCTTGTTTTTCAGCCACATGATGATGATAAAGGGCATGAAGAAAATGGCCTGCTGCTTAAAGCTGTAGGCGATGGCTAAATAGATAAAGGTCCTCTGATCATGCTCCTTAAGGGCATGATAGAAGGATAAAAGAATGAATGCGGTGTAAATGGAATCGTTCTGTCCCCAGGCAGCGCTGTTAAGTGCAACGGTGGGAAGGAACATTATAGCTGCATAGGACATCATGGTCTTGTTGATATCACCCTCAGTCACATGATAGGTGATCCTCATGATGGTCACAGCGCAGACATAGTCGAAGATAACAGACACGGTCTTAACCAGATACATGTCGCTGATGCCGCCACCGATGTAGTGCAGGATAACGATTATGTACTGGAACATGCAGTTGTAGTCGAAGGTGCTGGCATCGCTGACTCCGGGCTTGATTCCAAGATAAGCAAAGCCTCCTGCCGCGTGGCACTCCTTCATCCAGTCCGCAAATGCAGTCTTGTAGTCCCCTGACACGATGTCATAGAGGGACAGCCTGAAGAACAGGCCGATACAGGTGAGAATAATAAGAAAAAGGGCGTCGATCATCCTGATGGTGACCTTTCCCACCTTATATTCTTCATTTAAAAAATTGTCGATAGCTCTCATAATATCCTCATTACTCCAAAACGTTTCTCTCCTGAAGGGTTCTTCCAAAGCCCGCAGGCTTAAGAATGGGAGCCTCACTCATGGGGCCCTCTCCGGGAATGATGGTCTTTCCTTCAGTAAGGTAGCCTTTGCAGAAGTCCACGAACCTGGAAGCCGCATTCTGTGCGTTCCAGAGCCTTTTTATGGACTCTTCGGCCTTTTGGCCATATTCAGCTATTTTATCATTATTCTCAAAAAGGTAAAGGACGTTCTTCTCAAAGTCCCTGTAGTCGCCGTTCTCATAGATGCGGCCGTTAAAACCGTGCTCAATAAGGAAGGGAACAGCCCCGGCTTCTCCGGATGCCACCACGGCGCAGCCGCAGCCCATGGCTTCGTTCACCACAGCGCCCCAGCCCTCCAAGTAATTGCTGGTAAAAAGAAAAATGTCCGCCTCACTCATGTGTTCCAGGACTCTGGCGGGTTTAAGGCCTCCGGTTAATGTGACCTTATCTCCAAGGCTCATCCTTCTTACTCTCTCGGACAGGGTTCCGGATAATCTTCCGTCACCGATGATCTCCATGGAAAAGTCATAGCCCTTTTTGTTCAGAGTATCTGCCACCTTGATGGCAAACTCAGGGTGCTTTAAGTCAATAAGCCTGCCTGCCCAGCAGATCCTGATGGGTCTTCCTGTTATAGTCGGCGGGATCTTCTGTCCAAAGCATTTATCCTCATCAGTTGCAGCATTGGTCTCTGGAAAATAGCCCCACTTCAGCATCTTCCCGGGGTAGCAGCGGATAAGATTAAAATCAGATGCCACATAGGCTCCCGCGCAGAGAAGAAACACCGGAAGATTCCTGTAGGCGTAATGCTCAGCCCTCTTTTTCTTAAGGCCCCTGGGGCTTATGGCCTTCCACTGGCCCTCGCGGTATATCCTTTCGCTGACTCTGAAGGAGAGCCTTCCGGAGGAGAGGCGCTTTTTTTCCAGATCCTCTATGAGGCCTTCGGTCCAGCCAAAGATTGTGACGTCGCTCTCGATTATAAGCCTTTCGCAGGTCTCCCGGTCCTTGTAGAGCTCGTGGACGAAGGGGAATTCTTTTACATCCACGCCCCATCCCATGGCAAGCCTCTTTTCCTCCATGGGCATAACCTGGATAAAGTGAAACTCCACATCCTCTCCAAAGCCCGCCATGGCTCTGCAGAAGGGAAGCTGATGGTGATTTATGTAGTTGGATGCAAAGGTTACAACCATTTATTCAGCCTTTCCAATCTCTCTGTAGATCTCAAGGAGTCTGTCGTAGTTAGTGTCCGGATCATGGGTCAAAAGAGCGTGCTTTTTGGCGTTTTCGCCGTATACTCCCGCAATCACGGGCTCGTCCCATATCTGAAGGATGGCCTTTGCAAGGCTCTCGGGATCTGCCTTTTCAAAAAGAATCCCGTCCTTTCCGTCATTTATCATGGAGGGGATACCTCCCACTCTTGCAGCCACCACCGGTGTTCCCAGGAGCATTGCTTCTCCCAGGGAATTGGGGGAATTCTCCACTACGGAAGCGCAGACAAATACGCTGCTCTTAAGGAGTCTGTCTCTCATCTCCTCCTCTGAGAGCATTCCCAGCATGGTGACATTTTTCTTAAGTCTCTGCCTTCTCAAAAGGCTGCGAAGATACTTGCCATAGGCGCTGGCACGCATGAAATAGGGGTACTTGCTCTCCCCCTTGCCAATTATGTTATTCCCTGCCACATAGAGGTGGGCGTCGGGATATTTCTCAAGGATTGCAGGCATTGCCTGAAGCATAAAGTGGAAGCCCTTTAAAGGATAGTCTCCCTGGGAAAGGAAGATGCTGCGCGGCTCCACCTTGGATTCATCCCTGTTAATGCCGTAGAATCCCGGCCTCATGGTCTCGTTTAAATGAAAATACTTAGCCTCTGGATTGATCTTGGCGGTCTCTTCCTTGTCAAAGCGGGTCCTGCCGGTGATATTTCCCGTGAGCCTTATGGCCTCTTTCTCATGCTCGGCCCTGGCTCTGTACTTCTCCTGCTGCTGGATAAGGCTGTCTTTTTTGAGCCTGTCCCTGAAGGTAACGGTATTCTGGACCTCCTCAGGAATATCCGCCATGTACTCGTCGGCGATAACTCCGCAGATACCCTGAATTCCAAGAAGAGCTCTGTCAGGTTTTCCAAAGGCCCTCAGCATTGCCAGGGAATGGGGAAATTCTGTGCCGAAAATGTGTACCACATCCGGCTTAAAATCATCCAGTATAGTATGGAAGCGGTTCTCCACCCTGCCGTCGTAGACTTCAGGATGGGCAAGGTCCTCGGTAAAACCGTAGTAGGTGATGCCGTCGATGACTTCCTTGGAGGATGCGATCTCACCCTCTCCGGGAAAAGCGATGGCAAGTTCCATAGCCTCTCCATCTCCGGAGCCGCTGCTGTTTTTTATTCTCTCAAGACATCCCGTAAGCCAGCCTTCCCTCACCGAAAAGGGCAGGTCGTGGGCCTTGGCGTAGGCGGGAAGCATGATGTTACAAAGCCACAATATCTTCAAAGCTTACTTCTCCTTTTTGGCCGACCTGATTCTGTAAATGGCGTTCTTTAGGCCATTGTAGGCGCCGGCTGTAACCTTATTCTCTGCAAGGAAGGTCCTGACAGGAGCCAGGGTCGCATACCTCAGAAAATCGTACTTTCTTATCTTGGCCGCCGGAAGATAGATGGCGATTATCTCTTTCCTCTCCTTCTCGGAAACCTTCTTGTGAATGGCGGAATAGCCGCCGCCTTCATAATTGGCTATGATCATGGGGATGTAGACAGTCTCTGCCTTGTCCCTGTAAAAGCACCTTAAGAACTGCTCGTAGTCCGCCCTTACCTTGTACTTGAGCTCAAAGGGGTTGTGGTAAATGAGCCTCTCATCATAAAAGCAGGCCTGGTGTGAAGGCAGGTTCCTGTAACAGGCGTGGTCGTCAATCTTGGGATTGGAGGGAACTCTCTGATCTGTGGTCACCTCAAATATGTCCCCGTAAAAGATGGTGGGCACTGTGGTTCCGGCCTGTTTAAGCTTGCCCTCTATGGCCTTGTGGACATTTTTCAGAACATCCTTATCCCTGAAGGTATCTCCGCAGTTAAGGAAGAACACATAGGAAGGGCTCTCTCCGGCCCTGAGGACCTTGATGTCCCTGCTGCCATCCTTATCCCTGGACCTTGCATCCGTCACCATCCCCGCAAGATAGGCGGAAGCTATGTTCATAGCATGATAGATGCCGTTGTCGCAGCTCTCGATGAGAGTTATGGCTCCCGGGCTGTCCTGTCCCTTAGGGGCTACATCATACTTGGCCTTGAGCTTTTCTATGGAACCGTCGGTACTGAGGCCATCCTTAACTATGATGCGATAGTCCGCAAAGCTCTGGGAGGTTATGCTGTCTATGGTCTGAAGGAGCTTGTCACCGGAATTATATGTAACTGTTATTATGGTAAAAAATGGTTTTTTCATAACTGAATCCTGATCAATAGCCCCTTTCTGAAAGTGTCAAAGGCATCTCGTGGAACAAAAACGTCTGATAGGGCAAAATCCTGACGCCATCAGCCGCTGCGCCTCTCATATACAGTGCAAAATACAGAAGGCATACTATAACGCTTGCTATTGTAAGTAGCTGCCTCTTCTTGTCATCCTTCACCTTAAGGATCAGTGCCGGAACAAAGAGAATGTGTGTTACCGTAAGGTAGTAGCCTATTCTGGAGATGATGGGGAGGAAGGACCCGAAGATGTACAGGGCCAGAGCCATATTGTTACACCAGAAGTAGAAGCAGTAGGTTCTGTTTTCTTTGATGACATCCTTGTAAAGATAAAGGGAAAAGGCCAGAACTGCGGCACATCTTACAATGTTTACCGCGCTGGTTCCGCCGGTAAGGTACTCCGTATCCTTGTAGGAGGGGTACAGTATTATCACAATCTTAAGATACAGATCCTGCAGGAATAAGCAGGATATGCAGAAGGCCCCTGCCAGAAGCATCATCCACTTTTTCCAGGGGAGCACCGCCAGAATGTAGAGGGGAAGCACCACCAGAATGGATTTATGGAAAAGAGCTCCCACCAGGACCATAAGAAGAAACCTGGGGAAATCTCCCTTAAGTACGAACTTGATTGAATAGAGGGCCATTCCCAGTGCCAGATAATATCTCACTGTGCTGATGGACTGGAAATAGTACCCAAGAAGCATGAACATCATGAAGCTGAAGGTGAACCACTCGCTCTGCTGCCACATGCCCTTTAAGAAAAACCAGAGGGTGAAGAAGGCAAAGACCGCAAACACCAGAATGAAGTTCTCAAAGCCGCAGAGGTAATAAATAGCATATGTTACCGCATTAAAGCCGGCCTCTGTGGGAACATAAGCGTGACTGAAAACCAGATGCATGAACTCCACATACTTGGCGTAGTCGTTGCCCACGTTGACGCGAAGAGCCGAAACAGCAAAAAGAGCCGTAAAAATCACGAAGATGGCAATCAGATTAACCATATCCTGTCTTGTCATCCCCTGATACACAGCTAAGAGTCTGTCGTTATTTACTTGTCTTCGTCGCACCAGCAGTGCCAGGCTAAGGCACAGCAGGGTAAGAATAAGATAAACTGCCATTTACACCTTCTTCAGAGTCCTTCCGTGCCTAACTCCCTTGTTAAGAAGACCGTAGCACTTCCAGAATCCTTTTTCTCTGCACATCTCATCTCTATTCTTGTATAAAAATCTAAAGCCCCAGATGAAGGCTGACTTTCCGTAAAGGAAATGGTACAGCACTCCTCTGTCGTAGAAAAACTTGTCCGTATAGCCCTCAAACCAGGTGGACTTCCCTGTGGCAAGCTCGTGGCCTATATCCACCGGAGTTCTGTAGATGGCCAGCCCCGCTTTTAACAAGTCGTGTAAAAAAAGGCTGTCCTCACCGTTCATATAGGGTGCTCCCCCTCCAAACAAGAGGGAATATCTCACACCGCTGTCCGCAATCTTCTGCCTTCTTCCACAGATGGCGTAGGCGGGATATCTTCCGTAGTTGTACCAGGAAACCTTCTTGAAATCCTCGTTATGGTAGGTCTCCCTGCCGGGCTGCTGCTGTACGTTAAAAAGAAGCACATCAGCCTCGGGATGGGCATCGAACTCAGCAAGAACCCTGTCTGAGTAGCCCGCATCATAGACGATATCATCGTCTCCAAACTGAATGATCTCCGCAGTGCTGTTGTCAAAGGCTGTATTACGGGACAAGCCCACTCCCTTGGCATGCATGGTAACTGCCTTGACCTGATGTCCGCCGCTGGTAAAGGACTCCTTCAGGGTCTCCCCTTCAGTCCCCGGCAGCTGGTTCACTATGACCGCGTCGGTCTGGATATGTATATTTTCCGCAAGGGCCCCGGGGTCCTTGTTAACTGCTGATATAAGTATCTCTAATCTGCTCATAAGGAAAGCACCTTATTTAAGTCTGTAGTAGGTTTTCAAAAACTTCAGGTCTGCTCTTGTGAGGACAACGCCCACAACCCTGCAGCCGTGTTTTTTAAGCTGGGCGATAGTGTGCTCCACCATGCTGCCGCATCTCTTTCCGTAGGGAACCGCCAGAATAACGCCGTCGCAGGTGGCGATCTTTCTGTAATTATCAAGGACCTTGCCCGGAATGGATATAGCTCTCATGGTGCTTACCGCCTCGGGGCACTTATTTCCAAGGGCCTTCTTGAGGCTCTCCAGGTCTTCCTCTGAATGTTTCTCATCCCTGATACTGTCCGCTGAGATAAAAAGAAGCTCTGTAGCTCCCTCTGTGAGAGTCTTAGCGGTGGCTATAAGGTCCACCTTGAAGACCTCCTCGGCGGCACTTCCCTTGTCCTCTCCCTTAAAAACAACACCAATAAGGGGCAGTCCACATCTCTCCTCCAGATCCTCAGGAACATAAACCGCATCATCAAGGGCATCCAACAAAAGAAGAGCCAGAATGGCTACAAAGATGCCGATGCACAAGCCGAACACTGCAGCCACTGTACTTCTGTCAGTGTAGGTCACCAGCTGGGGCTCTTCAGAGTTGAGAAGCTTGATGGAATCAAAGGCTTCATTGGTCTTGCCGTAGGATTCAAGGGATGCGATAACAGCTGTTGTTATTGCATCTGTAGTCATTACACTGTTTTCTTTTACCGTAACAAGCAGTACTCTTACGTCGGAAGGAATCTCTGCTGTTATGGCATTTATAACCTGCTGACTGGTAATACTGTCGTCATCCAGTTCCTCCATGATCTTATTCAGAACCTCATTGGAGGACATAAGGCTGTTCCAGGTGTAGGCGTTGTAGTGGTCCACCAGGGTTCCGGCGTTCTCATCATAGGCGAACTTGATATAGAACTGGGACCTGGTCTGGTAGCTCCTGGCAGGGCCGAAGGTCACGGTGACAAGAGTGTAGATTCCCAGCACCAAAATGGCTCCTATGACACCGGCCAGAGGTATAAGCCATATTTTCCTAAGGAGCCTTAAGTAAAAGCTCCGCAAATTCAGTTTTTCATTCATATGTCCCCTGTCAGTCCTCTCTCTAGCCATCCCCATCGCCCTCTGCTTAGTTTTTTTGTGCTGTAGTCTGGTTCTCGTCCACACCCTCGGTGCTGTCCGGGGTGAAGAGAATCTTAAGAGTAAGAAGCATCAGCTTGATATCAAGCCATACTGAATAGTTCTCGATATAGGTAAGATCAAGCTTGAGCTTGTCATAAGGTGTTGTGTTGTACTTGCCGTAAACCTGAGCGTAGCCCGCAAGGCCGGCCTTAACCTTCATTCTGAAGGCAAACTCAGGCATCTCCTCAAGATACTGCTTGATGATCTCAGGTCTCTCGGGTCTTGGTCCGATGAAGGCCATGTCTCCCACAAGAATGTTAAAGAGCTGTGGAAGCTCATCGATTCTGCAGGCTCTGATGAACTTACCGATGGGGGTGATCCTGGAGTCGTTCTTCTGGGCAAGTCTTGCCACTCCGTCTTTTTCCGCATCAACTCTCATACTGCGGAACTTCATGATCTTAAACTCCCTCTGATCCTTGGTGCAGCGAACCTGCTTGTAGAGCACAGGCCCTTGGTCGTAAAGCTTGATGATAATGGCTGTGATCAGCATGATAGGTGAAGTCAGAATGATCAGAACCAGTGAAAGCACAATATCGATAAGTCTCTTGATGGCTCTCTGCTCGATCTTGATGGAGTACTCTCGAAGGAGCAGTACAGGAGTATCGAAAAGATGAAGCTGTGTCGAGCCTTTTAACAAAACATCTGTTATCTTAGGCATTACATAGATACGGATGTTGCGGCCATAGCAGTACTTCACAAGACCGTTTCTGAACTGACTGGGAACGTCCCAGATGATAACTCCGTCATACTTGCCGAGGCACTCCTCGTAGACCTTGTCGATGCCCTCGGAGATGTTCATGTATTTTGCAATATGGAATTTGTCTTTTCTTGAATTGAACTTGCGGATAATGTCATCCACCGAGTAAACTCCGCTGACAAGAAGGAGCTCCCTGGGCGGGAAAATGGCCCGGTATATAGCATTGGTGACATAGGCCCATATAAAGGAAATAACCAGCTGAATCAGCAGTATCTCCAGCATGGGAACCACAGGAACCAGCCAGTTTCTCAAAAGGGCAATCTGGAAATAGGAAATGACATTGACCATCAGCAGGGAGAAAATCTGCGCAAAGAACACGTCGAAGGGCTTAAGATAGCCTATTTTTAACCCGCCGTAGGTATTTGAAAAGAAAAGCAGCAATATGAAATAGATGGCCAGGATAAGCAGGTGACCTCTAAAGTACAGCTTAAGTCCGTTTCCGAGATTGTAGCCGTCAACGCTGTAACGGGGGCCGGAAACGATAGGATAATAAGTGGTAAACCAAAACCAGGCATAAACTGCTGTCTGCATGCCAAGTCCAACAAAACCCAATATAAGAACCAGGATTCTCTTAATAGACTCCATGTGTTTCATATAAAATCCCCTTTTTGGATCAGATTCTTCGAAGGGTTGCTCTCACAGCCCATCCCCCAAAGTAAAACAAAGATTCAGGCACGGAAAGATCCGCGATGTTCCTGTATAAAAACCAGATTCTCTGTATTGCCACCAGCTTGTTGGAGGAAAGAGACTTCTTGGGCCTTCTGTAGATGGCAAGATTCTCGTCCATTCCGTAAGCCACAAACCCGCTCTTTAAGATTCTCCACCAGGTGGCGGTATCTTCGCTGGGAACCTGTGACATGTGAATCATTTCAATATCTATTTTTTCCGTATCAAACATAACGGTTGTTGTAAAAATAACTGTCCGGGAAAGAGCCTTCCTGTAGGTAAGCTTCCTGGGGGCGTGTACTATCTTCCCCGTGGGATTGGCATCCTCATCTCCGAACTCGTAGGAGTGAAAAGAGAAAGCACATCCGGTCTTCTCCATGAAGGCCACCTGCTTCTCCAGTTTCTCCGGCTTCCAGATGTCGTCGGCATCAAGGAAAGCGATGTATTTGCCGGAGGATGCTCCTATTCCGGCGTTACGGGCTTCTGCCGGCCCCGCGTTAACTTTTTTCCTGATAAGTTTGATTCTTTTCCCCTGAGCTGCGATAAGCTTCTCGATGAGATCAGCGCTGCCGTCGGTGGAAGCGTCGTCCACCAGGATCAGCTCCCAGTCCTTGTAGGTCTGTGCGCTTACCATGTGAATGGTCTGTTCGATGTAGCTCGCAGCATTATAGACCGGTACGATAATGCTTACCATCACAACTCCTCTTTTATAATGAACATTGGTCTCTTCTTAACTTCAAGATATGTCTTGGACAGGTACTGTCCCAAAATCCCCAGGCAAAACAGCTGCACACCGCTGACCAGGGAAATGATGCAGATGGTGGAGGCCCAGCCCACGGTATTGTTGGGGTCGCCGAACACCAGCTGTCTTACTACTATAAATATGATGAAGAAAAATGCCAGGACGCAGAACAGCACTCCGAAGATGGAGGCCATGGCAAGGGGCGCTGTGGAGAAGGCCACGATGCCGTCCAGGGCGTATAAAAAGAGCTTCCAGAAGGACCACTTGGTCTCGCCCTTCTTCCTCTCGACGTTCTCGAACTCCAGCCACTTGGTGTTAAAGCCCACCCAGCCGAAGATTCCCTTGGAAAAGCGGTTGTACTCCTCCAGTGAAAGGATGGAATCCACAAACTGTCTGGTCATAAGTCTGTAATCTCTGGCGCCGTCTACGATCTCGGCGTTGGACATTCTGTTGATGATCTTGTAAAACTGTCTTGCGAAAAATGATCTGATAGGAGGCTCGCCCTTGCGGTCCACACGCCTTGTGGCTACGCTGTCATAGCCCTCCTCTGCGATGGCCCTGTACATCTCGGGAAGCAGAGCCGGTGGATCCTGAAGATCACAGTCCATAACCACCACATAGTCTCCCTTGGACTTCTGAAGTCCCGCATACATTCCGGCTTCCTTGCCGAAGTTCCTGGAAAAGTTGATGAGGTGGACTCTCTCATCCTTATTATGAAGCTTCTTAACTTCATCAACGGTGCCGTCCTTAGAGCCGTCGTTGACGAAGATCACTTCAATATCCACGTCCTGCCCATGGAAGAACTTCTCGTTCTTCATAAGCTCGTCGTAGAAATCAGATATATTCTCCTGCTCGTTGTAGCAGGGTACGAT
>JAEEGL011919279.1_pt1 | contig 13810 bp, 8 predicted proteins | sample 9134231 | NCBI WGS metagenome assembly JAEEGL01 (sample SAMN16246548, study PRJNA631951) | gut metagenome | biome: gut microbiome; feature: rumen; material: fiber-attached | host: Bos | place: Iran: Karaj | collected 2018-10 | reverse complement strand
GGGATCTTCGATGGAGGCGTTTTCGGGGGCGGCGCGGCAGCAAGCAAGCCGTTTACGGTCTATATCAGCGGCAACGACGGCTACGGCGAGACGGAGGCGGAAGGGCGGAGCGACGTCAACATTCTGCTGACAGTCAATCCGGAGACGCACCAGATCGTGATGACGACCACCCCGCGCGATTATTATATCGAGCTGCCCGCGGAGCGCTTCGGCGGCGCGAGGGACAAGCTGACACACGCGGGCATCTACGGCATCGATGTTTCGGAAGAGGTCTTAAGCGAACTCTACGGAGTCCATGTCGACTACTATGTTCGCGTGAATTTCAGCGGGTTCGAGAATATCGTGGATTCACTCGGCGGAGTGAGCGTCTGGTCGGACTACGATTTTACCGCTGTCAGCGGCGAGAGCTTTTCCTACGGCTATAACGAGGTGAACGGTATCGAGGCGCTGGCCTTCGTCAGGGAGCGCTATGCGTTTACGGATGGCGATTTCCAGCGCGGCCGGAACCAGATGTACATGATAAAAGCGATCATCGCGAAGGCGACGTCGCCCTCGATCCTGATGAATTATTCCGATCTACTCTCGAGCGTGGAGTCGTGTGTGCTGACGGATATACCGAAAAATCTGCTGACCTTGCTGATCCGCCAGCAGCTTGACGGAAACCCGGAGTGGAACATCGTCTCGAATTCGGTGGGAGGCTACGGTGACATGCAGCCGACCTATTCGGGCGGCTCCGAGTCCCTCTCGGTCATCTGGCCGGATGAGGAGAGCGTAGCAGCGGCGGCTGAGTTGATCCAGCGTTGTATTAACGGAGAGATCCTGGAAGGAAAGTAAGATGGGTTATAAAACAGCGGCCGGTTACGGCTGCGGGGAGATCGTGGAAAAGAAATCGCGTTTTATCGGGCAGGCCTGGCCGGTGAAGACCGAAGAGGAAGCCCGCGCGATCCTCGAGGAGACCCGCAAAAAATACTGGGACGCGAGTCATAATGTCTATGCCTGGCGGATCGGCGGCGTGCAGCGGTTTTCCGACGACGGCGAGCCATCCGGAACGTCGGGCAAGCCGACCCTCGATGTCATTACCGGGGCGGGACTCGACAACGTCATGATCATCGTGACGCGCTATTTCGGCGGAACGCTGCTGGGCACCGGCGGTCTGGTGCGCGCCTACACGAAGGGCGCGCAGACAGCATTGGCGGCTGCGGGGGTTCTCGAAAAGATGGTCTTCGTGCGCGGAAGCCTTAGCATGGACTATGGCTTTCTCAGCAAAGTGCAGTACCTGACAGCCAGGAATGGCTGGCATGTGGAGGACACGATCTACGCGGACCAGGTGACGATGCGGCTGGTCATCGCGGAGGCCGAAACGCAGGCTTTCGAGAAGGAGATCACGGCTGCGAGCGATGGGCGTTTGAAGGTCGTTTGGGAAGGAAAAATCTGGGGCGCGAAGGTGCCGGAAGGCATCCGGCTGTTCGATGATCCGATATAGGAACTGTGCAAAAATGTCAAGACGATCCGTCGAAATTTTATAAAATTTTCTTTCCGATGTTCGATTGACAGAACAAATCCTCCGTATTATCATAACAAAAACGCAAGAGGTACGAGTTCATGAGCAATCGGGAAATGGCACGGTCTGGTTTGGTGCCGCTAAATATTTTCAGTCAGTGACGGGGTAGCCAACTCTTCAAATTGGATGAGTTGACGACCCCTTTTTTATGGCTGAAATACCCTTGCGAAAGTCCGGAAAACGTGAAACGCAGGCGTTTCCGGGCGCAATAAACAAATTGGAGGAGCGTATGTTTGAAGCACTGAAGGGTGTATCACTGAAGCCATCGTTCAACGATAACGGAGTGGCATGCTACAGTCTGACAGGCGGTAATTTTAAGAATCGGTACTATGTGGTTTCGGAAAAGGGAACGAGACGGCTCTTAAACCAGCCGGAAATCGTCGGCTTTGAGGTCTATACCTGCCTTTTGAACGCGACGACGCGCATGATGCGCCATTTCGTCCACCAGGACCTCATCTCGTCCGCGAACATTCTCTCGATCCTGCGCGGCGCGTTGAACTATCCGCTTGAGGAAAGCTGCTACCGGGAGGGGATCCGCATCCATGACATCAGCTTCCTGTCGAGCGAACGCGTTTTCCACAACGATGAGATCGCAGGACTTGAGATAAAGTACAGTAAGCTCGCGACGGTTCCGGACAGCACCTTGCTCATCGGCGACATCGTGGCGACGGGAGAGACGCTGATCCACTGTCTGCGCTACGTGACCGATAACTACCGCACCCACGGTGCAAAGCTGCGCAACATTATCCTCTTTACGATCGGCGGCACCACCGGCATTACCGTGATGGAGCGGCTGACCGAGGAGATCCGCGAGTTCTGGCCGGAGTTCGAAGGCTTTATCACGGTCTACTATGAGGGCATTTTCTCCACCTACCAGGATAAGGGCGTGTGCGGGATCCAGGTCCCGGATGTGGATTTCTACTGGAAGGACGGCGTGATCGCGCCGCAGTTCCGTCAGGAAACACTGGAAAAGCGCGATGCGATCTTCGAGAAATGCATTATCTATGATGGCGGTGCCAGACGTTATGAGATCAGTGACCATGTAAACGAAGTGCTCGAATACTGGTACGGGATCCGCGAGCGGGCTGATCAGATCGACAAAAAGGCATTTCTCGATGAGCGGCTTGGCTATGAGACCCCGATCTCCTATGAAGATTGGGTCAGGGAGAACCATTACGAGCTGATCAGCGAGGATCTGTGCCGGAAGCTGTATCGTCAGGAGGAGGTCTACCTCAACCGTATCCAGCATGTGCCGCTGATCAACATCGCGAACAAGCGCATCGAGGAGTTCGAGACCGCTCTGGCGAGATACCGCGTGTGAGCTTTCATTGAATCTGTCCGGCAGCATGCCGGTGGAGATAGTTTTTTAGAGACAGTCAGTAAGGAGAGAGAAAATGGCAAAAGAAAAAGTTCAAAAGGTCGACATCGATTATTCCGAGCAAGCGGTTCCGCAGAGTGAACGCCGGAACATCGTGACGATGTTCATGATCATGCTTGGTTTTACGTTCTTCTCGGCCAGCATGTGGGTCGGCCAGGAGATGGCGGACGGCCTTGATTTCGGTGGTTTCGTCTGGGCGGTCATCCTCGGCGGCATCATTCTGGCCGCCTACACCGGAACGCTTGGCTATGTCGGTACCAAGACAGGCTTCAGCCTGGACCTTCTGGCGCGCCGCGCCTTTGGTCTGAAGGGTTCTTACCTTCCGAGCGCGATGATCAGCTTTACGCAGATCGGCTGGTTCGGTGTCGGTCTTGCGATGTTCGCGATCCCGATCGCGAATGAGCTGCTTGGCGAGAGTGTGGTTTGGTAGTTTGTCCTGATCGCGATCGCCGGTGTTCTGATGACTTCATCCGCTTATTTCGGCATCAAGTCCCTGACGATCGTCAGCTATATCGCGGTTCCGCTTGTCGGCATCCTTGGTACAGTGGCGATGATCCTCGCGATCCAGCGCGGCGATGGCACCATCATCGATCAGTTCGCAGCTTCCAGCGGCACCCTGACCGTCATCGGCGGCGCAGGCATGGTCGTCGGTTCCTTCGTTTCCGGCGGTACTGCCACCCCTAACTTTACTCGTTACGCGAAGACCGCTAAGGCAGGCGTTATTACGACGGTCGTAGCGTTCTTCATCGGCAACACCCTGATGTTCATGTTCGGCGCGGTCTCCTCGATCTTCGTTGGCGGCAACGACATCTTCGAAGTCATGATCAAGCTCGGCATGTTCTGGTTTGCTGTTCTGGTGCTTGGTCTTAACATCTGGACCACCAACGACAACGCGCTGTATTCTTCGGGTCTTGGTCTTGCCAACATCTTCCACACCAAGAAAAAGCCCATGGTTCTGGTGGCCGGTCTCATCGGTACGCTGGCAGCGGATTGGCTGTACTGGAACTTTGTTAGCTGGCTCAATGTTCTGAACTGCACCCTGCCTCCGATCGGCATCATCCTGATCCTGAGCTACTTTATAAACAAGGATCAGTACGCGGCGGACAGCACGGTTACGAGACAGGTCGACTGGTTCGCGGTCGGCGGCGTTGTCATCGGCGCGGCTGTTGCGAATCTCCTGCACTGGGGCGTTGCCTCGATCAACGGCATGGTCATCGCCAGCATCGTCTACATCGCAGGTCAGTTCATTCAGAAAAAGAAGGGCTGATGTCCTCGAAATGACAAAGTGAAATAAGACCGGCTCCTCTCGCGAGGAGCCGGTTTTTTGCGCGCTGGCTTGTTTTGGTGGAGTGGGTTCATCTTTCCCGGGGTGAATCGTCCGTGGAGATGGTTTTTTTGAGGGTCACAGAGTGAGGGTTCATCTTTCTCGGAACGAATCGTTTGTGGAGATGAGTTTTTTGAAGGTCAAAGAGTGAGGGTTCATCTTTCTCGGAACGAATCGTCTGTGGAGATGAGTTTTTTGAAGCGCAAAGAGAGAGATTTCATCTCATTCAAAGAAATCTGTATATAGAGATGAAAAGCTTCGTGGTTTAGTTGGGATAGCTTCATCTTTCTATGGAGAATCTGTCAGTGAAGATGAAAACCATCGAATTCAGCTGGCTGGGATTCATCTCTCATGGAACATTTTTTCTGTGAAGATGAAAACCAGCAAATTCAGCCGCTTGAGATTCATCTTTCCGAGAACAAATCATCTGTGGAGATGAAAACACCGCCGATTGTTCTTCTCTAATTCATCTTCACACATCAGATCCTCCCACAGAGATGAAACACATTAGCTATGTACAATTCGCTCTTGTCAGCGTGAATGATTCGTGTTAAAATAATTCGGTTAAATCGCAATCTTAACGAACTAAAAGAGGTGTACCTATGTCCGGACATTCCAAATTTGCCAACATTAAACATAAAAAAGAAAAGGCCGACGCGCAGCGCGGCAAGATCTTTACCAAGCTCGGCCGTGAGCTGGTCGTCGCCATTAAAGAAGGCGGCCCGGATCCGAACAGCAACAGCAAGCTTCGCGACGTAATTTCCAAGTGCAAGGCCGCGAACATGCCGAACGACACGATTCAGCGTGCTATCAAGAAGGCTGAAGGCGAGCAGAACGTCGACTACGAAGAGATCACGTACGAGGGCTACGGTCCCGCCGGTATCGCGATCCTGGTAGAGTGCCTGACCGAGAACCATAACCGTACCGCTGCGGACGTGCGTTACGCCTTCTCCCGCAATGGCGGCAACATGGGTACGACGGGCTGTGTCAGCTTCATGTTTGACAAAAAAGGCCAGATCTTTGTCAATGCCGAGGGCAAGGACGAGGATGAACTGATGGAAGCGGCGCTTGAGGCAGGTGCCGATGACATTGAGATCGAAGAGGGAATGGCCGAGATCACGATGGATCAGGGCGTCTTCCACGATGTTTACGAAGCACTCGAAGCGGCCGGCTACGAGATTACCGATGGTTCCATCACCCAGATTCCGCAGAACACCGTTGTCAACGAAGACCCCGATGTCGCGGCTACGATGGAAAAACTCATCGACGCACTCGAAGACCTTGACGACGTCCAGAACGTCTACCACAATTGGGAATGAACGAAGTGAATTCCCGATTGTGGTTCCATAAATTGGGAATGACAAATTAAAAACCTGAAAGTGCAGGAGAATGAGTCGATCGTTTTCCTGCACTTTTTTGTTGAAGCAGGCACTCTCAAGGCCTCGTTTTGACTTGTGTTTGTATGAATGTTGTAGTAGACTAACTTTATGATAAAGATGTTGGATACAATGCTTTGTATCCGGAGAAGACCCCGGCCGGATAACGGCAGAGGATGAACTGAAAAATTATGAAAGAGGTGGACCGATGGCGAAGAGAATGAAGCGTACCCCGACGGCGATCTATGATATGGCAAGAATTGCACTGATCGCCATCATTATCGCGACGGCTCTCAATATGGTGATGGACATTCTGGGAAGTGAGACGTTTTATGTGGATTCCCTGATGCTTCCCTATTCCCTGTTTTGGGTGACGACAGGCGGATCGATCGTCGCTGTACTTATTCTGGGCGTTTATCTTCTCTGCTATTTTCTTTCCAAAAAGAATGGCGCGTGGATGGTGAGCGCGTTGGTGCTGTTTTCCATTGATTGTGTATGGCTTATCATCACGCTCGTGAGCAGCTTAGGGGAAAATGGAGTGGGGGTTACGTTGCTGCTCTTCGCACTGCCGATCGTGATCCATGTTCTGGTGCTGATCGCGTTGATCGCGGGGGTAAAGAATCGTAAAGCGGCGACGCTTTCTTTCGAGGAGAAGCTTAAAATGCTGGGTTCGGAAGCGCAGGCACCCAATTATCAGGCACCCGTGAACCAGGCGCCGCCTTATCCTGTCGAAGATTCTGCACCGCAGAATAAAGAATAATAATCAACAAGAAGGAGAAGTAAACTATGGCAAACAAAATGCAGAAATCGGAGCTCTCGTTCCTGGGTACCGTGATGACCAAAGAGCCGGGAAAGAACTTTACGCTGGGCAATGATGGTATGGTGAACTGCGAACCGGATGCGCTGGTTTTCGGAGCAAAAGGTAATGTCGCCAGTCTCGCGTTCGGGCTCATCGGCTCTCTGTTGTCTTCCTACAAGGAAGCTTTCAGATTGGGCTATGGAGAGATCGTTTCCGTAACCTATTCCGGATTCCACAACAATACCGTCACGATGATGATGGCAGACGATCGTGGAGTCGCTATGACGTTCCGCAACAAGAATGACCGCGACAATTTCCGTCAGGTACTGGCGCAGAAGGGCGTTGTCGTTCCGCCGGTTGAATAATTCAATAATCTTTGTCAGTGTTGAGCCTGATGAATTTAGGGCGCTGTGAAAAATCATTTTCACAGCGCCCTTGTTAATTGACAGACTGCCCATTTACCGTATACTTATAGAATAGCTGGTTTTATTTGTAATCTTATATCTGCCAACACGAAACGGTATCAACATATGAAAAAACACTGGGTAAGGATCGGAGCGCTGCTGTGCGTTTGGATGCTGCTTCTGAGCAGCTGCGTGCCGCGAAGGCCTGCTGAAGAAAGCGACACCAAAAGTGAGGAGACGGGCGGAACCGGCGAGGACGGAAGCACTTCTTATGAAACCGATGGAACCTATACGCGCGAGCTGGCGAAGAAGAACCAGGTATTCGACGCACAGGACGCGGTGATCGACAAGATAGCATCGGACCTTCCGGCAGCTTCGAAGGATTATACGATCATGGTCTACATGATCGGGTCCAATCTGGAGACCAATTCGGGAAGCGCCAGCGCGGATATGCGCGAGATGGAGGCGGCCGGACTGGATTATTCCAAGACGAACCTGATCCTGTATACCGGCGGCAGCATGCGGTGGAATTCCGACGTGCCCTGTTCCTACAACAGTGTCATCGACATGTCCAGAAGCGAGTCGGCGCGCGTGGTAGCGGGGACGAAGAAAAACGCGGACATGGGCGCTGCCGTGACGTTAAGTACATTCATCAATTTCTGTACGGATAACTATCCGGCGGAGCATTACGCGCTGATCCTCTGGGATCACGGCGGCGGGCCGCTCTGGGGCTATGGCTCGGATGAGCTGTTTGAGGGAGACGGCCTGCTGCTCTTCGAAATGAAGGACGCCATGGAGGAGACGATCTTCTCGGGCGTTAGGAATCTGGATTTTGTCGGGTTCGACGCTTGCCTCATGGGAAATCTGGAGACGATGACCATCTGGGCGCGCTATGCCGATTATTTCGTGGGTTCGGAAGAACTCGAGCCGGGCAACGGATGGGATTATCATTTTCTGCATATTCTGAATGAGACCTATGACACGCTGACGGTCACGGGCGAGATCCTGACCTATTATGAACAATTCTATTTGGAGAAAAAGACAGATTATTACGACCCGGATCTGACACTGGCGGTGGCGGATCTGTCCAAGGCGGACGGCGTGCAGGTCATACTCGGCGAACTGGCGGAGAATCTGACGCGGACGTTTTCCACGGGACGTTATCCGTCGGTACAGGAAAGCCGCGGCATCACCAAGGCCTTCGGTGTCATGGGCAGTGCCGAAGAGGGATCGCTGTTTTCGTATGATCTCGTCGACCTGAACCATCTGGCAGAGAACCTCGTGTCTTTGGACAAGACTTCAGCCGGGCAGCTGCAGAAGGCGGTAGGGGAGCTGATCGTGGATTCCTACAGCAATGTCGAGCATGCGGGCGGTGTCACCCTGTACTATCCGAGCGGCAACAAGAACCAGTATTACGAAATGCGCGAAGTATACGCAGAGCTGGGATTGAACCGTAGCTACCAGCAATTTCTGGAACGGGTCAGCCTGTATTGGCAGCAGGAAGCGGGCCATGAGGGCGAGGTACCGGAGCTGGTGTTTGAGGACGGCGAGTATCGCCTGAAGCTGGAAGGCGCTTTGCGGGACAATGCGGTATCGGTGACGTATTCGGTGCTGCGCGAGATCGATGTGGGCAGCTATTTCCCGATGATGAGCCAGTGCCGGGTGGAGCCGGATCAGGGAGGTGTCGTACATCTTCAGCAGGATCCGAAGCTGATCGCGCTGACAACGGGCGGGGAGGCGATCCTCTGGCCGGTGATCCAGGCTGAAGCCGGGTCGCAGCGCATTATCTATCAGACTAAAAACACCAGACTGCTCAGCTGCGGCATGAGCTATTTCCTGCGCTACGACGCGGATGCGGACGATATCACGGTCATATTAAAGGAAGAACTGGACAGCGGCGAATTGTCGGTCATGAACATCAACACGCTGACGGATGATACCACGTTCAGCGGCAAGGAGACCGTGGATGTTTCTCACTATGACGGGATCTTCTACTACTACGCGGAAAAGATCCCTACCTGGGGCACGGACGGATATCTCCTGTCCGTGGCAGAGTGGAAGGAAGGCGCTGCGAGCGGTTCGGTCGAACGCAGCATCACCGACTCGTTCGGCTTTACCATGGTCACGGCGGCGGATCTCGGCGAGCGGCTGTACTATGTGGTGACCATCGAGGACGCGGCCGGTACGCTTTACACGACGGATCCGGTCCTTATCGAGCCCGAGCGGGAGTTCACGATCTGTGAAGAAGCGACGCCGCGCGGCATGCTGACCTATCAGCTTTGGAACACGGAAGCGACCCTGATCGCCTACAGCGGAACGGATACGGAGATCACGATCCCGGACAAGGTGGAGGGACGGCGCGTGACGGGGATCGGACCGAATGTGTTCGGAGAAAAGATGTCCGTTTACGGCGAGATCGGAACGGTTCCGCTTCGGAAGATCACGCTTCCTTCCACGATCCGAACGATCGGAGCGCAGGCCTTTATGAATTGCACGCAGCTGGCTGATCTGATACTGCCGGATTCGCTGCAGGAGATCGGAGCGCAGGCGTTTGTCGGCTGCAAGAGCCTGGAGGTCGTTAAGCTCCCGGCCGGAGTCGTTTCGGTAGGCCCCTACGCGTTCGCGTACTGCAGTTCGCTGAGAAGTATATCTTTCGGCGGCCGGGTCAGTCAGATCGGAGAAGGCGTTCTCGCCATGTGCCCATCGCTTTTGATGATCCGTGTCGTTAAGTCAAACGCAAACTACTGTCTCTTGGATGGAGCTATGTACAGCGCCGACGGAAAGCTGCTGCTGGCTTTCCCGGCTGCAAGGAGCGGGAGCTTTACGGTTCAGGAAGGGACCGAGACGATCGGAGCGGACGCGTTTTCCTCATCCTCTCTGACGGAGGTCATCCTGCCGGCATCCCTTGTCACCATCGAAAACTATGCGTTTTATACAGCCGCGGAGCTCATGGCACCCGTTTTCCCGGAAGCCCTCGAGACGATCGGAAAATACGCGTTCAGTCAGGGCTGGATATCGATCGATCTTTCGAAATCTTCCGGAGAGGAAGCCCAGAAGATCGCGCTTGGGAAGAATGTCCGATATATCGGAAATGAAGCTTTCGTCGGCTTTGAGCTGAAATATTTTGAGGTAGACGAGGAGAACCCGGCTTTCTCTTCGAAAGACGGAGCCTTGATGGTCAAGGCCGGGGACTCGATCATTGAATTTGCCACCAACGGCCATAAGACCTTCCTGATCCCGGAGGGCTGTGCGGACTTTGACATTTCGATCATGTCACAGGTCGGCCAGTACAACCCGCTCGATGGGAATGAGCCTTTCCAGATCTATTTCCCGGACTCCGTGATCCGTATCACCGATACCACGATCTTCATGGATGACATGATCTTCCACTGCGCGCGGGATTCGGCAGCGGAAGCGTATGCGATCGATTACGGCATCGCGGTCTCCTACGATCTGGAGCCGATCCGCTCCGAAGTGGAGATCCAAACGGATGCAGGCGTGTTAACATTCTGGCTTGGCGATACACATGCGACCTGGGCGCGGTACGAAGGAACCGATACGAGCGTCGTGATCCCGGAGACGGTCGAAGGACTGCCGGTGACCATGGTGGGCGACGGTCTTTCCGCGGTTCAGGATATGACCGACCTGACTTCCGGTCTGACGCAGGTGACCCTTCCGGAGACGGTGGAGATCCTGCAGGCTTATGCTTTTGCGGGCATGACGGTCAGCGAGATGAACCTTCCGGAGGGGCTGCGGGTCCTCGGTGATTACGCGTTGAATTGTCCGCTGCGCGTCGAAGCGCTGCCGGGCTCGATCGAGAATATCGGAGCCGCGGTCTTTAGCAGAACGACTGCTTTTGAGAACGGATTGCTGATCCCGTCGTCTGTGCAGCGGATCGCGCCGGGCGCTTTCAGCGGCGTGACGGTTTCGGAATTCATGCTGGAGAGCGAGTCAGACTACTGCATGGTGATCGATGGCATGCTGTATTCCGCGGACGGGGCGATCCTGCTGGCCGCGAACATGCCCGGAGAGGACGGGCGGATCGTGATTCCGGACGGAACCGTCTTCATCGGGTCCTATGCGTTCTATCTCCTGAACGTGAAGGAGGTCGTGATTCCGGACTCGGTCATGTTGATCGCGCAATACGCGTTCGCCGGATGCTCGGAATTGACGAAGATCACGTTCCCGGGCAGCGTTATGACGATCGGAACCGGCGCGTTCATGTATGCCGGTCTGGAAAGCGTCGTGATCCCGGAGACGGTCAGCCTCGTCAATGATTATGCGTTCTACCAGTGTCCGTCGCTCACAAGCGCCGAGATCCGCGCGGAGTCCATCGGAAGCGGTGCGTTCGCTTTGTGCGGGAATCTTTCCGAGGTAATACTGGCGGAAGGGGTCGTGCAGGTGGGAGACTTTGCCTTCTTTGACACGGCACTGAAAAATGTGACGCTGCCGGACAGCCTCCGCATTATCGGCGCGGATGCCTTCGGCGGCGAGAAAGCCACGAAAGAGGAGAGCGGACTCACGATCGAGATCGGAGAGAACGTCAGTGTCGTCGACGGCAGCAGTTTTTCGGGCATCGGCGCAGTCAGCTTCCATGTCGCGGAAGGAAATCCGCTGTATTCATCGAAGGACGGACTGCTTCTCGACAAGACCGGGAGGGTCCTGATCGCGGTTCCGACCGGGCTCTCCGGAACCTTGACGATCCCGGATGGCGTTTATGAGATCGCGCCGTTGGCCATGATCGGAAGCCATGTGACCGACCTGATACTGCCGGCGAGCGCCGGATACCTGACGTCTGCGGCTTTCGACGGAACCGGTTCGAAAATGACACTGCATTTTGTCAAGGATTCACCGCTCATCCGGTGGGCGATGGAAAACGGATGGCCGTATGAGGTTGAATAAAATGTTCTTCGTGTGCTAAAATACGGTCGTTATACATGATTCCATTTTTGGAGGAGATCATTATGAAAAAGAAAACGGTTCGTCTGGCTACTCTGATGCTGGCGGTCCTTCTTTCCCTCAGCATACTGCTGTCGGCCTGCAGCTCCGCGAAGACGAATGAGTCTTCCGCGCAGAACTCGGAAACGTCCGAGACCTCGCAGAGCTCACAGACTTCTGAAGAGGGGTCTACCGAGAGCGGCGGACAGTCTGCCGAAAGCTCGGGCCTGCCAGAGGATTTTGCCGCGGCAGATATGCTGTCGGTCCTCTCAGGCAATCTGACGGTTGCCAGTACCGAAGGACGGACGGAGCTGGATTCCTCGGTTCTGCAGACGCTTCTTTCCAACCGCGGCGGTATGTCGCTGGAGATCGGCGAAGTCCATCCTGAAACGCTGGACGCGGACGCAGAAGCGGCCATGGATCGTTCCATGCGCGCTTATGTTCCGAGCACCGCGGCGGACCTTGTCGTGAATAACGCGGTCTCTTACTACTTCTATGAGCAGCTGACACCGGAAGAGCAGGAGCTTTACGATGCCATGTATCTTGTCGCGATCGACCCGACCACGACCGACAACATCGTGAAGGTCCACACCTCGCTGGATCCGTCTTCCAATGAGTTCGGCTACGAGTTCGGCCTGGTGCAGCTGGCGCTTGGCTACGATCATCCGGAGCTTTGGTGGATCTACCTGTGGAACGGTGTGTACGATATTACCGGCTACATCGGAGCGCCTGAGAACGGCAAGAATGTCGTTTATCTGCAGATGAATCAGCCTTATACCAACTTTGAGGCGGATGTCAAAGCGTTCAACAGTGCGGTCAACACCTTCATGAGCACGATCAACGACAATGCCAGTGAATATGAGATGGCGCTGCAGGTGCATGATCAGCTGATCGAGTGGGCGGTCTATGATTACGATGTGTTAAGCAATGGCAAGAGCGATCTCGCTCATACCGCGTTCGGCCCGCTGGTCCATAACACGGCCGGCACCGCGCATTACTGCGTGTGCGACGGTTACTCGCTGGCTTATACCTACCTGTTGCAGCAGCTGGGCATGCAGGCGACGGTCGTCACCGGCATGATCGGAAAGAACGGCGCAGACGGCGGCCACGCCTGGTCGATCGTCATGGTGGATGGCAAGTGGAGGGAAGTCGACTCGTCCTGGGAGGATTTCACCGATTTCAAAGCGACGATCGAGTCTTCCTATGCTTCTTCCTCTCTGGAATATAAGGTCTACATGGAAATGCTGAATGACGCAGGCTATATGAACCGCGTGCAGCACTATCTGTTCCTTGTCGAGACGGCGCTGATCAATCACTACTATCCGTCCGATGAGCTGACCTACTATACGAAGGATGGCATGTACTGGGTCACGCTGGTGGGGGAGAGCGAGCGTACGCGCTTCTGCGATTTCTCCCAGACGAAGGATACCTTCCAGGGCGGATTGACGGCGCTGCTGCCGATCGCGGACGGAACCCTTGTCGGCGGCGGAAGCGGTGGGAGCACCGAGAACAGCGACACGAGCTACGCCAGCAGCGGCGTGGCGGAAGGAACCTACATTCTGGTCGGTTACAACAACTATACGATGGCTGATTTCCAGCAGATGTGGGGCAATGACTATTACTATGATACGCCCATGCTCGACATTTGGAATGACGGAACGATGACCCTCTACGATGGCGATGTTTTCGATGGAACGTGGGTGCTGAACGGTTCGATGTTTACGTTCTACACCGACAGCGGCTACCTCATTTTTACGTTTGACGGCACCTACCTGAGCCTGTTTGCAGACAACGGAGACGTCTACATTTTCGGGCTGATGGAGTAAACGCAGCCTGACCGGACTGCCGGGATAACTGAATAGAATAAGCAAAAGGCGAGTGAGAACCGATGGAAGTTCGGGTTTCACACGCCTTTTAGTATTGCGGCGGGACACGGCACGGCCGCCGGCCGAACCTCGCATTGGAGGAATCACTCGGATATGTTACAATTGGTCTGTTATAGACCGAAGCGGCAGACGCGCAGGCAGTGC
>JAEEGL011065810.1_pt1 | contig 13811 bp, 32 predicted proteins | sample 9134231 | NCBI WGS metagenome assembly JAEEGL01 (sample SAMN16246548, study PRJNA631951) | gut metagenome | biome: gut microbiome; feature: rumen; material: fiber-attached | host: Bos | place: Iran: Karaj | collected 2018-10 | reverse complement strand
AGTCTCCAGTAGGAGGTCCAGAGGCCCAGGGAGGGGGGCGGGTCTTTTCTCAGCTCGGGCTGCAGCCTTCGCCGTGTTCTGATCTCATCTCGTTAAATCGATTTTCAATTTTAATCAGATCCATCCCTCGCTTCCTTGCCGTCCTGATCAGAAGATCTTTTCCTTTGTCGGACAGCTCTCTTGTGTTCCTGATGTGCATGTCCTCGTGTGCCTTGTTGCTTAATGCGATCAGGTTCCAAGGTTCCCATTGATACTCCGGGAAGATGTCGCGCGGGAATATATGATGAACAAGATCCGCAGGAATCATTCGTCCGTAACGCTTTGCGTCCTGACACATGAATTCATCCCGTCTCATGATGCTCATCCTTAGATGCTGCCATCGTTTGCTGTTGTAGAATGGATCTGTTTTCTTTAGCTCTCCGACCATTTTACCTTGTATTGTGTCTCGATATAGTCGCCGCTGTTGTCTACCCAGTGCGGCTTCCTTGATACCTGACAAATATAAAATTTTAATTTCATTTCGACGTCGCCGTCCACCAGGCAATTATACCAGCCCGGCTTCTTTGGCCATCCGTCATTCCATTTGTTCTGATCTGACATCTTCGAGCCTCTCTATCTCCCAGAGATTTTTTCCTAGTGGTTTAAAATCTGTGTGCTTGTCGTATTTCGCATGATCCAGGACTGCTGTGTGCTTGCATATATTCCCGCATAACTCGCTGCCCTGACAGTGCGCCTTCTGGTCGCAAATATAAAATGTTGACATTGCTTTATCTCCTTAAAGCAAAAAGCCGACGCCATGCGTCAGCTTCCTGCTCGATAAGAGGCACAAGATATTTCAATCTTCGCCATTACTATTTTATCGCGTTTTATACTCCGATTTACTCCGAAGATGTTCTCTCGATGATTTTGTCCAGTTCCAGGAGCGCCTTCCCGTGAATGTCAAATATCACGCTCTCGCTATATCCTAATTTGTCGGCGACGTCTGTCCAGGTCTTCCTCTCAATGCTGAGATAATAGATCTCAAGGACCAGCCTCTGTCTCGGATCCTCAATCTGGTTAATGAGCTCCTGGGCCTTTATATGGTCCCGGATCATCTTCTGGATCTTGTCCTGAATGAGGTTGTCCAGGTCGACTGCTTCGGCCCTGTTGTCTCCGAGCTTATCGGGTTCGATTGATGTCTGAACCTGGACGTCTTTTAATCTCGTTGCTTTCGGAAGGACTTCTCCCCAGAGCCAGGCGCTTCTCTCCTGAAGCTCTTTGATCTCGAGGATCTCGTTTCTGATGTTCTTAAGATATGCCTTCGCTTTTAAATTCCTGATGGCTCTCTCCGTGCTTAATCGGATTCTGTCTTCCGTTATGACTTTTCTTTTTTCCATTCCCCGCCCCCCTCTTAGATTATTTAATCAGCTGCTGCCTTTGGCTCGCTCTTGTGATATCTGATATAATGTAAATCCTCTTTGTTCAATATTCCTTTGCCGACGAGGACCTCCAGAAGATTAAAGAAATTATCGTTTCTTTCCTCTGCTATATTTAATAAGCCCATTAAAACTTCTTTTTCTGCTGTTTTGTCCATTATTTTTTCCTCTTACTCCTTCCCGATCGGAGCCTCTTCTTTTAAGGCTTTTTCGATTCCTTCTTCATCTCCTTGTACTAGATAGCCCCCGCAGGGGCCTGGAATATTCCAGGTGCGCACAAAAACCCCCGGGCTGCATTCATAACAAATATCGCGGATATATTCGGCGAGCTCTTTGTTGTTAAGGCTTCGGATCACGCTCCCATAAGTCGGACGGAATCCTTTAAAATTGCATATTTCGCCCATGCCTTTTATCATCTCGCCGACGGCTCTCATCGTGTCGTTTTCGTCGTAATCGTGTAACCTCGCCCAGGCTGCTATTGTGCATGTAATATTTGTCAGGAATTCCTCTTCGATTTTCATTTTTCCCTCCTGATCCATTCCTCGTCCTCGAATATGTGAAGGACGTTGTCTCCGATCTGCTCCCAGCTTCGGCATTCGCATTCGATCCCGAGCTTCTTATATCCTTGCGCGGCCTGATATAGTTCGTCGAAGGTTTCAAAGTGCAGGATCTTTTCAATCTTTGCCATTGTTTTCCTCCTGGCCTGTCGCCTGCTGCCTGTCGCCTGCTGCCTTTGGCGCGTTCTTTTTTAGCTTCTCTATAAGCTCCAGCGCTTCTTTTATTGCTGTGACGACTTCCTCCTCGTTCTCAGGCCTGTGCATCATGTATCCACTGTGAAATATTTCTTTATTGTCCCCGTCATATACTGAGAATGAACTGTTTCCGTATGCCTTCCCGATATATCCGCCATAAGTTGCTGTGACTGTTTCTTTTGTCCTTTCGCGGTTTTCGGGCTGTCCGTCGCCGCTTTCTTTTGTCCTTAAGCCATTTATCAAGTCCCTGAAGGCTACGCCTTTTGTCTTTATGCTGTTTATATCAATCAGGTCTATGTCTTCTTTTGTCTTTCCGCGGTTTCCCTGAAGACTGTTTCCTTTGATCAGCGTCTCGACTGCTCTCGCGGCTGCATACGTGACAGGAATCTCCGTTTTATATTGCTCGCTATATTCAATTATTATCTTGGCCATCTTCTTCCTCCTGCTCCATCTTTGCTCCACATCTGGGGCAGTAATCAAAATCCATATCGCTGCATCTGAACTCAGCTCCGCAATTGGAGCATTGGTATTCTTCAAATACTGGATTTTCGTCTGAATATCCGTCATACTCAGTGCCATACCATCTTGCATGAATGACTGGCGCCCATTCCTCGGAAACTATTAGGCGAACCCATTCTCGAAGTGTTTTCCCTTCGATCTCGACTTGATCCATAACTCGATTCGCTACGTCTTCGGCATATTCTTTAATATTTTTCATTTTGGCCATTGCTTTCCTCCTGGAGCTTTTTCTTCTCTGCTTCGATGATCTGTCTTACTCTAATGATTGAGATTCCATTATTTTCTGCGATCTTTCGATAAGACAGCCCTTCGATGTGATTTATATATATATGGCGGTTTCGTTCCGTCTTTTCATTCCTCTTCATCGTCCCCCTCCTCGATCTCTATCCTGGCATAGCTTGGATATTTTTTACTTATTGAGCTGCTGATCAGGTTCTCGGAGACTCCGAGGATCCTCGCCAGCTCCTTTACTGTTCCCCCTACTGCTACAGGAAGCGCTTCCGGCGTCTTGTCGTATTTAACATAAAGTGTCATCTTTTAATTCTCTTAATTCTCTTTTTGCTTCTTTGAGCTTTTCGTCCAGGTAATCGAAACAGTCCCGGACTCCCTTCGCGTAACCTATGGCGAAGCCTACAAAACAAAAGGCTGCGCTCAAAATTATATAAGCCATCTTTATGACCTCCCGAATCTGATGATCGCCGCGATCGTCCACATGACCAGGATCGCAAACATTAAATATCTCGTTATCTGTCCCAGCTCTTTATCTCCCATCCTCTTCCTCACTTTCCAGTTGTTCGCCTATCAAGGCGTATAATTGACTTCTTACTGACTCGACCTGTTTGTCTATATAGCTTTTTAATCTTTTTGATCTGCTGGTCTTAAACCATTTCGTTTTAAATTCCGTGAGGCTTCTTCTGTAGGCGTCCTCCGAATAATCGCCACTTTGCCACCATTCTAAATCGTGCAGGACGTTTGCGAGGTCTGTTATTAAATCGTCCATTTCTGCATCGTGCATCCTGCCCTGACATTCGTTTTCTAGCTTATAGCAAATATAATCATAGCTCCCTCCGCTCATTCCTGCTCTTCCTCAGCTTTCATCATGATGTCGTCAGGCTCCCAGACGTCGCAGGTGTCGTATTCGTGCTGTCGATGATAACGGCCGACTCCGAATCCTGGCGTCTCATATTGCGGGAAGGCTTTCTTCCTGTTGACTGAGCCCTTCCACTTCGTACAATAAATATTTGGCTCTTCGACTGGGTCATATATGGCCTTTTTATTGTATTTGCCATTTACGGGTGCGTATTCGGGCTTTATTACATAGACGAATTGGTTCGAATGCTTGCAATTCGCGCATAATTTCGGAATTTTCCATGTATTTGGGCGCCAGTGCCCTTTGTTTTTGCAGGCAAGCTCGCCCTTGTAATATGCTTTCGGATTGTTCTCCGAATAGTCGCAGGAGCTCTCGTCTTCCCCCCATAGGCAATATTCACAGCGGCCGATGTAGTCCTGGAACTCTTCCGGGGGCTTTTCCATCTTCGGAGGATCCTTCCTCACTTCCGGCGCGTCGCCTGCTGCCTTTTGCGGAGCCTCTATCCTGTCAAATATGCTCATCTGTCCTTGTATCTGTTTCATTTGGCTTTGTTTCCTCCGTGGCCCTTGCGACCATCTTGACCAGGTGCTCGCAGATCTTGTTCTCGTCCATTCCGACAAGATACAAATTCTTTGAGAACCATTTTATTATTGCGTAAGTGTAATCGACGATGTCGTCCGGCGTTGTTACTCCCTGAATGCAGACGTTTCCTTCTGCTGTCCTGCTGATTGTAATCTTGTATTCGTTCATAGTTTCCTAACCTCGCATTCTCTGCAATAATGATCGAGTATATTTGACGCGACCTTCTCCACTTTGTCATAATTCTCCTGGGTCGCCTCTTTGAGTGATTCATTGTATTTGTCGTAATATTTGCAGCGGCTTATGCACATAAAAGATTGTGCATTTTCGATTTTTTGGTTAATCTGCTCCCGGAGCGTCATGTCCTGAGGATTATTCCGACGCCTGTTCTGGATCATCTGCTGCCTCCTCGTCCCCTGTGAAAACGATCATCTGCACATCACCTTTTAGCCATTTTATTAGTGTATCTGTGCAATTTGGGCACAAATCAACGATTTCCACTAATGGACCTTTCACAATATAAAACCCTGGATTAAATGGCTCATAAAACTCTTTGCATCTGTCACATTTCTTTGCTGCGCTCATCTTTTCCCTCCTTCGCCGTGAAGTTTAACTCCAGGATATATCCGTTTGCGATTCCTCCCACCAGGACAGCATGCTCGCTTTTTCTGATGTAGGTCTTTATCCTGGAAGGCTTGACCCTGATCCCGAGCTTTTTATTGAATACGTCGCTCAGGAGCTGGCGCCATTTTCTTTTATAATGCTTTTCTGTCTGCCTCTTGTTCATTTTTCTCCGATCTTGTGCTGTGGATCATATTGTCCCAGCGCGACAACTTTGTTGTTTAGATCCATCAGCAGGACCTGGTGTCCGAAGTATTCCGTCCGGGACCTAAATCCCTGCGGGATCTCTTTATCGTTCCAGACTTTGAGGTTTATGTCCCTCAGCTGTTCGACGATCTTCGCGCAGTTGAGTTGTTCTATCTCCTGCCCTTTTTGCATTTAATCTCCTCCCCTCATAAGCTGCTGCCTCTGCTTCTGGACAGATTGCAGTCCCATAATATGCTGGACGTGTAAAAAATCCGCTGAGGTTTTTATTTGTGACCCGTCCCCGGTCTACGTCTGTGAATAAATACTCCGTGGACGGCTGTGTGTATTCGTGAGTAATGCTGCTCTTTGCTCCTCGTGACATTTCTCCCTCCTTCCTGGCTCCGCTTTTGACGGAGCCTTTTTCCTGGCCTTCATAAAGTCTTTACTGTGATAAATTCCTTTTTGGGACCTTCGGAGCGTTACTTTGTGAGCTCTGCGAGCTCTTTGTATATCTTTTCGAGTTTTCTTTTGTCCTCCAGGTTCTGCTGGATCTGGAGATTTAAGTCAGTGATGTCCTTCTCGATCAGCCTGATCTTCTTGTCGAGTTCTTCGAGGTTAGTAATAAAAAACTCTTTTAAGTCCTGGGATATCTCTTTTTTGTCCTCGACCCAGGCGCTCTGTTCTTCCTGTTGTGCCATTTTGTCCTCCCTCTTTTTCCTGATCGGAATGTTTAAGGCCTTTCCTGCTTCGTGCAGGACCTTGAGGATCTCCGATCTTGTTCCGAATCCGAGCTCTTTCATGAGCTTGATCTGGTCTTCTTTGTCCTTTGCTGCATCATAGAGCTCGATTATTGTTCCTTTCGTCTGCTGGTCCATCTATGTTTTCCCCCTCGATGAATCTGAACCCCTCCGGCGGTTCTTTTGTCCTTTCGCCGTTTGTGAGGTTCTTGTCCTCTGCAATACAGTTATTTACTAGCTTTTTGTTGATGAATCGCCCCTCCGCTTTTGTCTTTTCGCCCTTTTTGTAAATAAGTTTGTTCGGATCCCATCCTGGATATCTCTGTGTTAAATACTGCCGGGCGAGTTCAAGATAAAAGGGCCGCGAGATTGTGTCGTCCATGTTGTAATGGCATATACGGCAGACCGTGACGATGTTCTGCTCTACTCCCAGGCCGCCATGACTTCTCGGGATGACGTGAGCCTCTCCTCTTCCTGGCTTGCCGCAAAATATACAACATCGGCCGTCTCTGTCTTCGACTCTCTTCCGGGTCTCCCTGCTGATCGCGCAGGCCCTTGTCCTCCTGTGCATCTTTAAGCCCTCAGCGCCTCCCCTGTCTTTGTCGCCTTGCGTTTGATGTTCAAATATGCGTCCTTGTCCATATAGATCTGTGTGGTCCATCCCTCTCTGTCCTTGATTGTGATTTTCTCCCAGTCGTAACCTTCGACGCATTTGATTGCTTCTTCGACTGCTGCCTGACATTGTGGCTGGACGTGCTCTTTTAAATATTTCTCGATTCTTTTTCTTCTCTCGATCTGTCTTGCATAGCTCTTGGCCTCAGGACAGGCGCATCTTTTGGACGCTTCTTCGTCTGCTTTGTCCTGATCCTGGTCGACTGTCGGAGGGACCAGAACCTGCTGCCCGCAGAATTTACATGTCCCCTGGATCCAGTTCTCTGTGTTTTCCATCTTTTCAATTCTCCATTTCTTCTTTTTTTGCTATTGAGACGGCATGCGTCTTAAGCATCGCCGCGATCTCCATCCATAGATCTCTGTGTTTTAATTCCTCGTTGTGCCGGATCTTCCTCCAGTCGTTCTTCTCCCACCTGGCAAGCATGCCCCCGGCGAGCATGGCCCTCGTGAAGTCCTCGTGAATGTATAGCTTAATGACTGCGGGCTTGTTGAATCTCCCCAGGGCATCTCTAAGCGCTATAAGCGCAGCGGTCTTTATTGATGCATTCGGGATTGAGACAGTTCCATCGATGTCCTTCTTTTTCCCATCGTCTAAAACAGCCGAGATCGTCCAGGCGCATTCTGCCTTTTTGATCTTCTGCGGCCTTCTTGTCTTCGGTTTTATGATTATCTCGATTTTCATCCATTTCTTAACCTTTTTAGTCCCTTCTTGATAAGTTTTCCGATTCCCTGGACTGATTCCCTTAATGTGCACTTTTTACGCCTTTTTGTTTTACCTTTTGGCGGTTTCTCGACTTTAGGACATGCGACCATGTCCTGCTGCCTTTTTGGTGGATCCTTGACGAGCATATAATGTTGATACCTGATCCCGACTCTGTCGTTATATCCGTTTTTAACTGTCTCCGGGATGATGTGGAATCCTTCCGGGGCTCTTGGCTCCTGTGGGAATGTCCCGGACTTGATCTCCGTTCTGATCTTCGGGGGCGTGAGGTTCCTTGACCTGTGGAATCTGCTTTTTCCGATGGTCAGCTCCTCTTTGGTCTCGGCCTTGACAAAATACTCCGCCAGCTCTTTATATTGTCCGTCGTCGTACATCTTAAAAAATTTGATGTGGTCTCCCCAGTTCTCGGTGAGGTCCTCGATGATCCCCGGAAGCGCTTCGACGATCATGTGATGATGCAGGACTGCTTTTCTTTTGCCTCGCTCCGTGGTGGCTAAATATTTAAACTTCTTCCCGGCTCTCTTGTACTTCCTGGACATCTTATATAAAAACTTGGTGAGGATCTCCTCCGCTTCTTCGTATGTCTCCGGGTGCTCTTCCTTGCCATATTCCAGTATGACGTGATACCCTCGGGCGAAGTTTGCCAGGATGAGCAGCTGGATCTTCTCGGCTCGTTTCTTGTCGTTCTGTTTTTTCCTTGCCTCAGTCGTCGGTTTTTCCCTCTTCCTTCTTCCGATGCCGAGCCGGATCGGAGTGTGATTCTTTACAAGCACATGCTCCCCTGCTTCATGTGTCTTTTGTATATACATTTAATGACTCCCCTGTCATAATTTTTATTTACCCGGTCAAAATGTTAATAAGTTTATACATTTAATCGGGGTCTGAATACGGCTCGAAGCCGCTTTTTTATTGAACTTTTCGGGGGAATCTGATATAATTAAAAGCGTCAATTGATATCCGATCTGCCTCAAGCGATCACTTTTAAGTAGGTCCTCCCCCGGGCCTATTTTTTTTATTCTTTTTTCGTATAAAATCTGTGGTCCTTGTATTCAACGGCCCGGTCGAAGTATTTGTCCAGGGCCGTTGACCTCTTATTCTCGAAGGCGATGATCTCCGGCGCGACTTCTCCCTGTTCTATCCTTGCCAGGGCGAGATGTGCATCGACTCCCGGATCCGCCGTCGCATAAGTCCCATTTCTTACTGTCTCGAACTGATAGACGACGCGGCCGCTCTTGGTCTTGTGCTTCTCGTTGATTACGTCCAGGACGTTATCCGGGAAGCTCTCATCGTTTACTCTGTTGATGACTACGCTCATAACTAACCAGCAGCCGTCTTCGTGCTGGTTGCCCGCTTCGGCCTGGGCGATCTTAAGGAGGGCCGTCGCTTCTTCCTGTGTAAACTCGATCGCCTTTTTCTGATCCGCTGCTGAGATTGTCTCCGTCTTCTGATCTATGGCGGGAGGATCCGCGAGGACTGGCTCCTGAATATATTCAATTTTTAACTCTGGATAAACTTCCGGGTCTGATATCGGCCAAGTTGACAGGAGGCCTACGATTGAGATCGCCGCGAGCTGCGCGACGCATAGATATTTTCTTGAGATCTTCCTCCGCCTCATTTTTCCTATCTCCTCCATTTTTGATTACCTTTTCCAGGAATTCCCCGACTGGCATCCTTAGCGCTTCCGCCATCCTTCCCACTTCCCCCAGTGGGAACCTCTCCGGGTCCTTCATGTATTTAAGAAGTGTTTTGTAACAAATCCCGGTATATTCCGCCAGTTCGTTGAGGCCCTTAAAGCCTCGCCGCTTCATGTAATATTCAATTTGCGCCTGGAATTCGGTTTTATTAATTTGCATTGTCCTCTTCTCCGTGTTCGCGTTTCGCGGACTTTTCGGGCATTAAAATGTCATCAGTGCTAAAGCCAGTTACCTTGCAAAATAAGTAAAAAGCTGTTGTTCTCATTCCTTTTTTGTTATTTTCCCAGTTTGAGACTGTCATCCTCGTGACGCCCAGCTCTTTAGCGAGCTCTTCCTGAGACAACCCGGCAGCAATCCGCGCAGCTTTTATGGGTAATTTTCTTTTAATTGTATTATCTTCCATCTTGCTTCTCCTTCTGTTTGGGTCGAAATATGATTTTATGTTAGTACGCATTTCGCGTACTGTCAATAATTTTTGTAAACTTTAGTTTGATTACCTAGTTATCATTTTGTATAATGTGTATTGGAAGGGGGGTAGTTATGAACAATTCAGAGTATGCTCGTTTGATAGCTCGTAACTTGAAATATTACATGGCTATTACTGGAAAAACTCAGGCGGATATTTCTCGTGATCTCGGGATCAGTAAAACGTCTTTGTCTTCCTGGGTGAATGGTCATCGAGTTCCTAAAGTTTCGACCATCGATATGTTTTGTGATTACTTTAAAATAAGGCGCTCGGATCTTATGGAGGAAAAAGACCGAGGCGATTCTTTGTCAATTACAATCGAGGTCCATCGTGACGAGATTGATTTGATTGAGAAATGGAGAAATGCATCTCCTTCCATTAAAGAAGCAATTAACAAGTTGTTGAATTAAAGGAGGTTTATTATGCGAACTGCTAAGGAAATGTTTGATTATTGCATGGCCCAGAAGCTCGGATCTGGTTTTTCTTCTGGGAACAATTTACGACATTTTGAAGTTATCGACTCGAAGCTCCAACCTGATGAAGACGTTCTCTTTGTTTTTATTGGTCTTCATAACTATAAATCTATTTCTAAACATGATAATAATTTCGCCTATGCTATTTCGAATAAAAGGATCCTTATGGGCCAGAAAAAAGTTATCGGCGAAGTATTTCAGTCCATCGCTCTCGACCAGATTAATGATGTGACTTTTTCTACTGGTTTAGCTCTTGGAATAATTACAGTCGATACGATTAAAGAAAAATTTAATGTCGCACTGGATAAAGGCCAGGCTTCAAATATAAACGATCGAATCCATGAACTTCTTTTCTCTCTTAAAGAACAGACCAGGGAACCTGCTCCAGCATCTTCCGGGGCGGATGAGCTTAGAAAATATAAATCTCTTTTAGATGATGGGATTATTTCAAAAGAAGAATTTGATAAAAAGAAGGCTCAGATTTTGGGCCTTTAATGGAGGATTGATTTATGGAAACTGTCGCACAATATATTAAACGGAAACGGGACGCCCTCGATATGAGCATTGATGAGCTCGCTTTTATTTCGGGCTTTCCTAAAAAAATGATTTTAAGCTGGGAATCCGCCGAGGCTGATCCGAGCCGGAATAATATGCTGGCTCTCGATGTCGCTTTTTGTGCGGCGAAAATTGTTCGTGATTGTAGATTGAATTTTGAGGAATTAAAAAATGGCGAAAGCTAAGAAATTACCATCCGGGTCCTGGCGGACTCTGGAATCTAAAAAAATAAATGGTGTGATGGTCAGGAAGTCCTTCACGGTCTCCCCGGATGAATGCGGAGGCGATTCAAGGAAGGCCAGGAACCTCTCCGAGCTCCAGGCCCGTATGTGGAAGGATGACCTGGAGGATCTTGTCTCCGGGAAGGTCTCCGTTCAGATCGCGCTGGAAAATTATATAAATGACCGCTCGAAGGTTCTTAGTCCTTCGACAATAAGATCTTATAGAATGATGCTCCCGTCCCTGGAACCTCTTTTTTCTCTCCAAGCATCCGATGTCTCGACTCCTGACATCCAGCGCCTCATAAATGATATGTCCATGGACGTGAAGACTAAAACTATCAAGAACCGCATCGGGCTTCTTCTGTCGGCTCTCGATTATGCAAATAATAATACTAAGTTTAAAATCCGATATCCTTCGAAAAATTCCAAAAAGGTAAAAGCTCCCGATTCTGACGAGATCTATTGTCTTTTGGCGGATTGTTCGGGATCGATGCAGCTTGCTGTTGCTTTGGCTGCTTTTGGATCACTTCGCCGCAGCGAGATATGCGCTCTAAAATTCGGGGACATCTCCCGGGACATGAATCTTGTTTCTGTACATGCGGCGCTGGTCCTTGGCGACAATGGTTATATTTATAAGGAATTCACGAAGACGGAAGGATCCACCAGGGCCGTCGAGCTTCCTTCTTTTGTCCTGGATCTGATCCCTCAGGGACGTCCGAACGATTTTATTATTTCCGATCTGACGCCTGATGCCATCTCTGGCCGCTTCGAGCGCATGGCGAAAAGGCTTCACATTGACGCCTCCTTCCATTCGCTCCGTCACTTTGCAGCGTCCTTCCGTTCGGATCTGGGAATCCCGAAGAAGTATATCGAGGAAGTGGGCGGATGGGCTCCTGGATCTCTTATCCTCCCGGTCCATTACGACAATACGATCGCCAGCTCCCGGCGTAAATTTACACAGATCGCAAATAATTACATCGAGGAGAACTTCTCCGAGATCTTCCAAACAAAAAAGGCATGACCGTCTGCGTCATGTCTTTTATTTTGTCGTGTGCATTTCGTGTGCACTTCGTGTGCACTTTAAACGGAATTTATTACTTTTTGAATGGTAAAATGTTCCGTCGAGTGGAATGATTTTCCATTAAAAAAACCAGCATTCATGCGGCTTTCGCTCTTTTTCGCCGTGAATACTGGATCCCTTTAAAAAGTGCCGGCAGTGGGACTTGAACCCATCCCCAAAACGCCGGAAGCCCTGTGTTTACTGCGTTCCATTTTTTTCGTGTGCACTTTTGTGTGCATAATTCCGGGCTTCTTTGAACTCTCTCGGCTGGACACCTTGGTCGTTCTGTAATTATATTATATTATCATCATTTTTATATTATGTCATCAGGCTGTTGACAATTTTCTGAATCGCGTTGTAATTATATCCTGCACGAGTCAGCAGCTCCCGTCTGGTTGGCTTCGTGTCTTTTGTTCCCCAGAGTCCATCTTTGACTTCCTGGGCGATCTGGAAATTTGTCTTTTTTGGTGATCCTCCGATCAGGTTAACGATTCCATCATAATCGACATCGAGGTCGACGTTCCCGGTTATTCCAGGGACTTTTCCCTTTGACGAATATTGCCAGGCGACTGCGACGTCCTTCGTGGGTCTTAAGGTTGAAGCTGGATTATATGCTCCGACGTCCTTTTTCGGATATCTTGCAGCCCAGAATTCAAATTCCTTCTTGAGGTCCGGGTGTATTACGTTTTTATACCAGTCTATATTGCAATATATCCCGGTATAATATCCTGCTGCCCTGAACTTGTTCGCATATAAGGCCGTGAGCTCTTTGATCTTGTTTTTTCCCTGGGCTCTCAGGACATCGCTCTCGTAGTCGAGCCAGATCCCATACTCCAGCGGGCGATCTGCCAGGTGTTTTAATAAACTGTTGGCATCTCCCTCCGGGTCCCTGAGTGAAGAGCTGGCTATAAAAATATAAACGCCCCGGGCCATTTTGTTTTCCCCGGCGCCTTTATAGTTCATTTCGAAGTATTCGTCTTTTCTGTGGCTCTGGGCTTCATACATACACTTGAGGACCGCGAACTTCCGGCCGGAAGCGGCGACCTTCTTCCAGTCTATGGCCTTTTGGTAATGGCTGACATCTATTCCCTGGACTTCGCTCATGTTTTTCCTCCCTTCGTGATGCTCCTGATCTGGGCCAACATTTGTATTATTTTGTCGTAGCCAATCATGGCGCCGATCCAAACAAGGAAGACCATCAAAACGAGGCAGATAATGTTCTGGATCGTCCAGGCGATATCCAGTAAAACGTAAGCGGAGGCGGTTCCGAATCCTCCAATGATGGCCGCATTGATGAGGGCGATCTTGTTAGCCGAGTAATTTACTCCTGCATTTTTATAAGCCTTTTTGACTGCCTCTGTGAGCAATCCTGCGGCCAATGCTCCGATTGTGAATATAGAAATAAATAATGTGATCGTCATTCGCCCATCCCCTCCTTCTGATCCGTCGGCTTTGCCTTATCCTCTTTTTCGTTCTGAAGTTTTAATCGTTTTATCATTGCCAGTAAAAAAAGCTCCCCGGCTGAGAACCATTGCACGGCTTCGGTGAGCCTGTCGTTCGTTATTCCTGTTATAGCTGAGATTGTCAGCTCCGCGATGGTGTATATGGTAAAAAAAGAAATCGTAAATATGCAATATTTGTCGAGCGCTGACAACTTTCGGGATCTTTTTTCTGTTGTCATCTTCGCCTCCTATCTTCCGGGATTATTTCCCGGCCAGGTATTCGTCGAGCTCATCTTTTGCTTTGACGAGGTCTTCTGTGTGTTCATATCCTGTTTGCATGCAAAAGGCGACCTCGAAGTTTGCCAGGAGCATAAACACTCTTTTAAAAACCGCGTTCGTCTTTTCCTGCTCCCGATGCTTCTCGAAGCTCGCGTCTATGGATTTTTTAATTTCTTTGATCTCGACCCCCTGGGCGACCTGCTTCTCTTTGATGGCCTTTACTTCGTCGGCCAGCGTGTCGTGTGGTTTGTTTAAGAACTTATAACCCCCATAGCAAATAATTAAAAGGTTGATGCATTGCAGGATCAATCCTGTTATGTCTTTAAGCT
>JAEEGL011002742.1_pt1 | contig 13811 bp, 10 predicted proteins | sample 9134231 | NCBI WGS metagenome assembly JAEEGL01 (sample SAMN16246548, study PRJNA631951) | gut metagenome | biome: gut microbiome; feature: rumen; material: fiber-attached | host: Bos | place: Iran: Karaj | collected 2018-10 | reverse complement strand
AGCGATGCGATAGTGTATAATGGAAACAAAGCTTTTATCGATCCCGAAAAGTGTAAAGGGTGCGGGCGTTGTATAGGAGCATGCGCGTTTGATGCGATAGAAAACGACAATTGGAATGCGGCAGAACTTCTGGGCAGGAAAATGGCGGAGTATACAGCGGCAATAGTTAATGACCGGCCGCATTTTCACATCAGTCTGATAACGGATGTTTCCCCCAACTGTGACTGCCATGGAGAGAATGATGCTCCGATACTTCCGGATATAGGTATGCTTGCTTCATTCGACCCGGTTGCTCTTGATGCGGCATGTGTAGATCTGTGCCAGAAGGCCGAACCGGTTCGAAACAGTCAGCTCGGTGACAACATGGCGTCAGAGCATTTCCATGATCACGGTGATGTATGGCGTAACAGCAATCCGAACACATCATGGGCAGAGACTTTGGAACATGCGGAAATGCTTGGTATCGGGACGAGACAGTACGAACTCGTTACGATGAAATAATATAAGTATATCAATTGAAAGGAGATATGATATGGCTGAACTTGTCATTACCAATGAAAATTTCGAACAGGAAGTGCTTAAGGCAGACAAACCCGCGATCATCGATTTCTGGGCCCCCTGGTGCGGACCGTGCAGGATGATGGGGCCGGTGATAGAAAAATTTGCAGAGGAGTTCGACGGCAAATATGTTGTCGGTAAGGTCAACGTGGATGATGAAGAGGAGCTTGCGGGCAGGTTCAACATCATGAGCATCCCGACCATAAAGGTTTTTAAAAACGGTCAGGAAGTAGCAACGGCACTCGGTGTTCAGACAAGAGAAAAACTTCTTGAAATGATTGGTGAATAAATATATACGGAGGTGTGAAATGGCTTGTTTTTTGGTTCCGACGACGGAAGCAATCTTAACGACGGTTGCCGAGAAGATCATTAAAAAAAGGGAAAATGAAGAAACTGAAAAAAGTGCGGAGAATGATGTTCCCAAGGTTCATCTGTCCGAAAAGCTCGGATGGCTTAATAAGATGTTATGGGGCGGAAGTGCGCTCCTTGCATTTGAGCATATCTGGCATGGAGAGGTAATTCCTACTTTCCCGTTCCTTACTGCGGTACAAAACGGTGAAACGGCGGATATGCTCGCTGAGATGGGAACAGCCGGAGTCGGCATGGCAGTCCTTGTAACGCTTATCTGGGCAGGAATGGTGGCCGCGGCAAATGCCATCGAAAAGAGAAGTGACGATCAGGCACAGACATCAAAGGAGAAATCATAAATGACACTGCTTACAACGGTTTTTGCGGCAATAATATGTACAGTGATCTGGTATAAGAATTCCCCGGACAGTAAAATGCAGCTCGGAACTCTTTCGCTGATGTTCTGGGGAGCGTCGATAATGTGGCTTGTGGATGCGATAGTAGAGTATTCGGAAGTCGGTGCCGAATTCTTCATGCAGGACGGTGCGGATATGCTTAATGACTTTTATCTGGGGCTGTCCGTAGTTGCGCTGGGGCTTATTATCTGGCTTGCGATCCTTCTTTTCAAGGATCCGAAGGGAATAATCAGATCTACGCTGATAAAGAACAATTAAGTCAGGATTTTCGAGGCGGAGATGTCTCCGCCTTTTTTCTGTAAAAAAGGTTTCATAAAAGATATGAGTGAAAGTGTAGTAAATATCCTTGAGGGTGTACGGGACGGGACATACAGTGTTGAAGAAGCAACGCTTAAGCTTAAGGAGGCACCGTTTGCCGATATCGATTTTGCCAAGATTGATCTGCACAGAAAAATGCGGCAGGGAGTTGCCGAGGTCATATACGGAGCGGGTAAGACTGCGCAGCAGATAAGCGGCATAATAGATGCGATGGTACAAAACGGTCAGGAAAGCATACTTATCACCCGCATAAGTGAGGACGAATACAAAAAGATAGAAAGTAAGTCTGAGGTTACCTATCACCCCGAGGCAAGGATCGCTACGGTCGGCGGTATGCCGGAGCCTGACGGGATCGGAAAGATCGTTGTCGTGACTGCAGGAACGAGTGATATCCCTGTGGCCGAGGAAGCCGCAGTTACCGCTGAGTTTCTTGGAAACCGTGTGGAGAGGATATATGATGTCGGAGTTGCAGGTCTGCATAGACTGATGGCCCGTCTGGATGATATAATGTCAGCAACGGTCATAATCGCGATAGCGGGAATGGAAGGGGCGCTCTCAAGTGTCATCGGAGGTCTTGCCGACTGCCCGGTGATCGCAGTCCCTACAAGTGTCGGTTACGGAGCGTCTTTTGAAGGACTGACGGCACTTCTTGCAATGCTCAATTCGTGTGCGAGCACAGTCAGTGTCGTTAACATAGACAACGGATTCGGTGCCGCATATGTAGCGAATAAGATCAATCATATTTTGACACACCGAAGGGATAACGAATGAAGATACTTTATCTGGATCTCGGTATGGGAGCTGCAGGTGATATGCTTGCGGCTTCATTGTATGAACTGCTGGATGAAGAAGGCAGGAATACGTTTACTGATAAAATGAACAGTCTCGGGATAGACGGACTGAAGGTATGCGCGAAGAAGAGTATTAAGTGCGGTATTACCGGTACACATATGGAAGTGGCGGTGCACGGGATTTCCGAGGAAACCGGTCACTGCCATGAACACGAGCACAACCACACTCATGATCATCATGATCCGGAGCATGTGACGCATGTCATCGATCATATACCGCTTGATGAGAAGGTCAGGGAGAACGCAAAGAGAGTATATGATATAATAGCTTCTGCGGAGGGCAGGGCACACGGCGTACCTGTTTCGCAGATACATTTTCATGAGGTCGGAGATAAGGATGCGATAGCTGATGTTACCGCTGTCTGCCTTCTTATGGAGATGATCGGAGCCGATAAGATCATTTCATCACCCGTTTGTACGGGATTCGGTAAAGTCAGGTGTGCCCACGGGATACTGCCGGTTCCGGCTCCTGCAACGGCGTATATACTTGAAGGTATTCCGGTCTATGCCGGAGATATAGAGGGAGAGATGTGCACTCCGACAGGTGCTGCTCTTATTAAGTTCTTTACGGATGAATACGGCCAAATGCCGGAGCTGAAGATAGACAGGACAGGCTACGGCATGGGACAGCGCGATTATGAGGCAGCCAACTGTGTCAGGGCTATACTAGGAGAAGCTGAGGGTAAAACCGAAAGAGTCGTGACCCTTTCATGTAACGTTGATGACATGACCGGGGAGGAGATGGGTTTTGCGACTAAAAAGTTCTTTGAAGAAGGTGCGTTAGACGTTTATACCGTTAATATCGGGATGAAGAAAACCCGCCCTGCGGTAATGATAAATGTGATATGCTCTTTATCAGACAGGGAAAAGTTTATAAAGCTTATATTTTCACATACAACAACGAGCGGTATACGCGAGAACATATCGGATAGATATGTTCTCGATAGGACGATCGAGGAGTTTAGATCCGATCTGGGCCCTGTCAGGATAAAGAAATACAGCGGATACGGCATTTCTCGCAGCAAGTTTGAATATGACGATATCGAAAAGATTGCAAATGAGAAGAACATTTCGATCGATGAAGTAACCAGGATCATAAGCAGGCAGATCGATGATAAGGCGTAAAGGGTTCATAGCTTCAATAACGGCTTTATCCGTGTCGGCGATACTTGTCGCGGGCTGTTCGATTAATGCTGTTCCAACGCCGGGTGTTGCTCCAGCGCCGGTAACGGAGCAGAACAGTCAGCCCCCAAAAGAGAAGCCATCAGCAAAACCTGTCGAAGATACGGAGAACATCGAAAACGGAGAGGATGAAATGGAAACGATCGGAGTCGGAGTAAATCTGATCCCAGGAGGGGACCTGATAGAAAAAAATACTGCATGGGGTATATATACCGAATCCGGAGGAAGTGCATCTTTTGATGTTTTTGCAAAAAAGCTGACACTTAAGATTTCGGATCCCGGAAAAGTCGGACATGCCGTTCAGTTATATTGCGGAGGGTTTGAACTTCTTGAGGGTGGAAGTTATACATTCTCGGCCGAGATTTCTTCTGATACGGAAAGGACTTTTGAATGGAGAATCCAGCAGAATGGCGGCGATTATCATCCTTACGTCGATATTAAGGATATACAGATAGGTCCCGATCCCGTCACGGTAACTTCCGAATTCGTAATGCGGGAAGCATCGGATCCAGCTCCGAGGATGTGTTTTAATCTTGGTGACGAAGGACGCACGCAGGGCCTTGGGGCACATAGCATAGTCATCAGGAACATTTCGCTGATCCTTGTTGATGATACAAACGCAAAGAAGGTTGAAAAGATGGATGAACTAATGGATATCAATATCGATCAGATCGGATATCGGACGGGTGACGAAAAGAGGGCGGTGCTTCGAAATAAGGCAGCAAAATCGTCACGATTCGAGCTGATCGATGCTGCAAGCAATGAGTGTGTATACGAAGGAAGCGTTGTTTCCGGCAACACAGGCGGATCCTCCGGAGATAAAGTAAGCTATGCCGATTTTTCGGATTATAAAACTCCCGGCAGATATAAAGTAAAAAGTGATTCGGGGATTGAATCGTATGAATTCGATATAAAAGACGATGTATATGCGTCGGCGCTGTCTGATTCTCTTCGTATGTTTTATCTTCAAAGATGCGGATGCGAGCTGCCCGAGTCTCTTGCGGGAGATTTTGCCCACAAGCCATGTCATACCGAAGAGGCGCTTATTTACGGCGGAAATAAGTATCTGGAAGTTACAGGCGGATGGCATGATGCGGGTGACTACGGAAGATATACCGCGCCCGCGGCAAAGGCCGTTGCGGATCTGCTTCTTGCATATGACCTGTATCCCGATGCATTTGCAGACGAGATAAACATACCGGAAAGCGGAAACGGATTACCTGATATTCTTAATGAGGCAAGATATGAGCTTGACTGGCTTCATAAGATGCAGGCTGCTGACGGAGGAGTATACCATAAGGTTACGGGTCTGAATTTTGACGGTTTTGTCAAAGCGGATGAGTGTACAGAAAAGTTGTATCTGCTTCCCGAATCCAAGACATCAACTGCGGATTTTGCAGGAGTGATGTTTATGGCATCCCGGGTATATGAGAAATTTGACGCTGATTTTTCACAAAAATGTAAAAACGCTGCAGACCGTGCGCTTGCGGCATATATCGAGCATATAAATGACAGAAATTATACCAACCCGACAGATGTCAACACAGGAGAATACGCGGACGGTAATTCCATGGATGAGTTTTTATGGGCGATCATGGAGGGGTACAAGACAACCGGTGACAGTAAGTATTAGAAGATGCTCGAACTTGTCGATATGTCTCGGATAACCGATGACGGTTTCGGATGGGAAGATATGAGCGGATACGCCTATTATGCATATCTTTCGAGCCCTCATAAGCTTTCTTTCGGTGATATAGAAAACAGATTTTATTCGATGTGTGACATGCTGACGGATACTTCTCTGACAAAAGAGGCTTACGGTGTCACGATAACGGGAGATTATCCGTGGGGATCGAACATGACTGTGGCCAATAACGGTATGGCACTTCTGATGGCATATAAACTTACGGGTAATAAGGATTATGAACTTGCGGCCAAGAGACAGCTTGATTATCTGCTCGGAACAAACTGCAATTCCTACTGTTTCCTGACAGGGCACGGAACACAGGCGCCGCTTCATCCGCATCACAGACCCAGCCAGGCTGTCGGAAAGTGCATGCAGGGAATGCTTGTGGGAGGTCCGGATTCACGTCTGGAAGATCCGTATGCACAGGCTGTCCTTTACGGACTTCCTGAAGGAAGATGCTATACGGATAATGACCAAAGCTATTCATGTAATGAGATAACCATATATTGGAATTCGCCTCTCGTTTTCCTTCTTGCCGGATTCAGATGATGATATGGATAAACTCGTATGTATCGTCGGGACAAATGCTTCCGGAAAGAGCGGACTCGGTATAGAACTTGCAAAAGAATACGATGCAGAGATCATAAGCGCTGACTCAAGACAGGTTTTTGAGGGTCTCGACCTTGGCTCGGGCAAAGTCACAAAAGAAGAAATGCAGGGTGTTGCTCATCATCTTATCGATGTTGCAAAACCCAACGATTTTTTTTCGCTTGCTCATTATCAGAAACTCGCATATGAAGCGATCGACTCTGTACTGGCAAAAGGCCGCAGGGCATTTCTTGTTGGCGGCACAGGGTTGTATGTAAATGCCATAGTCGACGGATATGATCTTTCGGACAGTGCTCCCGATAAGCAGCTTCGAAGGAATATAGAGCAGAAGACTTCCGAGGAACTGATCGCGATCATAAAGGAAAACGATCCGTCTATACTCGAAAGAGTTGATATAAAAAATAAAAGACGTCTTGAAAGAGCCGCCGAAAAAGCACTTGCCGGGGATACGGTTGAAAGAACCAATGTTCCGAGGTACGAAACACTTCTTCTCGGGATAACTTATCCTAGACCTGAACTCTATGAACGCATAAGGATCAGGCTTGATAAGAGGCTTTCCGAAGGGATGATAGACGAGGTTGTAAGGCTTAGGGAAGAAGGAGCCACTGATGAGTTCCTGTATAAGCTCGGGCTTGAATACAGATATATACTTATGTATCTTCGCGGGGAGTTTGCGGATTATGAGTCATTTTACGATAAGCTTTTCATGGAGATAAGACATCTTGCAAAAGAGCAGATGACGTGGTTTAGGAAAAGAGACGATATTATCTGGATAGACATGAAAGATGATCCTGTACAGCAGTGTCGGGAGTTGATAGATAAGTTCTATTCGGTATAAGAAAGCCCGTGTAAGGGAAAGGACAGACCATAAATGATCTTCAGCGATATGAAAACTATCATTTCTTTTTGTCTGGTCGTTACGGCCGGACTGATAGCCATTTCGCAATATTATGCATATGCGGCTTCTCCCGTGTCCGTAAAGAGCAGGTACCGGTATATGCTGTTGACATTTTCCATCGCGGCCTCAGCATTCGTGTCGGTAGGAATGGAACTGACATATCCGGGCATGTTCTGTTTCATCCTCTATGCACTTTCAAAGTTTTTGAAAGTAGTCACTATGGGTGAGACGGTCCTTTTGACCGAGGATATGGTCGATGTCGAAAAGAAATACACATCCGCATTCATTACGCTTATGGCATATTCTGCTGTTATGCTGTTCTTTGTTGATGCGATAGCACAGGGAGGACAACTCATGCAGAGCCCGTTCGGCGTTTTTTTCGATCCTTCGGCTCCATGGCATAAAGCACTGTATTTTGTCTATTACATGTTTTATGTTGTCATGCTCATAACGTTTGTTGTATACAGAGGTGCTGCCGTATACAGAAAATGTGAGAAACATGATCTGTTCCTTCTGCTCATCGTCTATGTGCTTTCGGCTGCAGGTTTCATATCCGAGCAGTTCATCATTACATATTCCGTGACATATGTCCCCATAGCAATACTGTTTAATCTTGGTGCTGCTATCGTTATGAGAAAGCTTCTTGTATATCATGATTCCATCATCATAACGCAGGCGCATTTCGAGAAAGAACTCGACAGTGGGAGAACCGATGTCGTATTTGTGCTGGACGGGCAGATGAAGATCGTATTCCAGAACAAGAGGGCGGAAGTTCTGTCGCAACTTTTGGATGATGAGTTTGTCGGACGCAAGATAACCGATGTTTTCGAACTGTCTTCGGGTGCGCTTGCTCAGATAAGTCAGACGGGTGATGAGAACGCTTTCGGCTTGTCTGCCGATTACCTCCCCAATGACAGACACGTAAACATGATCATCAATCATAAACTTGATGATTACGGTGAGATACTGGCAACGGTAGTATTTGTCTATAACATGGAGGATATTGAACGATCCGAAGGACTTGTTAACGACATAAGCGAAGAAAACGAAGAAGAGATGATCAAAAATGCCGTGAACATAACAAAGGATGCACGGGTTCTGATCATAGATGAAGATATTCTGTTCCTGAATGTTTTCCAGCGTATACTCAAACCTTATCATGTTAACGTCACAAGGGCAGTGAGCGGAAGAGATGCAATGGAACAGCTCGAAAAGCACGTATACGACATAATTTTTGTATCATATGAGATGGAAAAGATGAGTGGCGCAACGATCGTTTCAAAGATAAGGAGTCTGTCAGGAGAGTATTACATGGATGTGCCTATCGTCTTTACGACAACCGCCAATATCAACGATGTGTTTACCGGATTTCTTGAGGCCGGTTTTAACGATTATCTTGAAAAACCCATTTCCAAGAGATCTCTCAATTCGGTACTGACAAGGTGGTTGTGGCAGAGATTCGGTAATGAAAGTGCCGAAGAGGTTTCGAAGGAAAACAGGTTCTCGGCCAATTACAATGAACTTAACGAACTTATCACTGATGCCGAGAAAATGTTTAACGAAAAGAAATATGAGATGCTGGGTTACTGTGTAAACGGGATAGAAAAGGACAGCAAGATACTTGGCCTTTCGGATATTGCGGATCTGGCATCCGATCTTTCGGAATCGATAATGTTTGAAGATGAAGAAAGGTGTGAGCAGCTCTTTAATAAACTACGTGCCGGCGTCAGGGATGCTCTCACCATAAAATAACAACCGTCACTCCAGATTTTTAAATGCGGTGGAGAGCATAAGCTTGATCCTGTTTAGCTGGTTGACCTCGGAAGCGCCGGGGTCATAATCTATTGCGACAATATTTGCTTTTTTGTATTCACGTCTTATCGCTTTTATCACACCTTTTCCCACAACATGGTTAGGAAGGCAGCCGAAGGGCTGCGTACATACTATATTGAGGACTCCGCTGTGAATCAGTTCCATCATCTCGCCGGTAAGGAACCATCCTTCACCGGTCTGGTTACCGATGTCTACGATCGACTTCGCGTATTCGGCAAGCGTTTTAATGTGAACCGGAGGTTCAAAGTGAGCGCTGTTTGCAAGTGCCTTGACGCTTGCACCTCGCACACGCTCTATTGCCCATATCCCCAAAGAAGCGATCGTTGCCGTACTCTTTTTTGTCCCGAGATGTTCCGCTTTGTATTTCTGGTTGTAGAAACAGTACTGCAGAAAATCCAGAAGATCCGGCATGACGGCTTCAGCACCTTCGGACTCGAGAAGATTAACAAGGTCATTATTGGCAGTCGGAGAGAACTTGACGAGTATCTCGCCGACTATTCCGACACGGGGCTTTCTGATCTTATCATCGATAGGCAGTTCATCGAATTCCTTTACTATCTGTTTGCACAGTTTAAAAAATCCCGGTATGGAGATGTGATCCGATCCCACAAACTTTCTGCAGGGTTCTACCCATTTCTCATGCAGAGCATCTGCGGAACCGGGAGTGATCTCGTAAGGGCGCATCCTGTACAGGCACCGCATGAAAATATCGCCGAAAGCGGCTGCGCATATACCTCGAAGTAAAAACTTCGGTGTGATCTTAAATCCGGGATTGGACTCGAGTTTTGAAAGATTCAGCGAGATAACCGGAATATCGGGATAACCCGCCTTGGCGAGCGCACGTCTGATGAAACCGATATAATTTGTGGCTCTGCATCCGCCGCCTGTCTGTGTCATTATAACGGCCAGCCTTGTCGTATCATACTGTCCGGAAAGGATGGCATCCATAATCTGACCGACAACGATCAGTGAAGGATAGCATGCATCGTTGTTTACAAACTGAAGCCCCATATCGATAGCGGCACGGTTCGAGTTGTTGAGAACAACTATATTGTAACCTTCCGCATTGAAGGCGCTTTCGAGAAGATCGAAGTGTATGGGAGACATCTGCGGACAAAGTATGGTATATCTGTCATTAAACATCTGCTGCGTATAGAGTACACGGTCGTATGCCGCGGAGCGGATATTCCTTGAGCCCTGTTTCTTTTTTCTTATGCGTATGGCTGCAAGAAGTGAACGGATCCTGATCCTTGCCGCTCCGAGATTGTTTACTTCGTCTATCTTGAGGCATGTATATATCTTGTCGCCTGAAGAAAGGATATCATTCACCTGATCGGTCGTTACGGCATCAAGTCCGCAGCCGAATGAATTGAGCTGCACGAGTTCTATATCATCGCGCTTTTTAACATATGTTGCTGCAGCGTAAAGCCTGGAATGGTACATCCACTGGTCGGATACGATTGTCGGTCTTTCCACTTCGGCAAGATGTGAGATGGAATCTTCCGTAAGAACGGCCATACCGTATGAATTGATCATTTCGGGTATACCGTGGTTGATCTCGGGATCGATATGATAAGGTCTTCCGGCAAGAACGATACCGCTCTTTCCGGTATCTTCAAGGTATTTGAGAACTTCTTCACCTTTGTTTTGAATATCGCGTCTGGCCCTGTCTAGTTCTTCCCATCCTTCTTTTGCCGCATAGTAAACTTCATCTGCATTGATCTCGGGAAATGCAGCAATCAGGCCTTTTGCGGCAATCTCGAATGTCGAAAAGGCAAGGAAAGGGTTATGAAATTTTACATCACCGCGGCATATTTCATCCACGTTATTTTTAATGTTCTCGCTGTAAGATGTAACGATAGGGCAGTTGTAATGATTGCTGGCCTGTTGGAATTCGTTTCTCTCGTAGAAAACACTCGGATAGAAGATGAGCGGAACCCCTTTTTTGATCAGCCACATTATATGTCCGTGAGCAAGCTTTGCCGGATAGCATTCCGATTCGCTCGGGATTGACTCAATACCCATCTCGTATATCTTGTGAGAACTGATGGGAGATAGAACTACGCTGTATCCGAGCTTTGTCAGGAATGTGAACCAGAAAGGATAGTTCTCGTACATGTTAAGGACACGTGGAACACCGATCACGCCGCGTTTTGCTTCCGATGCCGGAAGGGGTTCGTAATCGAATATCCTGTGAAGCTTGTATTCATAAAGGTTCGGAAGATTTTCCTCGTTCTTGACTTTACCTATTCCGCGCTCGCATCTGTTGCCTGATACGAACTGACGTCCTCCCGAAAACTTGTTGATCGTAAGCCTGCAGCTGTTAGTACAGCCTTTGCATTTTGCCATGGATGTCTCAAACGTAAATGCATCAAGCCTTTCGGGGGTAAGGATAGTAGTTGATGTATTTTCCTCATATCGCTCCCTTGCGATCAAAGCGGCACCGAAAGCTCCCATTATTCCGGCAATGTCCGGACGGATGACGTTTGCGCCTGCAATCTTTTCCAGAGAACGAAGTACGGCGTCGTTATAGAAAGTTCCGCCCTGAACGACGATCTTTTTACCGAGGCTTCGTGCATCACTGACTTTTATTACTTTGAAAAGCGCGTTCTTTATGACTGAATAAGCAAGACCTGCGGAAATATCGGCAACATCGGCACCTTCCTTCTGGGCCTGTTTAACTTTGGAATTCATGAACACGGTGCATCTTGTACCGAGATCGATAGGATGCTTGGCATAAAGAGCTGCTTTTGCAAAATCGGAGACGGAATAATCCAGGCTCCTGGCGAATGTTTCTATGAACGATCCACACCCGCTCGAACATGCTTCGTTGAGCAGTACGTTGTCAACAGCATGGTTTTTGATACGGATGCATTTCATGTCCTGTCCGCCAATATCAAGTATACAGTCGACATCGGGTTCGAAAAACGCGGCGGCATAGTAGTGAGAAATGGTCTCTACTTCACCGTCATCGAGCATGAGAGCTGATTTGATCAAAGCTTCGCCGTAGCCTGTAGAACAAGAATGTACGATCGATGCGTCCTTCGGAAGAAGGGAGTAAATCTCTTTGAGTGCTCTTATGGATGTGGCAAGGGGGCTTCCGTTGTTATTGTCGTAAAACGAATAGAGTAGGTTTCCGTCCTTGTCGATGAGTGCGGCCTTTGTTGTTGTCGAACCGGCATCTATACCGAGAAAACATATGTCATGACAGTCAGACAGCTCTTTTTTTATGACCTTTGCCCTCATATGTCTGTCCGAAAAGGTTTTGTATTCTTCCTCGGACTCAAACAGCGGCTCCATGCGGGCAACTTCAAAGTCCATTTTTATCTTGTTCTCAAGAAGTGTTATAAGAGAATCTATTTCAACACATGAGTTTTCTTTGTAATTGAATGCCGCACCTATAGCAGCGAACAGATGTGAGTTCTCGGGAATGAACGTATGCTCCTCGTCAAGAGAGAGTGTGCGTATGAATGCATTCGTAAGTTCGGAGAGAAAATGCAGAGGGCCGCCGAGAAATGCAACATGTCCGCGTATCGGTTTGCCGCAAGCCAGCCCTGATATCGTCTGGTTGACGACAGCCTGAAAGATAGAAGCCGCAAGATCTTCCTTGGTCGCTCCGTCGTTTATGAGCGGCTGAATATCAGACTTTGCAAATACTCCGCATCTTGCTGCTATCGTATAGAGACTGTGATAATCTTTGGCGTATTCGTTAAGCCCTTTTGAATCGGTCATAAGAAGGGACGCCATCTGGTCTATGAACGACCCCGTACCTCCGGCGCAAATACCGTTCATGCGCTGCTCAATATTGCCGTCCTCAAAGTATATGATCTTGGCATCCTCGCCACCGAGCTCAATAGCCACATCGGTATCGGGAGCTATCCTTGAAAGCGCGGTTGAAACGCAAATGACCTCCTGAACAAAAGGTATGTTCATGTGATTGGCAAGAGTCAGTCCGCCGCTTCCGGTTATGATCGGATAAAGCTGTACGGAGCCGAGAAGATCACGTGCGGATGCAAGCAGATCCCTGAGAGTATTCTGTATGTCGGCAAAATGCCGTTTGTAATCGGAAAAAAGGAGATTGTCGTTTTCGTCGAGAATTGCAATCTTAACGGTGGTAGAACCGATGTCTATTCCGAGATAATACCTGTTTTTGCTCATGTGATGGTTCCTTATTATTATGCACTGAGTCCATATTATAAAGCCAAAATGCTTATTTTTCAACATAATATAGCCTGTGATTTGTGCGCGGGTCCTGTCCGACAGGGCGCCAGTCGCTCAAACAGTCCTCGCCGCTCGTAGAAAACACTCGCGTCTGCGGAACTCGCTTTGTGGCATCCCTGCGGCCACCCGCGAATTTAGGGTTAGTGATGATAATTCATAATATATTTTCATAGGGTTTTATGGTATAATAACTCGGATTATGTGAACATTTGAGGTGATTATGGAGAAATTCCTGAACAAACTTGAGAGAAAGATCGGAAAATATGCGATAAGGAATCTTTCTCTTTATATTGTAGCCGCATGTGCATTAGGATATGTGATAGATGTAATGGGATCAATGATGTTTGGTATTCCGCAAAATGCATCTATGATTCTAATAGGTCTTAATCCGTATCATATAATGCATGGTCAGGTTTGGAGAATAATTACATGGCTTCTTGTACCTCCATTCGGATCTAATATTATACTCGCTCTGATCATGTTGTATTTTTATTATCAAATAGGCACAGTGCTTGAGAGAACATGGGGAACGTTCAGGTACAATCTGTATATTTTTTCGGGATTATTCTTCACCGTTGTTGGCGCACTTGCTTTGTATGGAATTCTGGTTGCAACAAAAGGTGATTCGATTACATCAGATATAGCATCAAAAATAGGCATGCAGATATGTGCCGGATTTAATACCAGTTATATAAATATGTCCATTTTCCTTGCTTTTGCGGTTATGTATCCTAATATGCAAGTCTTGTTGATGTTTATCATACCGGTAAAAATGAAGTGGATGGCATATTTTTATGCAATTATCACACTATACCAGTTTTTCACCAATGATCTGTCTGTAAAAGTCGGTATTTTTATGAGTCTCTTGAATTTCCTTGTGTTTTTCTTTT
>JAEEGL016213028.1_pt1 | contig 13812 bp, 8 predicted proteins | sample 9134231 | NCBI WGS metagenome assembly JAEEGL01 (sample SAMN16246548, study PRJNA631951) | gut metagenome | biome: gut microbiome; feature: rumen; material: fiber-attached | host: Bos | place: Iran: Karaj | collected 2018-10 | reverse complement strand
AAGTCTTTCAATATCATCATCTTCCCACTCAATTCCAAGTTGTACTTTGTAATCAATCTTCTGAATTTGAAGTGAAAGTAATTCTGCTTTTGCGTCTGCGACAGCTTGGTATTGTTCATACCAAAGGTCTTGAGTTTCCTCGTACTGTTTAAGAGCTTCCGTAAAGGCATTATATTCATCTTCAGCTTGCTGGAAAATGGCTTCTGCGTTTTCATCCATCGAGCCATTATTATAAGCGTCAACGGCCGCATTGTACTTATCGATTTGTTCTTGCATCAATGCATCATAATTGGTAATAGTACCATTTGCATCGAATTCAGCGCCAAAACCTCTTATTGCAGCTTGGTCAAGTGCCAAGAACTCTTCAACTTGACGTAACTTCTCCTCATTAAGAGCAATAGATTCTCTTTGTCTCTCAATTTCAGCATCCATATAGCTAAGTTTAGACTTACCATAAGCACGGTCTTTAGCTTTGGACATTTGCTCAAGAAGTTTTGTATTATCTTCAAGTTGGTTATTAATTACATGATAGCGTTCTCTTTCATCTGTTGGGTCTTTCTTCTTCTTCTGTGAAGATTTACCTCCACCTCCACCTCCAGAAGATCTACCACCAGCATTAGAAGATGAATAGTTACTATGACTAGCACTTGGCTTTTTTGTAATTGACTGAATTTGTGGAGTTGAGCCATCGGTAGACATGGCTATCGCATCTATATAATCTGTATATGAATAAGCTCGTCCAGTCTCGGTTCTGGTTGCCATTTGAGGTACTTTTACGGTATCTCCATTTGCATCTTGAACCTCTAATGTATCATATACATATGTGGTTGTCAATGTTTCATGACCGGTTCTTGTAACTGGTTGTGGTTCAGTAACAAATGTAGCTTCAAAACCCATTGAGTCACAAAGAGCATTAATTTGATCAACGCTCATACCAGTACTAGCTACAAGTTCATTTAATCTATTTACGAAATCTCCAGTAGTAAGAGTAGCACCAACAGTAATATCAGGAATACTATCTGAAAGGGCTTGGAACTCGTCTATAAATTCTTGTTGTCTTGAGCCAAAAATGTTATTATCTATCAAGATATTGACCATAATATCTTCTGATAATTCACTTCTTAAATTTTCAATAGCGGTTTCACTACCTTCAGCTGCTTCAGCTATTTCATCTAAGTGATCAATAATGAAATCGCTACTTACAAAGTCTTCACTAACATCAAGAAGCATCGCCATAGCTTGACGAGTACCAACCAATGCATCTGCATATTCTGCACTACCTTTTGTGCTATTAACTAATATATCATTCCATTCATCAAAATTATTAGCAAGAATATCAATAGCCTGATTCATTTTCATAATGGACTTAGCTACTATATCAGCTTCCATCTCATTCATTTGACTATTGAAATCATCAATTGCACTCGCAGCTTCCTGTATATACGCTGAATAATCTGCCCATTCTTGAGCATCAAGCATTGCAGTATCTTGAGCTTGGTCAATTTGATAAGCGGCTATATTATAAGCATCATCGGTTTGTACAGTGCCATTGTCACGAGCATTTTGTAAATCTCGTAAATTATCATAATGAAGAGCAATAGCCAAATCAGAAGAAATAAATTCTTGATAAGCTTCTTCTGTTTTTGCTACTCTATCTGCAAGTTCACTATTAGAGTCAGTAAAACTCTCAAATAAATCTTGAAGATTATTTAATTCTTCATTTGTTATTGCCTCGCCGGTTTCACGCTTTTCAATTAAAGTATTTAATAATTCATTTTCTTCTTCTGATAAAGATTGAATTATTTCAATTTCTCTATCAAATTGTTCTCCCACTCTAAGATCAAAACCACTAGTATTATAGCTATAACTAGCAGAAGGTCCAAAAGCATCTCTAACATTTAAGTTAGCAATTTCTTCACTAGTAATATCTGGTACAGAATTTAATAATTGTTCATATCTACTAAATAATACATCACGATTGTCTGTTGCAGCTTGTAAGAATTCTTGCTCTACATATCGTTGAAAACCTCTCGCAGAAGTTAATAATTTATATGTACCATCTATGGTTAATGCAAAGAATTGCTGCATATTTTTTGGTAATTCTGCAAAATCTTCTGGACTTATTTCATCACTAACATCGCTTAAATCATTTGCTATTTTTAAAATTTTACTATAACTATTTGCAGTTGCAATAATAGCTTCTTCGCCCACAGTTCTAAGACAATTGGCCAAATCAGTTAATGAAGGTATTAAATCAGAAACATCTATACCAACTTGTTCTAATCTATCAATAAAATCATCTGGAACGGTTGAAGACCAGTCTATATTTCCCATAACTTGACCAAAAGCTTCAAGTTCCTCGGTATCTAAATTAGAGATAATATTTTCATATACATCTCCCATACCTTGACTATTAGCTCTATTAAAGCCTTCAATTATAGATTGGGCATAATTATCTGCTACACCCTCAAAACGATTATGATTTTCATAAAATTCACTATCTTCTTCAGACAATGAATCTACATACTGTCTAAAATTATCTGCGGCCTTTGCTGAATCTAATACAAGACTAACAACAAAATCATCATAAGTCATTTGTGCAGTTGCAGCTGCATCTTCAAGAATTTCTCTGGTTAATCCTAATTGATTTATTAAGATATTATTTGCTTCTTGTACCGCGGTATCAAAATCATATTCTCCGCCCTCATAAGCACTTTGATAATTTGTAATATCCAAACCAGCGCCTTGAGTAGATATGATGTTTCCAGCCACTTCTTCAAAATGAATTTCTCCATCTCGAATACTACCAAAAATTTGATTTAATGTATTTCTTGTATCTTCGTTTTCAATACTATTAAAAAATTCTGAAACAGTTTCAGCAGTAGTACCAAGTTGTTCTAAAGCTTGAGTAGCAGCTAAAGTAGCAGCAATCTGCTCATCGGTAACAGTTTTTAATTCACCTTCATAATAATAAGTAAAAGCACGATGCTCATCATCACCTATTATGTCCTCTAAGCGAACATTATTTAAACCAGCAGCTTCAGCATAATCAGCAAACCACTGAGCGGCTTCTGAGTTGGTTCCATCTTCAACCTGAGAAAAACTACGTGCCTTTGCTAAGGCTTCATTATAAGCAATTTGTTGTGCAACAGAATAAGCTTCAGCCGCATAATTTATAACTTCATCACTATAGCCTTCATCTGCTAAAACCGATTGCGCAATTGCTTGATTATGTAAACGAGTTTCTTCAGTTGCTCGTTGCATACTAAGACAATAGTCTTCTATGCTAGCCTTCATTTCATCATTAGCAGTAGTGTATAATGTTGAAGTATATAAAGCATCATAACCAGTTTCTTGGAAAGCAGCTGCTAATTCATCTAACGAACTAAGAGTATTACTATAGATAAGCTCACCAGGCCCACCGTTACGCATTTCGTGTGCTGATTCATCAAACCCAGTTAATGCTTGAATATATGAGCCAGTTCTTGCTCCTATACCAAGCCAACGTTCTAATGTATCATAACTGCCATATTGTTCATTCCAACCACGGGCAACATTCATGCGTTGAGCGGTTAAATTAGCTTGACTTGCAGCATCTTGTCCATTTAAATTGGCAGCATAGGCCGCACTAACTTGCGCCTCCATGTTCTGCTGAGCTAAATTTAAAGCCTCAGAATTTATTGTTAATAATCCATTTTCCCAATGATAATCAGAACTTGCAATATTAGCAGATTCTATAAGTTCCATTGCTGTCTTATTAGCTTCATCTAAAGCATCCCTAAATTCTTGAGTACCTTCAGTTAATTTGTTTAAGCCATCTACAGCTGATTTATAATCAGAAATATTTTGTTTTAATTCTGTAAATTTATTATTTATTTCTTGATAAGCTTCTGCAAGTTTTTGAGCACTTTCTTGTGCTTCTTTACTTTGAGTTTCTAATGCGTTATAAGACTCATCAGCCGCTTTAAACATATAATAAAGTATAGCTATTACGGCACCTATTGCAATTGTTTGTGCAATAAATGCGGCAGTAGTTTTAGCGACTTGTCCAGCTAATCCCTTTTCAGCAATTGCAGTTTTCAAATCTGCAAAAGTGGCTTTTTCTTTAAGTTTAATATTAAACAGTGTAGCAACACTGTTAGCATTTATTACTTTGGTTAAATTGCCAAATGAACTTACAATCATTGGCACAACCATACCAATACTTGACAATATAGATAAGAATTTATCCCAAGAACTCATTTCTTTATCATTAAGAACATCCATTATTCCTTTAACAGAAGAAATAAACATTGATAAGGTAGATAATGCTTGTGCTCCATAAGTGATTGCATTTGCCCAATCCATGGTATTACCAGAGGCATTGTGCATATAATTACCCATTTTTTCAATGCGTTCTTTTTGTTCATCAAGTATTTGATTAAATACTTTCTCTGCATCTGCGCCAGATTCAACTGCAGTTGTAAATCTTTCAAACAGTTCATCGCCTAATTCCACAGAACCAGCCATTTCTCTAAAACAATTTTGCAGTTTTTCTGAGGATTCTGTGAAATTTGTTTGAACTTCTGTCATTTCTTTATTTATATCAGCAAAAGCTGATTGTATTTTTGCGGTAAATACACCAGGGGTTTCAGTCGCCATAGCTTCATCAAACTGCTTTTTTCGATCCCCAGTTAAACTAAACTGTTTTGCCAAGTCTGCTACTTCTTGTTTTATTTTCGCCAAATTTTCAGTTGAAATATTATCACTAGCAACTTTAGATTCAATGTTCGCCAATGCTCCAAAAGAAGGCAATCCATTTAATTGAGTAAATGCTTCTCTATAATCTGACATTGCATTATCAACTTCAATTACTCTACGCCTTCTTAATGATACATTGTCTCCATCTCCTCTATTTTTATAAGCAAAAGCTCGTATTTGTTCTGCAACTATTTTTTGTTCTTGTTCTGCTTCATTTTTAATTTTTTCTTGTTCAATAGCTTGTTGACCCAAAATATCAAGTTGTTGCATACCAAGTTCAACAGTTTTTGTTTCTAATTCATTTAAATTTTCTGCATTTTTTAAATATTCTTCTTGCAAGGTTAATTTGTTTTGATATATTTCAGCGGATACAGAATCATCTACAAAGGCATCTCTAGCCAAGGCTAAAGCTTCTTTTTGTTGATCTTGTATTTTCTGTTTTCCACCTGGAGTCATTAATTGAATGTTGGTAGCCATTGCTCTGATACTCTCTGCCATTTGAGGACCAAAAGCTTTTGTTGCAACAGCCGCTACTGTACTTAATATTCCTGGCAAACCACCAAGAGCCTTAATAAGATTGTTTACACCGTTTAAATTATCAGAAATAAAATCATTAACCTTAATAAAGAACTTATCGTCAATAATTGATTGATAAATTCCTTCCATGGCTGCCTTTACTCTCTTTTGAGAAGCTTCCCATGAATCAGCATAAATATCTGCTTGTTTCTGCAACATGCCCTCTGAAGCATTTGCAGTACCGAGATTGGTCTTAAAGGTATCCCAATTCTCAAAAATAGCCATGAACTGAGCGTATTGACGCTGACCAGCTACATTCTGAGCAAGAGCAACTCTTTCTGCTTCGCCAAGTTCTCCCCATCTTTGACCAATATCATCAAGAATATCATCCATTTCACGGAGTTGACCGTTCATATCTAATACATCAACGCCAACTTTTGCAAGAGCCTTAGCATACTGACCCAAATCTACTCCATCTTCAAGTGTAGCGCCTTGCTCTAAGTCTTGAATACGAGCAAAAATAGTTTTAAATGCAGTACCAACTACATCTGCTGACTGACGTGTCTGTGCAACTACAGTAGCAAGTGCTGATGTAGCATACTCATAAGACAAACCAACAGTGTCAGCAATAGACGCAAACTTTGACAAACCTTCTGCAATTTCTGATGAACTAGATGCTGTTGCAGCACCAAGAGCAGTAATTACATCAGCATAGTGCTCAAGGGTTTCTGTACCATTATCAAAGTTGTTCCAAATCGCGGTCATGTATGATGATACTTCAGTAGCAGCATCACCTGTTACTTGAGCCATCTTAATTGTAGCATCGGTTCTTTCCTTAACAGCTTGGTCATCCAAACCTTGCTGATAGAAAATGAGTGCGGCATCAGTGTAGGCTGTAGTTGTAGTACTAAGCGCTTGTGCAGCACGGTTGGCCTGGGCCGCAAACGCTGCCATTTGATCTGAACTATGTTGTGTTACAATCTGAATATTAGTTAATGACTCATTTAAGTCTTGAGCATATCCATACGCCTGTTGAATTGCGCCCATAAAACCATGGATAGCACTTGAAGAAATTTGCCATTTAATAGTATTCTTCAAAACTGTACCCATTTCGGTAAGAAGTTTATTGGTTCTTCTTAAAGGAATTTCTGCTTGACTAATAGAGGTTGCTAATTTTGCAAAAGCTTGTGAACCTTCTGGTCCAAGTTGCATCAAAGAATCTCTATATTTCTCAAGTGTCATTCCACTTTTCTGCATATCTGTGGTAAACTTGGTTAAATCTAATTTACCAGTATTAGTATTAAACGCTCTTTCTAATTGCGCTCTTAATATATTTACATTATTTGTAGCTTCTCTTATCTCAGAATTCATACTATTAAAATTCATAGATTTTGAAGCATCAAGTCCAAGTTTTGATAAACTCGCCTGTAAATCTTGAATTTGCTTTTTGGCTTGACTTGTATCGGCACTAAAACGCAAATCAACGTTTAATTGTTTTGGCATATTATTCGCTCTCCTTTCTCTCCATATTTTCTTCTTTTATTTGCAAATAAAAAAAGGGAAGAAGAGTTGTTGAAACTCTCCTTCCCTAACTCCTATTATTCTTGAAAAATAATAGAATTAAATTAACCTAATTTGGTTACAACCTCTTTTAATAAACCGAGATTCTTCTCGTCAGATAACTTCTCTGTAATCTTAGTTGCTTCAAGGTCAAGATTAGAATAATCTTCCTTAATATTCTCAAGAATACCAAGTACAGAGTTGTTATAATTGTAATAAGCTTCAATAGTATCTCCAATACCATCAATAACTGTTTCATACTCAACTTCTGGGATTGCTCCAACTACTGCATCAATCAAACCAGAAGAGTTAAGTAAGTCATACAACTTCATTGGGTCTTCCTTCTGCTTATCTGTAAAATTGATATTGGTGTAAGCATAAATAATCTCAAGACTTCCAAACACCTCAATAAGTACGGGGTTTGGGAAATTTGTCTGGTGCGCGCTGTTCATGACATTACTAATGAGCTGGAGCTTGTCATTCACGGGGAGATACTGCTTAATCTCAATTTCTGTATCATTATATGTAATAGTCTTAATATCTTTATTTTCTTTAAGACCAAGTTTTGTCAATCCTACTTTTGCCATTTAATTTCCTCCTTTGACACTTTTATATATTATAACATAAAAAATTTGTTAAAGCAAATTTTTATTTATTATCTTCTATTCTACTTTGATATGAGATTATATAATATGGTTTTCCTCTTTCTTTACCCCATTGACTATATCCCACTTTATCTCTATCATTGTAAGTATGTAAATAAATATTTGAAGAATTTATATATGGTAAAATTTCCTGTCTTCTTGGACTTTTATTATAACTATAAACATTCATATAAAATCGTTTATTTTCTATAAATTCGTCCATCCATGTAAAACCTTTTGTAGTTATTACTCCCACGTTAACAGCACCAAGTAATGATATTGCCTCTTTTGCTAATTCAAGTTGAGCACTTGCAAAGGCATATTTTGCATTCCATGTTTTATTACCATCATCTTTTCCATCTTCCCCATTAAAAAACAAATTGTTTATATTATGTTTCATTTTTTCAGAAGTTGTATATTGTTTATCTTGCTGTCCATCTTTCCAACGTTTCAACGAAAATCCAAACATCTGATCTCTTTGGTTTATATTCATCATTTGAAAAATAAGTGAGCCAACATGTTCGGGATTGGCTTGACTAAAACTCTGTTTAACTGCATTTATATTTAAAGATTCACGTACAGAAACTTCAGCATAATTTTTATTTGATTCATTAATACCAATACCAATATCTGCTGAAAGTTGTTTATTGGCACCTTTTGTTGCAGTTTCAATTGAAGACCTCATCTGTCCAGTTGGTATTGCTTGACTAAATAACTCTTGATATTTTTTGGTTAATAAATCAGAACCTACGTCTGCTGCTTTTCTTATTACACCAGCAATAAATGGTTCTCCAAATTGACCAGACAAAGAAGCTAATATATTGTTTACATATTCAGAATCTTCATTTTGTTTAAAAAAACTTTGTTGTATTGTTTTATTCGTATCTGCTTTATAAATTTCACTTATATATGTCAATTCTTCTTCACTAAATTCTACCTTTCTTCGTTTCTCTTTTAAACTAAAACCTTCTCTTGTATCAACCAATTTATTAAATTTGTTATAAGCCTTTTCTCCAACTGTTATATTTGGAGCATTTTCCTCTCCTTTTATATATAAATAATCATCAATTTTATCCCAATATTTACTTCCAATATTAAATTGTTCTGTTAAAAAATCATTTACTTTTTCTTCTAATTCAGTTTGACTCATTTGTTTGTTTTTTTCATAGTTGGTAATTTGTTTAATCAAACTCATTTTTTTCTGCTGATAATAAGAAATAGCTATTTTATATTCTCTTGATATTTTTTCTTCTAATTTAGATGTATCACCACGACCATTATTACTACTTATTGGGCCAAAATTAGCCATAACAATCTACTCTCCTTTCTCACATAATAAAAAAATGGGGAGTCCGCATATAGCGAACTCCCCGAAAAATTAGCTTTCGCTAAATTAATAATCAGAGATTATTATCAGCCTTCAGCAATATCATCTAAAGAATCACCAGCATCAGTCTGAGTTCTAATCTGTTCATCGGAACCAGTTGTAGGAATAACCTGAATAGCTGCAAGTACCTTCTGAGTAGGATCCCATCTTGTATAGTCAGGGAAGCAGTCAATAGTAAATGTAAATGTTGAAGGGTCACCTGAAGATGCCATTGAGAAACTAAAATTAGACTGGATACGGCAACTAGGAATTACGAATTCAGCAGGAACATCAATACCATCTTCGTTTCTAAAGAGAGTAGAAGCCTCAAGATAGAAAGAACCACCGAAAGAATCTGGTGTAATTTCAATTTGCATTACACTAGGGTCTGTATGCTTAACATAATAATCAACAAGAATAGAATCATAGTCAGCCATATCAATAGTAGTAACTACATCATATTTTTCAGGTCTATCAGTAGTCTTAACCAAGTTTTTAACTTGAATCTTCTTTTCATTACCAACGCCAGAAACTCCTACTGCAATATAAGGCTCACTCTTAATTTCTCCATCTTTCATCATCATAACATAAATTCTGTCTTCAGAAGTGGAAGTGGGAGTTACAGGTGTGTTAGAAAGTGTAGCTGTAAAACTTGCAACTGCAGAACCTGTATTAGGTGTAAGTTTTGAAATAGGAATAATTTCAGTTACATGCTGATAAACAGCCTTTGCATCTTGATCTTGTTCTGGGTCACCAGCATTAATAAGTCCAGCACCAGCAAGAATCATCAAGCCCTCAGGTGAGATCAAAGCATCTTCCATTGTGAAAGTTGTTGTCTTCTCGCCATCCCATGACATAAGTCTAGCATTACCACGACCACCCTGTGCATAGACAGTTGTAGAACTACCCTCGAGTGAAGAAGTCTTAAGTGTATCGAAGTAAAGAACAGGCTCGCCCTTGTAGAAAATCTTATTACCAACAGCCATAGTACCCTTGGCACGAAGAACTACTTCGCAGATTTCACGAATACCATATTTCATTGTGTCTTTTCCTCCTTAATAAATTTATATATAAACACGAATGTGTTATACTGAATTGTGGATATTTTTCATCCAATCTGGTGGGTCTCCTTCCGGTTTACCACCAGCAAGTCGAGATTTAATATCAATATCCCAACTTTTATATAATCCAAATCTTTCCATTTGGTCACAAAGCATAAATAATGTATAGTTTTTAAAATTATACATTGGAACCCCTAAACCAACAGAGAGAATTGAAATATAATTTAATATAAAGTCGCCTGCATTTTTGCTTTTAATTTCCGCGACTTTTTCCCTACCTTTCTTTAACTTTTCTGCAATTTCTTTTGCCCTTTTATCATGTTCTGAAATATTATATTCTATTTCATCTTCTTTACCTTTATTAAGGCAAAATACTATTTCAATTACTTCTTGTAGTGCGTTAAAATTAGCTTCATCTACTATCAACATACCAATTTCTTGCTGATAAAAAGTTAAAGAACGTGGTGTGAAATTTACTTTGTATTTAGGAAATATTAAATTTAGAACTTGTTTAACAGCTTCTTTTTTATCCAAAGTTCTTTCATCTTCCATCACCATCATAAATAATTGAAAATTAGATACTTCACTTAAATCAATTTCGTCCTCAAAATGTATCGACTCTTTAGAAATATTTAAAGCATACAAGCCAGACATAAAATTTTCTCTACCTAAATAAGAGATTTCTTCTAATGTTGGCTGATGCAAGATTAATTGACATTCGGGGATTGGAATATCTATACCAGTAGCAAGAGCAGTAAAATTAGTAAACACTATTAATGCTCATTAAATTGCTTGTTAAATTCTTCAACAAACTGCGCTTGCTCTGCGGGATTAAGCATATTCTTCTTATCCTCCTCACCATGAACAACTCTGTACATTAAGCACAAACCAGCATATTCATCAGTAAGAATAATCTGTGTGGCACCCGCAAACTCTGTCAATCCAATTCCTGTCAAGCGTCTCTTATCAAACATTTCATCAAGTTCTGCCGCAATTCTATAAGGTCTTAATTTCATATCATCAAGTGTCCATTGGTCAAAATGACAAATAATATCAAACTCAATTATATTATCTCTAAACTCTGGATTAGGACTTGGTATAAAATTATCAAAACTAATAATAATATAATTTAATACACTTCCATCAATATAAAGTTTAGGAACATACTTGATGTTCTTTGGAAACAACCCAGCTTTTTGCTCGTCCGTGAGATTCCCACGATTGATAGCATCAGGAGTTGTATAATAGAGCAACCTCTGAATACGGTCACTCTTTAAAATCTCATTGACAATTATGTTTAAATCTTTTTCTACTGAAAGAAAAGAAGATTTAGGTTGTCTGTAGCCTTCTATCTTCATCTAATATCTCCTTTATCACAATAATGAACTAACTACTATAATCTTTTCAGTCTGGCCGCACTTAAGTGTGAACTGACCGCCATAAGCAGCATCCCAACAAATTTGTATTTGTAGAGGATTGTCGGGCACTGGAATAAGTCTGGCTGGACATTGTTCCTCAATAGACCACTCTGCAGGCTCTACTTCAGAATAAGTATAAGTGTACTTAATCTTTGTTTTAATAAATGTAGGACCTTCGATAGTAGGTTCGCTAGGTTCTGGATCTGGGTTCGGGTCAACAGGTGGCTTAACTATAAGACCGCCCGCAATACCATCTTCCAAATCATCTTCAAATTCATTAATATAATATTCGGTAGCAGTAATTTCTAATACACCAGGAGATGAAATCCAATCGACTGCCTCAACTCTCCAGCATACTTGCGGCGAGCCCTCTTCCTCTCCTTGCAAATAAAACTTACTGTATCGTCTAAAATATTTTAATGCATCCTCGGTACGTGGCAAATATATACTTAAAGAATAATTAGGGTTATCAACACTTACTCCATGTTTCTGAATGTAGTCTATCTTTGTTTCTACTGGGCCACGAACTGCGGCGTAGGTAGAATAAACTTCACCATTATCATCTTCCCATGCAATAGTATAATTACATCTTCTAATTTCGGCTCTAAAATAAGCCAATTCGGTTAATTCTTGCAAATGAACTAACCAATAAGTGTTTGTTCCCATCCACTCAAATACATCTCCTGGCTGGTATCCCTCTTCTTTATGAACTGACAAAATCTTATCATCATAATCTAATTTATTCTTATCTGGATTGATTAAAGCTTTACAATATTCATGCCCGTCGTCAGACTCGTTTATGCTCTGTACTCTGCGAATAGTAGCCGCTTGGTACGAGCTACGAAGAACTCTGTCAAAAGTTCTACGCTTATCAAAAATCATTCTTTCTTGTTGACCATATCCACCATTTGTGACAAGAGAATCGCACATATTGTCCATACTCTCTAAGCCTACATTTGGGTTCCCCTGAGGATGCCCAGGACCTAAATCCCAACCTAATCTGTGGCCCATGCGTTTCATAGAATCGTTCTTATTCTTCACAGAAACCCTTCAATAAACTAATACATTCAAAGACAGTTTTTCTATAAATACCAAATTCTATTTCTTCTGAACGCAGACCTTCAAGTTTGGCTAAGATTTGTAAGAAGTTAGGACTAAAGAATAATTCATTTAATCCAACTATTTCAACAAGAACCGTGTCAAGTTGCTTTTCCCAATCTTCTTCATTTTCACGCATTGGAATTAACTTCCATACTTGGTTGGTTAAGCGTGAAACATTCTTTTCAATACTCTCTTCACTAATATCCAAATTATATTTCTTTGTCAGCATTACTTCTACGAAGGATGGACCAGTTAGAGCGATAACTTCCATCGTCCTTCAACTTTCTTCTCTTATATAACCTCTGCATGTGCATTGAATCTCTGCGAGACTCGTTAAGCAATTCCAAAAGCTTTGCCAAATGGTTTGCTTGAGAGGTCATTTTGAAATCAGAACCTGAATATTTCATACGAGTATTTTCGATTGAGGTAACTTGGCGCTGAACCCAACCTTGTTTCATTAAAATCGCCAAGATGTTTACTTCTTCTGCGGTTAATGTAGCCGCAAAATAAGATTTGTCAACTATGACTTCCGGGTCTGGGTCATCGTCCTCCTCTTCACCGCCGGCCGCAAGCTCTTCACTTACTTCCTCCGCAGTAAGAGGTTCTTCAGGGTCAACATCGCCAATTACAAAGTCTTCTTCAGTTACTTCACTCTCTGGTACAACTTCTGTCTTAATTGTATAATCATACAAGTTAATTCTTGGAAATTCAAAACCAGGTATTGCTTCTTTTAATAATCTTTGTAAGTCCCTTATGGTATCTTGCGGTGTCATGAACTCTGAATACATATCGTCAGTAATTTTATCAAGAAAGCAGTTATAGATTTCGGAAAATAAAGTTCCTTCCATACTGTTCCTCCTAAATTACATTATTTTTCTTCACTTATGATGTTGTACTTAGGAGTGGTTCTGCGGCCACTTGTTTTAGCTTCTGGCTGAACACGACGCTTTGGAGCTTCTGTAGGCTCTGCAGCTTCTTCTTCAGTATCAGGTGCAGAATTTGCAATAGCTTTATCTACATCAAAACCAGTTCTCTCCTTAAGTGCCTTCTTCTTGGATGTGCTCTCAAGAGGTAACTGAACAGAGAGTGTCTTAATAAGGTCAATAACTGCAGCAGGTCCGAAATCGAGTGCATCAAGGAAAGCATCAAGTGAACCATTCAACAAGAGGTCAATAACATCCTTTTCAGACATATTATACTCAAGTTCTACCTTCAAATCCAATTCCTTAACCGCATCAGCGTTCTGAATCTGCAAATAATCTTCCATCAATTTTCTGCCACCAGGCTGGAAAGCTAACTGTACGAGTTCATCATAGTCAATTTCTCTACTCTCTCCTGGCTGGAAGCTTCTCTTAATATGAGCCTCTGGTATCTGATAACTTACGACACCAACGCCTCTGTTCTTT
>JAEEGL015358864.1_pt1 | contig 13812 bp, 11 predicted proteins | sample 9134231 | NCBI WGS metagenome assembly JAEEGL01 (sample SAMN16246548, study PRJNA631951) | gut metagenome | biome: gut microbiome; feature: rumen; material: fiber-attached | host: Bos | place: Iran: Karaj | collected 2018-10 | reverse complement strand
TATAAAGTAAAATGTTTAGGCAAATGCTTGAGTGCGTGAAAAAATGCTAAATGCCTTATTTTTTAACTTTATAGCCACACGTTAAGAGCAAAAATCATGCCATAGGAATGTCAAGAATGTAACACAACGAAATATATTCGACGAATCGGCATTTTTTCACTACTTTTGCACCAAAAATATGGCTCGAGATAGTATTTTCCGTTTCAAGCAGTTCCAAGTCGTTAATGACCGCACTGCAATGAAGGTGGGCACCGATGGTGTTCTGCTGGGCGCTTGGTGTCCGGTGGATGGTGTCCGGCGTGCGCTTGACGTGGGCACCGGATGCGGAGTTATCGCCCTGATGATTGCGCAGCGCAATCAAACCACCTTGATTGACGCCATCGATATCGACCAAGCCAGCATAGAGGAGGCAACCTATAATTTTGCCCATTCGCCATGGAGTGATCGCCTGACTGCAAGCGAGATGGACTTTAACGTAATGGACTCGACCAAATCCTATGACCTGGTGGTCTCAAATCCACCATTTTTCGACAATGGTGTTCTGCCCGACGGTGACACTCGTGTCCGAGCTCGCCACACCACATCTTTAAATTACCGTCAGCTCATCGAAGGCGCATCCCGGCTATTAAGCAATGAGGGCCTTCTTGCAATCATCACCCCTACTGATGCCGAAAGTGACATCATCGAGGCCGCGGCATTTGCCTCATTACCTGTGCGAAGTGTTACCCGCGTGATTCCTGTCGAAGGGGCTCGTCCCAAACGCACATTGTGGCAACTTTCGCACCGCAGGATCCCCTACAGAGAGGACTCCCTCACCATATCCCAACACGATGGCACATTTACCCAAGAGTACATCGAACTCACCAAAGCTTTCTATCTCAAGATGTAATAAAAACATTGTACGAGATCCATAACCTCAAGTTCCATAAAAGACAAAAGTCCCAGACTCACGGGAGTCATGGGACCTATATGTCATGTGTCGCGTCATGCTTCTACAGCAGTTTGACACACAGTTGAAGTGTTTTATTATTAAGAAAAAGTCAGTTTTATTCGTTTGAAGCTACGATTACTTTTCTTTACTCGCTATATTGACTAGAAAAAAACGATATGGTTTAACGGCCATATCGATTTTAACATTTATTAATTGTTTTGCTTGAAATATCAATTCGTAGATATAATAAAAAAGGTTCGCTGCGCTCACGCGTTACGAACCCATTGCAAATAACATTTCTCCAAATTTATTAACTTTTAACTTGAATAGAATTGATGCAAAAGTTGGAATATATCCAAAATGTAAATAACATCAAAAACATGAAAAAATCATTCTTTTCATTATCCGATGCAAAATTACTACTTTTTTCCAAACTAGATGCATAAATCAAGAAAAAAATCAATAAAACTATGGTAGTTTATAGTGGAAAACATCATTTTTTTGTTCTTGACAGCTATTTGAGACGCATTTTTGCCCCAAAACAGCTTTACTACTGATACCAAATACCGATGGAATGACAAAAATGCGCCACGATGACGAACCTTATCTTGGTTTCATATCATTTTCCAAACAATTGCGATAAATAGTCACTATTTCATGTCGAGGGATGTGCACAGAACCGGAAAAACAACATTCCCACGTATCTCACACGCCATGATGAATAGAATGCCTTCACAATCAATTATCATAATACATTTGCTAAAAAGTTGGATTTAACTATTTAAATTATCCTCTTTTGGGAAATTTGAGTTAATTTTGTCGCTTTAAAACATAAAAAATGATATACTACCACTATGAACAACAAAATAATAATGAGCATCGTTACGCTGGCACTGCTCATAATGGTATCGTTTCAAACTAAGGCAAACAACATTGATGCGGCGTCTGCTCGCATGATTGCAAACAGTTTTATTAAGCAGCATTCCACAAAAGCTCCTGGGTCATTCAATGCCCCTTCTACTTCCGACATCAGATTAGTACATGCCGAGCCATCCAGTAAGGTAGCAGGCTCCAATGTCTATTATATGTTTAATATCCAGGGAGGCGGTTTCATCATTATTGCCGGAGATGATCGAGCATCCCAAGTCCTAGGCTATAGTGACAAGGGACAGATTGATTTTAATAATCTGCCCGAACCTCTCCAGGCCTTGCTTTATAGCTACAAGTATGATATTGAATATATCCAGACCCATCGCATTGCTGACTCGGAAATCAAAATGCGCCGAAGTCTTAAGGACGGCAATGCAGGTGTGGAACCAATGACCACCTCCACATGGGGCCAAGAATCTCCGTACGACAAGCTGACACCCGCATCAAATGGAAAACAGAGCAAAGTTGGTTGCGCTGGAGTTTGCATGTCACAAATGCTGTATTTTTGGAAATATCCTCTATCATGTGGCTCAATAGAACCCTACTTTAGTCCCAAGTATAATGATACTGTTCCAGGATTGCCCGAAACCACGTTCGACTATAGCAAAATGCTAGATTCTTATTGTCATTGGGATTGGGATAATGGCAGGACAGTCCAAGACGTTTATACCGAAGAGCAGGCACTCGAGGCCGCAAAATTATGCCGCTATGTAGGACAAGCCTCTCAGATGAACTATTCCCCAAATGGAAGTGGCACAACCGCAGTCAGAAAACTGGATGCAATGAAGTGGTTTGGCTATAATCAAAATGCTAAGACTATTTATCTAACCAGTTATTCAACAGAAGCTTGGGAAGAATTAATTAGGGAAGAATTGAATGTTTATAGGCCTGTTATGTATGCCGCATATTTTAAAACTGTTGGGCATGCATTTATTGTTGATGGATACAATAACGAAGGATTTTTCCATCTCAATCTGGGATGGTATGGTACTAATGACGGATGGTATGTCATTACAGCCATAACCTTGGTTAATCGCTATGGTGAACACCGAGACTACACGTCAAGAAACAATATGATTTTATACATGGAGCCACCGACGTTCTGCGAGATAAAATCTGACGAGGTCTCTGCTGAGAACAATCTGTTGGTTCTTGGAGAGAGTTTGAACCCCCAGATCAACAATGTCTATCTTTTCACTTCACACAGGACACTCGACATGATGTTCACGTTAACAGACGACCGTGGAAGAACTATGGCAACCAGTGAACCGCTTCATGTGATAAGGCATACTTTTGATCAAGGGCGCGACATTAATCTTCCATTGATGCTACCTGCAATCTTGCCTTCTGGCACGTATGACTTACAGTTCAGCTATTGTACAGGAGACAATAGTCAGTTGATTCCTGTGAAAACAGCGCCAAACAATCTGGTTGTTATCGGCAACTTGGCTAAATACAATGGTGTATTTGATGTTACAGATGTCACTCAAGCAATCAGTTATGTTCTCAACGGTTCGCCCACAGGCGTAAATCTTGATGTTTCAGATGTCACCAAGCTCATCCATTATGTATTGAATCAATAATTTGAATCGAGAATAGTAAAACTCATATTACTGATATCGTCGCCCGATGCTCAATTCGTGAGCTCGGGCGATTTTTTATCTATGATAGAACATTTTTTGATACAATTTTCATGGGGCTATTAAAACATCTGATGAAAGACAAACCATTATTTCAATTATTGACTTTTTTGTGGAATGAGACTGATTTTTTCTTTAAAAAATTTGAAAACAACAAAAAACTCACTAATTTTGGGCCTTATTTAGTATAGATTATTATTTTTACATCAGTAACTACCATCACATTATGAGTATCAATAGATTTTTTCAGTGTACTGTCACGCTGGCCGTAATGGCCTTCTTGGGGCTGAGTGCCAATGCAGGCAACATCAATATCAATGCTGCCCGTGAAACAGCGAATGGTTTCCTCAAACAACAGGCTTTTGCACAGCCGGGTACTTTTAGATCGCCAGGTGCTTCCGATATCCATTTGGTTCATGCCGAGGCTTCTAGCATCGTATCGGGCGCTAACTCATATTATGCGTTCAACATCAAGGGAGGCGGCTTTATCATCGTTTCCGGAGAAGATCGTGCACCCCAGGTACTTGGTTACAGTGATCAGGGCCACCTGGATTTCAATCATCTGCCAACCAACCTCATTGCCTTATTAAGTGGATACAAAGAGCAAATCGAGTATCTACAGGCCCATCCCCAATTGAATATTACTCCGACCCTGAATGCCGGCAACGGATCGAGCGTAGCTCCGCTTATCAAGTCACTTTGGGGCCAGGAAATGCCATACAACCTGCAATGTCCCATCTATGACGGAGAGTATTGTGTCGTGGGTTGCGTGGCGACAGCAATGTCTCAAGTAATGCATTATTGGCAGTACCCCACATCTACTTCTGAGATAAGTTCATACTATTGCTATGATATCGGCCAGACGCTTCCAGCCCTTCCTGCTACCAACTTTGAGTATGACAAGATGCTTCTTTCATATTGCCATTGGGATTGGGACCTCAGCCAACTGATTCAAGACACTTACACAGACGAACAAGCTCAGGCTGTTGCTAAACTTGCCCGCTATTGCGGTCAAGCTGTGAGAATGGGCTATAGTCCAGAGGGAAGTGGAGCCTATGTGAGCAGCCAATTGTCTGCAATGAAAAATTTTGGCTACAGTGAAGATGCAAGGGATGTGAGCCGTTCCAGCTGGTGGGAGGAGAGCTATACAACCGAGGAATGGGAAGCCATGATCAAGACCGAACTGGACGCAGGTCGTCCCATCCTCTATTCCGCCGATGATATCTATGGTGCTGGAGGCCACGCATTCGTCTGTGACGGATATGACACCAATGGCATGTTCCACTTCAACTTCGGCTGGTATGGCACATGCAATGGCTGGTATGTTTCAACAGCATTAAATATGACCCATCGTGACGGCGAAGAACTAAGATTCAACTCAGGTCACGAAATGCTTTTGGGCATCGTTCCTCCCGAATACTGTGTTATCTCCACTGAATTGGAAGCATCAAGCAAACTACTCATACTTGGTGAGGACCTGAACGCTCAAGCACTTGATGTTAATATCATGACATCATTCCCTTACACTAACTTTGTGTTCTCGCTCACCAATGCCGCAGACAGACGCGTGTGCAACAGCACAGCCATCAAAGTCACTACAGACAGTTTTGAGCAAGGCAGCACGCTGGACGGTACCATCAAATTGCCAGAGACATTGGAGTCTGGCATCTATGACCTCTGCCTCTATCGCTATTATTCGATGCCACGCTCTGCTGTCAAGGTAATCTGCAACAGCGGTAAATTGCATGTAGTGCGCCATGCCGCCAAATATGGTGAGCCCTATGATGTGGATGATGTTGTCAAGCTCATCAGCTATGTGCTTAATGGCAACAACCCCGACCTCAGCGTGAGCGATGTCACTGCACTGATTGATGTCGTGCTGAATTATTATTGAACTACCACTGAGTGAACATGCATTTATGAAAACAATAACCTTTATTTATATAAAATAATGTTTAACAACTATTCCACTTCTTTATGAACATCAAAAAGAATTTGAGTTCACTTATGCTGGTTGCACTCACGATGGTATCGCTCCTAGCCAGCGCCAACAACATCAATGTTACTAGGGCTAAATCAGTAGCCAACAGTTTTCTTAAACAACATGCCACTCAAGTTCCTGGTTCATTCAAGGCCCCTGCTGCCGCCGACCTCAAACTTGTTCATGCCGAGCCTTCGGCCATGGTAGCTGGAGCCAATGACTACTATGCCTTTAATATCACTGGCGGCGGTTTTGTCATCATTGCCGGTGAGGACCGTGCCGTCCAGGTCCTAGGCTACAGCAACAAGGGCCATATCGACTTCAACAACCTGCCCGCCCCGCTCAAGGGCCTGCTGGACAGCTACAAGAAAGAGATTGAATTCCTGCAAACCTACAAAGGTAACGACCTTGTCATCACCAACGATACTAAGTTAACTGCATCGACCGGTGTTGAACCTCTCATCCAGACCAATTGGGGCCAGGAATTGCCTTATTACCTTCAGTGCCCTGTCATGGGCGGCGAGTATAGCGCTGTGGGGTGCGTTGCCACCGCAATGGCCCAAGTCATGAACTACTGGCAGTATCCCACTAGCAGTGCGGCCATTAACAGATACTATCTCAATGGCTACGGTTATGTGAGCGCCCTTCCTGCCACGACGTTTGACTATAGCCTGATGCTTGATTCCTATTGTCACTGGGACTATGACAACAGTCAGCTCGTTCAGGACACTTACACCGATGCCCAAGCACAAGAAGTAGCCAAGTTGGGTCGTTATTGCGGGCAAGCAGTTAAAATGCAGTATAGCCCCGAGGGCAGCGGTGCATATACCAGCAACCAGTTGACAGCAATGAAAAATTTTGGTTTCAGCAATTCTAAACTCTATAGCAAAAGCGGTGGCGGTGGCTGGGGTTCAAACAATTACTCTAAAGAGCAATGGGAATCCATGATCAAGACCGACTTAGATGCAGGTCGTCCCATCCTCTACTCTGCCGATGACCCTCAAAATGGAGGTCATGCCTTCATTTGTGACGGTTATAACAGTAATGGTTATTTCCACTTCAATCTGGGTTGGTATGGCACCTGCGACGGTTGGTATGTGACAACCACCTTGAGCATGGTTCACCGTGAGGGAGATCAGCTCAACTTCAGCACTGGCCATGAAATGATCACAGGCATCGAGCCTCCCGCCTATTGCATCGTGAATGCCGACAATGTGGATGCCCAGAATGGCTTATTGATTCTTGGAGAAGACTTAGCTCTCGTAGCCAACAATGTCACTATGAGAACTAATTACAACAACGTGAACATGAACTTCTCATTGATTGACGCCAATGGCAATAACGTAGCTAACAGTAATGCCGTCAACGTTTCAAAGAATTCCTTTGTTCAAGGCAACAGCATCAATGGTGTACTCAGGTTGCCCACCTCATTGGAACCCGGAAACTATCATGTGCAATTCAACTACTACACGACCGATGCCAACATACTTCATCCCGTGGTAACATCTGAAGCACAGCTTGTTGTAGTTGGCAATGTTGCCAAATTCAATGCACCATTTGATGTCACCGATGTGACCACTCTCATCAGCTATGTACTGAATGATTCCAACAACGAGGTCACACTTGATATCACTGATGTCACCAACCTGATTAGTTTCGTTCTCAATCAATAATACTGGAGACCACGACTATAACTATATAACTACAAGAGAGTGTGTCAAAATGAAATGGCCCCCAAAAGTTTTTTGTCCAACTTTTGGGGGCCATTTCATTTTGACACACTCTCTTTCATGCCCATGTGCTATGTTTTACGGCATCTTTTAGCCGACAGGGCATTCCCATTCTTCACTTTTTACACTTCTTACATATGTGCGCGCATGCATCAAAGCCTCGTCTTTGTGTGGCCGACACCATTTTTCTCAGACAACACTGACAACCAGTTTTTTAGGCGTCCGCACCGAGTTGAGGATGTGTCATAATTTCGTTCGGGTAATATAACCGTGCTCTCAAACGGGAAATTAACCAAAATTCGCAGAATTCCCCCGCCCGCAGGATGGTTATAATTCCAGCAGTTGAATTATGACACCCCCTCATTGATTATGAGTTTACTCTATCAGAGTGTTCTCACATGATGCCGCGTTCACGCAGTCTCTTCTGCCAATTCCAGGCACTGAGCATGGTATCATCCAGTGAGATTTCGGCTTTCCATCCCAAGACCTCGTTGGCACGTTTGGGATCTGCCCAAATTTGTACTATGTCGCCAGGGCGGCGCGGAGCAATCTTGTGAGGAACCGTCACACCCGTTGCACGTTCAAACGAGTGCAACAACTCGAGCACCGAAGCGCCGTTGCCAGTACCGATATTGAAAATTTCGAGCGCCTCTTCACTCTTGTCCTCCAACATGCGTTCCAATGCTTTGACATGAGCCTTAGCCAGGTCAACTACATTGATGAAGTCACGGATGCAGGAGCCGTCACGCGTGGGATAATCGTCACCAAAGATGCTTAATTCCTTGCGCACACCAATGGCGGTCTGCGTGAGGTAAGGCACCAGGTTCTGAGGCACGCCATTAGGCAACTCACCGATTTCGGCACTGGGATGGGCACCGATGGGATTGAAGTAGCGCAAGAGAATGGCCTTGATGGGGCTGCCGCTGCGGATGACGTCAGCGATGATATCTTCACAAATCTGCTTGGTGGCTCCGTATGGAGAAGTAGCTTTTTTGGTAGGAGCATCTTCAGTAATCGGGTTCTTGTCGGGTTCACCATAAACGGTGCAAGAAGAAGAGAAAACGAATCCCTTGACTCCAAACTCAGGCATCAGTTCAAGTAGATTGAGCAGAATGTTGAGATTGTTGCGGTAATACATAATGGGCTTCTCGATGCTCTCGCCCACAGCTTTGCTAGCCGCAAAATTGATGATGCCAGAGATACCCGGGTTTTCTTCAAATAATTTGCGAACCACCGCACGGTCGGTGCAATCACCCTCGACAAACACGGGGCGTATGCCTGTAATATGCTCGATACCGTCCAGCACATCGACATTGCTGTTGCTCAAGTTGTCGATAATCACCACCTCATAGCCTGCCTGTTGCAGTTCTACCGTGGTGTGGGAACCGATGAATCCAGTTCCACCTGTAACTAAAATCTTACCTTTCATTCCATTAAATATTATATATTATTCTTGTTCTCTTATTTACTGAAATCTCCTTTTAGCGTTCGCTTTATGCGGCGCAAAGCCTTTGCCAAGAATGAGTTTGTACGGGCATAATAGCGTTCAAACGCTTTGCGTGCCTCCTCATTTTCCACAATTGGTGTTATCTTCAGGACAGGCAAGGGGTCCAACCACAAGTCACTACTATAAAGGCCGCCACCACCACAGTTAGTGCCTGAGCCGTCAAAGCCTTCATTGCTGACCAGGGATTTGCCAACATTTAGCGAAAGGATATCGTCTAAAAAGAGTGATGCATTCCAACGAATGGCCCACGAATTGTTTTTTCCCTCTATTTGATGGCGCAACATTCGGGTAAAACCATACTTGCCATTAAAGTCAAACCGGCGTGTAAGCCTGCGTTCCTGCAATTGTCTCAAGAGCATCTTGCCGTCAGGATTGAAATGTTTCCATGCGCGCTGCCATGTAGCCCACCCCCAACTGCCGGTAAACTTAATAAGAAAAGTATCAGGCAGTGACGGGTCACGCGTGAAATCACATGCCTGAATGTGCCCCACGCGAGGTTCATCCTCGTAGGCATCCAAGGCATCATTCATGAACTGCAGGAAATGAGGAGTAAGGACCAAATCGTCCTCGACAACAATAACCCGTCCATACCTGTTGACCAGAGCGGTCACGCCGTCAATCACATTACGAGCAAGGCCCCAATTTTCTTGTCGCTCAACAATGGAAACTGATTTGAAACCCTCTATTGAATGGATGTAATCCCTTACCTGGTTCACATCATCACTACTTGCGGCATCACGAGCGGCATCGGAGTAGATAAACAAATCGCTCTGTGCCGCCAGCTTATTAGCGAGCAATGATTCCACGCAGCGCTGCACATGGACAGGACGGTTGTAAACAAACAGCAATATGGGAGCCAATTCCTTCATCTTTTCTTCTTTCTCGAACGGATAAATTCAACACATTCCCTATAGATTGTGGCATGGGTCAGTTTCATTGTGAGAGCATAAAGTGCTACAGCCAATAAAACACGGACCACCAGCAGGACATACAAATTGCCGATGGGCAAGGTAACAAAATAGGTTACCACCATCACGGCAAGGGCAATCAGCAAGAACGGCATCAAATCAAGCAACATGCGCTGATAACCATATCCAATCAAGCGCGATGCAAAGAATTGCCAAGCCAATAACCACAAGACATTGATGCAGGCAAAAGCAATTACCATTGCAGTAATACCCAACGAGTGACAAGCCAATACTGTCGAGATGATGATGACAATTTGTGCGATATTGAGCCACATATAGATATTGGACTTGCCCAAACTCAAAAACAGGTGCTGATAGACCGTATAGAACGGAATGAATGCACCACTGATGCAAAGTATCTGTAATAGCGGAATACTGTTTTCCCATTGTGAGCCGATGGTAATCGTGATAAACTCCGGGGCTATCAACGAAAAGCCAAACATCACGGGGAAGGACATGAAAGCCGTGAAACGCAGAATTTTGCCAAATACTCTGCACTGGCGTTCTCGATCATCATTGATTCGGGCCAGTACCGGTTGGGCAACTTGAGAGACGGTTCCCGAAACGAGCCAGTTGGCCATCGTGTTCCACTTGTTTGCCTGTGTGTAATTACCCACAGTCGTTGCAGGGAACAATCGGCCGAATATCACCGTGAGCACATTATTGCTAATAGTTCCCAATACTGTAGTTACCAGAACCTTGTAACTGAATGAGAACATTCGCTTCACCGGTGTGAAATCCACATGCAAGGTGGGCCACCATCGGGCATAGAAGAAACGCCCGATGCAGATAATCACATTATACAACACCTGCTGAGCCGCCAAGCTCCAATAGGAAAAACCGTTAAATGCCATCACCACGCCCACTGTACCAGAAATCAGGAGGGCCAACAATGTGATAATCGCTTTTTCCTTGACCATGAGGTTGCGGGTGAGCACGGCATTAGACGTAATTCCAAGTGCCGAAAAGATAAAACCCAGAAAAACGAACCTTGACAAAGGTACGAGACAAGGTTGGTGGAAAAATGCGGCAATCAACGGCGCACAAAGGAACAATACCAGATAAAGCAGAATGCTCACTCCGATATTGAACCAGAAGACTGAATTATAATCGTTATGCTTGATGTCCTTGATGTTGATGAGTGCCACGCCAAAACCGCTGTCCTGCAGGTTAACGGCAATGAGAGAGAAGATGGCGAGCATTCCTACAATGCCATACTCCTGCGGCGAGAGCAAGCGGGCGAGAAAGATGCCGATAATCAGGTTGAGCAGTTGCATACCGCCACTGCTCAAGAAACCCCAAAAGAGACCTCTTGCGGTTTTCTCCTTTAATGACCTGTTCCCGTCCTCAATCATTACACTATCATCGGGCTAATATCTGGTCAATCCACTCACGGACGCAAGCGTCGCCGCCACGGCGTTGCAGGATATGGATACCCTTTATAGACTTGACCTTGTCACAGGCATCGGCGGGGCATGCCGCCCACCCTACTGCAGCCAACAGATCATAACAGTTCACATCGTCTCCAACGTAAGCCACCTGTTGCAAAGTGAGACCTAATTCATTACAGATTTCATTGACTGCCGCCAATTTTCCGCCGTCACGGGCGCTTTGCTTGAGGAAATCCAAGCCAAGCTTGCGGGCACGGTTCACGTTGATGGGCGTGTTCTCACTAGTAACGATGCCCACCTTGACGCCTGTGCGCTGCAACATTTGCAGGCCCATACCATCACGCGTATTGAATTTCTTAAACTCTGTTCCGTCGCTGCCATAGTACATGCCGCCGTCGGTGAGCGTGCCGTCAACGTCGGTCAAAAACAAGCGGATGTCATTCACACTCGGTATCATCGTTTCAGTCTTTTTCTCAGCCATATAATCACTTCAGGTATTGCTCGATATGGTAGCGGGGACGGTGCTTGTCCTCGGTATAGATGCGCCCGATATAAGCCGCAATGATGCTCAAGCAGATGAGCATACAGCCGCCCACAAACCAGATCGACAGCATCAATGATGCCCATCCTTGGACACCGCTGCCCTTACATAAAGACACAATCACATAAATGAGAATCGCCAAGCTGATGAGCAGGAAGACAACACCCAAATCAAAGATAAGCCTCAATGGCTTGACACTGAACGAAGTGACACCATCGATAGCAAAGGACAACATCTTGCTCAAGGGGTACTTACTCACTCCCGCCTGGCGTTCCAAACGGTCATAATAAACCTCGTCGGTCTTGTATCCCAAGAGCGGCACCAACCCACGAAGGAACAAGTTACGCTCTTCATACTGGCACAGGGCATCCACTGCACGTTTGCTCATCAGCCTGAAATCGGCATGATTATAAACCGACTTCACACCCATGCCGTTCATGAACTTATAGAACCCTTGTGCGGTCACACGCTTGAAGAACGTGTCAGTGTCACGCTTGCGACGCACACCGTAAACGATGTCACAACCGTCGTTGTATTTCTTGACCATCTCTGGAATTGCGCGAATATCATCTTGCAGGTCAGCATCAATAGAAACCGTCACGGCAGCATCCGCGCGAGCGGTCTCCAATCCCGCCATGAGTGCATTCTGGTGACCCACATTGCCCGCAAGTTTCAGGCCTCGCACATGAGTGTCTTGACCGGCAAACTCAGCGATGATCTGCCACGTGCGGTCACGTGAACCGTCGTTGACATAGAGGATGTAGCTATTATCGTCCACCAAGTGTTCACGCATCATGCCGTCGAGCAGGGCACGCAAGCGTTCGTTGGTCTGTGGCAGCACTTCCTCCTCATTGTAACACGGTACAACTATAGCTAAAGTCGAAATCTCCATTTTATTGTGATTGGTTTATATTGACCAAAATGCAAAATTACGGTTTTTGAACGATTGCGCCAAATGCGAAGCATGAAAAAACAGGTTTTAATAAATATTTGGGATTAATATTTTATAATGTGGGGAATTTGGCTTACTTTTGTGGTGAAGTTTAGAAACATGTAATGAAATACCTGAGTCTGCCTGACAACGCGACACGCATCCTCCCTTTCTATCTGGCAATGGAGGAGCATGCTGCACACATCATTGGGGAAGATGACATCTTCTTCATGTGGCAGGTTGACCCGACGGTCATTTTTGGCCGCAACCAGCTGATTGCTAGCGAGGTAAACGTGGATTATTGCCGTGAGCACGGAATCGCTTTTTACCGTCGTCGCAGCGGTGGCGGGTGTGTATATGCCGATCGTGAAAACATCATGTTCAGCTACATCACCCGCAGTGACGAGGTGCAGACGACCTTTTCCCGTTACACCAGCGCTGTGGCACAGATGTTGTGTGGCCTGGGACTGAATGCTACCGCCAGTGACCGCAACGACGTGCTCATCGACGGGCGTAAGGTGAGCGGCAACGCGTTCTATCACATCCCAGGACGTAGTATCGTGCACGGCACGATGCTCTATGGCACCAACATGGAGCACATGCTCAATGCCATCACACCGTCGCGCGAAAAGTTGACGAGCAAGGGAGTACAATCAGTGCGCAGCCACATCACGACCTTGAGCGAACACTTGTCGATGGACATCGAGGATTTCAAACGCCATGTGCGCGAGACCTTGTGTGGCGGCGAGATAGCACTCACGGCCGATGACGTGGCCCAAATTGAGCGGCTCACCCTACCCTACCTGGAGCCATCGTTCCTCATGGGTAACGACCCGAAAAGTGAGGTCACCAAGGGTGGGCGCATCGAGGGTGTCGGCAGCATTCACGTGCTCCTTGAGCTCAAGCATGGCTTGATTCACGACCTGCACTTGACAGGCGACTTCCTGCCCCTGTGCGATGCCCGCCAAGCAATGCTCGACGCGCTGCGCGGTGTGAAACTCGAAATTCAAGCCCTGCAGACCGCCCTTGATGGGCACGATGCAGGAAAATGGATACTGAACTTAACCAACAAACAATTAATAACTCTATTAACTGATTAAAAACCATTAGAACCGTGACTGAAGAAATCAAAGTTACCTGTCTTCATGACAGACACGTGGCGCTAGGCGCTCTCATGTCCCCTTTTGCGGGGTACGACATGCCCAGCCAGTATGTAGATATCACCACCGAGCACAACGCAGTGCGTCAGAAGGTGGGTGTTT
>JAEEGL014533683.1_pt1 | contig 13812 bp, 10 predicted proteins | sample 9134231 | NCBI WGS metagenome assembly JAEEGL01 (sample SAMN16246548, study PRJNA631951) | gut metagenome | biome: gut microbiome; feature: rumen; material: fiber-attached | host: Bos | place: Iran: Karaj | collected 2018-10 | reverse complement strand
CGGGCAGGCGCGGGCGGGCGGCGTCGAGCTGCGCGGGGGTGACGTCGCGGAGGGCGGTGACGCCGAGGATGGCGGCGGCCTTTGTGCAGGCGTCCCGCCGTTCGTTGTACTCGTTGGTGAGGTTGTGCTTGACCATCGAGTTGGCGACGACGAAGCAGGCGCGGGCGGGCATGGGGACATTCGAGACCGCGAGAGTGCGGAAGTCGGAGTGGATGAGGTGTCCTGCCCTGCCCTTGAGGGAACTGAGCTGGTCCATGAGGCCTGTGTGGGCACCGATGTAGTCGTTTTCGCAGGACTGCCCCGCGCGGGCGAGGGCGAGCCAGTCGAGGCGCGCGTCGGCGAGGCGGTCGAGGATGAGGACCATCGCCATTTCAAGGGCTGCGGAACTGCTCATTCCCGCGGAGAGCGGGACGGTGCCGTGGAGGACGGCGTCGAAGGCCGGCACCTTGAAGCCCTGGAGGTTCAGGGCGGAGACGAGGCCCTTGATGTAGTTGGCCCAGTCGCCTTTGCGCGGATGGTCGAGGGCGTCCAGCCTGAAGGTGCGCTCGGAGTGGCTCACCGCGTCGTAGAGGCGGCAGACCATTCCGTCCTGCGCATCTGGATTGGGTGCGGCCGCGATGTGCATCGCGCGGTCGACGGCGACGCTCAGCACCGTCCCCTCGTTGTAGTCGGTGTGGTTGCCGAGGATCTCAAGGCGGCCAGGCGCGCGGCTGGCCCAGGTCGGACGGCGGCCGAAACGGCGCAGAAAGACCTGCGCGGCGGCAATGGTATGGAAGTCGAAAAGGGGCATGGCTACAATGGGAAACGCTTGTTCTACTACAAAATTGTGTAATATAACCGCTTTCCGCGCGCTCGCGCCCGACGCAGATTCAGACACAGGAAAATCCGCAGGGTCCGCGACCGTAGCCACGGCGCCCCCGCAAGCAAACCAGCCGCCAATCCCGAGAGACCGGAAAATCCGGAAAGCCAACCGGCGAGCACAGCCCGCCGGCACACGCTAGGTAAATGCGGTGGCGGGGTGATTTCGGTGGCGGGAGATCGGGGCTTTATCGGCGGGCAAACCCGTCGGCACACGCCGGGTAAATGCGGTGGCGGGGTGAATTCGGTGGCGAGAGATCGGGGCTTTGCCGGCGGGCAAGCCCGCCGGCACACGCCGGGTAAATGCGAAGCCTGGAGAATCCAGAGGATCTGGAAACTCCGAGGATTGGCTACATGGGGGCGTTAAGCCTGGGGTCTTGGGCCGCGTTTCCGCATCCGCTGGCGGGCGAGTTCGGCGGCCTGCTGGAGGGCGGTGAAGTCGTTTTGGGCGAGGCGCTGGGCGAGTTGGGCGTTCTGGGTTTCGAGCTGGAGGTTCTGGAGTCGGGCGAGGCAGTCGTTGAGGGCCTGCTGGAGGGCGGGTGGGAGGTTTCCGTCGGGATCGGGGGCGAGGTTTTCGAACTGGGAGGCGGTGAAGATTCGGCTGACGACGGAATCGGAGACGAAGTCGCCTTCCTGGAGGAGTTGACGGCAGGCGGTTTCCCAGTCGCCCTCGGCGGTGAGGGCGAGGAGCAGATTGAGGGCGCGTGCGGTGGTGGTGGCGGGGAGTTCCGCGAGCAGCGGATGGTCGATGAGTTGCCGTGCGAGGGGTTCGTAGTGCCCAGCCAGGTCGAGCAGCACCTCCGCAATCGCGTCCTGCCCGCGGTTTTCGAGGGCGAGGCTGGGGATGGTGAAGGCGGGCGGCTGCGGCGCGGAGGGCTGCGGCGCGGTCTGGGCGCCCCGTGCGGCATTTTCGAAGCGGCTGGCGCGGTCGGCGGCTTCGCGCGCGGCGCGCTGCTGCGCGGCGAGCAGGTCGTTCAGGACATTTTCGGGCAGATTCATCTGGCTGGCGAGCCACTGGATGTGCCCGATGCGCGTGACCTGGTCGGGGATGGAGCCGATGAGTTCCAGCATAGCGTGGACGATGGCGCTGTTCTCCTCTGGGGTGCCGCCTGGGTGCTTCTGGCGCAGCGCCTTGAGCGCGAACTGGATGGCGGGTTCGGCCTGGCTCATGACCTGCTGCAGCGCGTGGGCGCCGCCAGTTCGGAAGATGCTGTCGGGATCTTCGCCTGCGGGGATGGTGGTGATGAGCACCTGCAGCCCCTGCGCCTGCAGAAGCGAGATGGTGCGCATGGCGGCCTTCTGGCCCGCCCCGTCGCCGTCGAAGGCGAGATGGACGGCGGGGACGCCAGTCTTCTTGAGGAGTCGGCTCTGCTCCTCGGTGAAGGCCGTGCCTTGGCTGGCGAGCGCCTGCCCCAGGCCTGCGCGGTGGCAGGCTATGACGTCGAGCTGCCCTTCGCAGACGAGCGCCCAGCCAGTTTCGCGGAAGGTCTGGCGGGCGAAGTTGAAGCCGTAGAGCACCTTTCCCTTGTGGAAGAAGTCGGATTCGGGGCTGTTGACGTATTTGCGCGGGTCGGTCGAGGCGGGGTTGTAGATTCGTCCCGAGAATGCGACGGGGCGCGAGAGTTCGTCGCAGATGGTGAACATGATGCGGTCGCGGAAGTTGTCGTGGAGGCGCTGGAGGTCGCCGTCCTTGGCGACGGCAAGGCCTGTTGCGGCGAGCAGCGCGCGCGAGTATTTCTGGCGGAGCGCCCAGTTTGTGAAGGCCTCCCAGGAATCGGGGGCGTAGCCGATGCGGTATCTGGCGATGGTGGCCTCGTCGATGCCGCGCGAGGCGAGATAGCTGCGGGCATTGGCGGCGGCGGGGGTGGCGAGCTGGCTCTGGAACCAGGTCGCGGCGTCTTCGAGGAGGCGCATGCCGTCGTCCTTGAACCGTTTTCGGGCGGCGCCGTCGGCGGAGGCGTTGCCAGTGTCCTCGGGGATGGGGATCTGGTAGCGCTGGGCGAGCCATTCGAGGGCGCCGATGTAGTCGGTGTTGACCATCTGCTTGACGAAGGTGATGACGTCGCCGCCCGCGCCGCATCCGAAGCAGTGGTAGACTTGCTTGGCAGTGTTGATATGGAAGGAGGGGGTCTTCTCGTGGTGGAAGGGGCAGCAGGCCTTGAAGGTGTTGCTGCCTGCGTTCTTGAGTTCGATGAAGGCGCGCGCGACTTCGGCGAGATCGGCCTTGTCCTTGATGGCTTCGACTGTGGCTTCGGGGATGCGCATGAGGGGTCAGCGACGGCGGTGGGCGAGTTGCCGGGTGCGGCGTTCAAGCGCCTTGAATGTCTCGTCGAACTCGCGGCGGCGGAATTTGGCTGCCTGGCATTTGCGATAGAGGAGGGATGCCTTCTGGGGGTCGTTGCCGTATTGGTCGAAGGTCACGGCGAGGTTCTGGAGGAGGGTCTCGTTGTCGGGGGCGATGCGGAGACCAGTCTCGAAAAAGAACTGGGCCTTTTTCGGCTGCATCCGCTTGATGGCGAGCAGCCCGAGGCAATTGTAGAGTTCGGGCCAGTCGCGGTATGGCTTGAATCGCTGGAGTGGCTGGAGGATGCGGAGCGCCTCGTCCTGCAGGTTGTTTTCGATGTAGCAGGTGGCGAGGAAGAGGCGGAGGTTGGCGCGGTGGGGGCTGTCCTTGGGGAGCAGTTCGTAGGCGCGTTCCAGGAAGCGGATGGCCTTGAGGCTTTGCCTGTTTTGGAGCATCGCCCAGCCGCAGAAGTAATGGGCGGCGAAATGGTCGGGGGCGAGCTGGGTGGCTTTCTGGAGGTTGTAGAGGGCCTTTTCCCGTTCGGTCTTTCGTTCGTCGGAGAGGAGTTTGCAGTAGGAGTTGAGGATGAGCGCGTCGATGTTTCCAGGGGCGGCGCGGAGGCTTTCGCGGGAGAGTTGCTCGGCCTGCGGGAGGCGGTTTTCACGGGCGGCGGCCATGGCGTCCTGGAGGAGTTGCGCGGGGTCGGTGCGGGAGCAGGAGGCGAGGAGCAGTGCGAGTGCGATGGCGGGGAGGAGGAAGCGTGGCATGGCGGGTCAGTCGGTGGCGGTTTCGAGCATTTCGCGGGCGTGGGCGATGGCGGCCTGGTCGTCGGGGGCGGCGCCGAGCATGCGGACGAGTTCGGCGACGCGCTGCCTGCGGGAGAGGGGGGCCATGGTGGTGACGGTGCGGTCGCCGTCGATGCGCTTTTCGACGAGGAAATGCTGGCGTCCCGCGGCGGCGATGAGGGGGAGGTGGGTGATGGAGAAGACCTGGTGGCGCTGGCCGACGGCGGTGAGTTCGGCGGCGACGGCGGCGGCGGTGCGGCCGCCGATGTTGGCGTCGATTTCGTCGAAGACGAGGATGGGGATGTCGTCGACCTCGGAGAGGACGGTTTTGATCGCGAGCATCACGCGGGCGATTTCGCCAGAAGAGGCGGTCTGGCGCAGCGGGCGTGGCTCTTCGCCAGGGTTGGCGGCGAAATAGAACTCGCAGACGTCGGCGCCGCCGGGGCCAGGCTGGGCGCCATCGAGGCGGGCCTCGAAGAGGGCGCGCGTGAAGCCGAGGCGGCGGAGTTTGGCGGCGATGGCGGGGGCGAGGCGGGCGGCGGCGTCCTGGCGTCGGGCGGTGAGGGCCGCGCAGTATTTGGCGAGGGCGTCGAGGGCGGCGCGCTCCTCTTCGTGGAGCCGATTGAGATCGTCGGCGCGGCTGGCGGCGCGGCGGAGGCGTTCGCGGAGGCGTTCGGCGGTGGCGAGGACGTCTTCGACGGTGGGGCCGTATCGGCGCCTGAGTTTCTGGATGAGTTCGATGCGTTCCTCCATGTCGTGGAGGGCCTCCTCGTCGATGTCGAGGCGGGAGCCATAGCTGTCGAGGTCGTTGGCGAGGTCGGAGAGTTCCTCGGAGAGCGCGTTCAGGCGCTGGACGAAGGGCGCGGCGTGCTCGGGGTCGAGTTCCTCGAGTTCCTCGGCCTTGCGGATCCATGGGGCGAGGGCCTCGACGAGTGAGTCGTCGCCCTGGGCGAGGGCCTGGGAGAGAAGGCCCGCGGTGCCGCGCAGGGTGGCGGCATTGGCGGCGAGGCGGTGGCGGGCGAGGAGCTGCTCCTCTTCGTCGGGGGCGAGGCGGGCGGCGTCGATTTCCTTGAGTTGATGGGCGAAGAGCGCCTGCTCTTCCGGGGCGAGACCGTCGGAATCCAGCGCCTGGAGGCGTGCGCGCACGCCCGCCAGTGTCTCCCAGGCGGCGGCGACCGCCTGGAGTTCGGCGCGGTGGCCGCCATAGAGGTCGAGCAGTCTCAACTGTCGTGCGGGGAAGAGCAGCGAGTGGTTTTCGTTGGGGCCGTGGATGTCAATCAGGAGGTCGCCGATTCCTTTGAGGATGGCGGCGGTGACGCTGGAGCCGTTGACAAAGGCGCGGCTGCCGGATTCGGTGATGACGCGGCGCAGCAGCAGCGCGCCCTCCTCGCAGGGCGGCAGGCCGTATTCCTCAAGGCGGCGGGCAAGTTCCTCCCGCACGGCGGGATAGTGTTCTGGCACGCGGAAGAGCCCTGCGACCTCGCACTGGCGGGCGCCCTTGCGGATGGAGGCGGGGGAGGCGCGCCCGCCCGCCAGCAGCTGCAGCGCGCCGATGATCAGCGACTTGCCAGCGCCAGTCTCGCCAGTGACGGTGTTGAAGCCGGCGGCGAATTCCAGCTGCAACTCTGGAACAAGCACCAGATTCTGGATGTGAAGGCTTTCCAGCATGGGAACGAAAACGGGGACATGATCAGGGGCATTTCCCATAGTATAATGCGCGCGCGCAACTCGGCATCCCTTCATCCGTGAAAAAGCGCGCGTGGGAAAACGCGCGCAGGAACGGACGCTGGACTTGGGATTGAGGTGATGGGACTTTGGACTTTGGACTTTGGACTTTGGACTTTGGACGCTGGACTTTGGACGCTGGACTTTGGACGCTGGACTTTGGACGCTGGGGCGGCCGCAGGACTTTGGACTTTGGACGCTGGACTTTGGACGCTGGGGCGGCCGCAGGACTTTGGACTTTGGACGGACTTTGGACTTTGGACGGACTTTGGACGGACTTTGGACTTTGGACGCTGGACGCTGGACAGGGGACAGGGGGAAAAAACGCGGGCAGAGTGGTTGTTGCGCGAAAAGGCTATATAGTATGCAGAGTTTTTTTCGTCCACTCATCCACCTCCTAACACAAAAAGGATTCCCTACTATGAGTAGGTCGCGTTTTTGCCGAATTGCCGTCAGTGCCTGGTTGCTGTTTGCCTTCCTCTCACCTTTTGTCGCCTTGGCGGACGAGGCGCCTGCCGCCCCGAAACCGGCCGCCGTCGTGAGCGCCGCCGCTGAAGCGGGGACGGCGGCGGTACAGGCCGCCGCCCCGGAGACGAAGCCCGCGGCGCCCGCCGCGGCCGAAGCGACGGCCGAGGAGGCCAAGGAAGAGGAGCACAACTGGTTCTACGGGAAGTGGTGGGCGCTGGTGCCGCCGCTGCTGGCGATTATCCTGGCGCTGATCACCAAGGAGGTCTATTCCTCGCTCTTCATGGGCATCGTGGTCGGCGGGTGCTTCGCGGGGGAAGGGAATTTCCTGAAGATCATGGATTTCATCGTCAAGGACGGCTTCATCAAGGCGGTGGAGGGGACGGCGGGCGTCTTCATCTTCCTGGTGGTGCTGGGCATCCTCGTGGCGCTGATGAACCGCACGGGGGCGACGCAGGCCTTCGGCGCGTGGGCGCAGAAGCACGTCAAGTCGCGCATCGGCGCGCAGTTGATGACCTTCCTCCTGGGCGTCCTGATCTTCATCGACGACTATTTCAACTGCCTGACGGTGGGCTCGGTGATGATGCCGGTGACCGACTCGAAGAAGATCTCGCGCGCGAAACTGGCCTTCCTGATCGACGCGACGGCGGCTCCGATCTGCATGATCGCGCCGATCAGTTCGTGGGCGGCTGCGGTCGCGGACTACACCAAGGGGACTGGCTACAACGGCATCCAGCTCTTCTGCCGCGCCATCCCGTTCAACTTCTACTCGCTGCTGATGATTCTCTTCATCCTGGCGATCACCTTCCTGAAACTGGACTTCGGGCTGATGGCGAAGCATGAGCGCAACGCCATCGAGAAGGGCGACCTCTTCACCGAGGGCGGCGAAGTGGACAACGGCATCAAGGACAATGCGGCCAAGAAGGGCACCATCGCCGACCTGGTCCTGCCCGTGCTGCTCCTGATCGTCATCTGCTTCTTCGCGCTGCTCTATGTCGGCGAATACGGAAAACTTCTGGATGACGGCACCCGCAAGGGCTTCATCGCGGCCTTCGGAGACACCGACGCCGCCGTGGCGCTGCCGTGGGGCGGCATGCTGTCGCTGTTCATCATCATCCTCTACTACATCGGCCGCAACTTCTTCGCGAAGAATCCCGAACGTCCGTTCATGCCGTATGCCATCAGCAGCAAGGAGGCGATGGGCTGCATCGCGGCGGGCTTCAACGCAATGGTGCCCGCGATCCTGATCCTGACCATGGCGGCGACCCTGAAGAACATGACTGGACTGCTGGGCGCCAAGGAATTCATCGCGGGAATGATGAACAACGCCGCGCCGACGCTGCATAAACTTCTGCCGTGCGTGATCTTCCTGGTCGCCTGCGTGCTGGCCTTCGCGACTGGCACCTCGTGGGGCACCTTCGGCATCCTGATCCCGATCGTGACCAGCATGTTCGACGGCACCAACCCGCTGCTGATCATCAGCATGTCCGCGTGCCTGGCGGGCGCCGTCTGCGGCGACCACTGCTCGCCGATCTCGGACACGACGATCATGTCGTCGGCGGGCGCGCGCTGCGAGCACATCAACCACGTCTCGACGCAGCTGCCGTACGCGATCTTCGTGGCGGCGGTCTCGGCGGTCGGCTTCCTGCTGGCGGGCTTCATCCAGAACTGGTATGTCGTCTTCCCGATCACCGTGGTTCTGATGATTGTCGCGCTGTATGTCATCAAGGGGCTGAAAAAAGTCGAGTAGTCGGCGGATTCGTCTGGAAAATGCCGCATGGCCGGGCGCGGCGACGCGCCCGGCCGTCATCTCATCTATAGTCTTTGTGGAGAATGGAGCGATATGCAGGATTGGGCAGTGCAATTGACCGCGTTGCAGCAGATTGACGTGGATCTGGCGAAACTGCAGTCGCAATTGGCGCAGATTCCAGAGCGCATGAAGCACGCCGAGGCGCTGTATGCGGAGGAGGCCGCCGCGTTCAGGGACGCGAAGGAGGCCGCGCAGAACGCGCAGAAGACGCAGATGCGGCTGGAGGCCGAGGCCTCGGGGCTGATTGCCAAGCGCCGCAGTTTCCAGCAGAAGACGGCGACCATCAAGCGCAATGACGAATACCAGGCCGCGATGGAGCAGTTGCGGCAGTTCGAGGCGGAGCTGCGGCGTCTGGACGACGAGCAGCTGGTCTGGATGGAGCGTTCGGAGGCGGCGCAGGGGACGCTGGCGCAGAAGGCGAAGGCGCTTGCCCTGGCGGAGAAGCGCGCGGCGGAGGTGCGCGGGGATCTGAAGGTCTTCGAGGAGAACTGCCGCAGGCAGATCGCGGTGCTGGAGGCGCGGCGTCCGTCCGCGGCTGAGGCGGTGCCTGAGGCGCTGCTGCGGGTCTATGCGCGCTTGCGCGCGAATCGGAACTACCGCGCGGACCAGCCGTGCGTGGTGCCGTTGCTGGGCGGCGCCTGCGGACGCTGCCATACGGTGCAGCCGCCGCTGGCAAGGCAGCAGGTGTCCAAAGGCGAGCAGGTCGCGTGCGAGAGTTGCGGCGCGCTACTTTATCAAGAGTAGTTGCGGCGCATGGCGAAATGGTTTACCTTCAAGAATAAGCGCCATCTTCCTCGCTGGCTGGCGAAGGTGCTGGCGGGGGTGCTCCGCCTCTATGCGTGGACCTTCCGCGTCCGCTTCGAGGATCCGCACGGCATCATGGAACGGATGCAGACGGAGGCGCAGGTCTATGCGTTCTGGCACAACCGCATCCTCTTTGCGGCGCCAGTGATCCCGTTGCGCTGCCGCGAAAAGGCGACGGTGCTGGTGAGCGCGTCTCGGGACGGGGAGTACATTTCGACGCTGCTCAGATGCTTCGGGATGGAGGCGGTGCGGGGGTCGTCGAGCCGCGGCGGCGGTCAGGCGCTGGTGGCGCTGGCGCATGCGGTTCGCGCAGGGGTGTCGCCGCTGCTGACGGTGGACGGGCCGCGCGGCCCGAAATACACGATCCATCCTGGTGCGGTGGCGCTGGCGCGGCAGTGCCAGGCCCCGCTGGTGCCCGTCTGCATCAATGCGCGGCATTTCTGGCAGTTGAGGAGTTGGGATCGGATGCAGATCCCCTGGCCGTTCACACGGGTGACGCTGGTCGTCGGCAAGCCGCTGGCGATCGGGCAGGAGTGCTCCATCGAGGAGGGGATCGCCCGTCTGGAGGAGGGGATGCGCGCCATCACGAGGGATTGATTGTGGCAATATGGCATTGATGAATGAGCGACAACAGGAGGCGGTGGATTGCCTGGACGGGCCGCTGCTGCTGCTGGCGGGGGCGGGGACGGGCAAGACCACGGTGATCGTGCGCCGCATCCAGAATCTGGTGACGCATGGCGTGGATCCGCACGCGATCCTGGCGGTGACCTTCACCAACAAGGCGGCGCGGGAGATGCGGGAGCGCGTCGGGAAACTGCTGGGGCCGCAGGCGGCGAACGCGATGACCATCAGCACCTTCCATTCGTTCTGCGTGCAGGTGCTGCGGCGCCACATCGCGAAACTGGGCTACAGCCGGAACTTCTCGATCGCGTCGGAGAGCTACCAGCAGGGGCTGGTGGTGGAGGTGATGAACCAGCTGGGGCAGGTCGGGCAGGGCTATGACGCGCAACTGTGGCGGGGCAGGATCTCGCGCGCGAAGGGCAACTGCCAGTGGCCGGAGGATGTCGCGGAGGCGGACTATCCGCGCTGCGGCGAGGTCGCGGCGGCCTACGCGGAATACCAGAAGCGCATGAAGCAGATGGATCTTCTGGACTTCGACGACCTGCTGCTGCTGACGGTGAAGCTGTGGCGGGAGTTCCCCGAAGTGCTGGCCGCCTACCGCGAGCGCTACCGCCGCCTGATGATCGACGAATACCAGGACACCAACGCGGTGCAGTTGCAGTTGATGATCCTGCTGGCGGGCAAGGAGGGGAACCTGTGCGTGGTCGGCGACGACGACCAGTCGATCTACTCGTGGCGCGGCGCGGACATCGAGAACATCCTGCACTTCGACCGCGTCTATCCCCAGGCGAAGGTCATCCGTCTGGAGCAGAACTACCGTTCCACCAACACCATCCTGAAGGCGGCGAACGCGCTGATCGCCCACAACCGAGAACGCCACGTCAAGAATCTCTGGAGCGACCGGGAGGACGGCGAGCCGATCCTCGCCGTGCGCTGCGAGGACGAGAACGCCGAGGCGGCTTTCCTGGTGCAGAGCGTCCAGGAGGCGCACCGCGACCAGCGCCGCGACTGGCGGGACTTCGCGGTGCTGTACCGCTCGAACCGCCAGAGCCGCGTGCTGGAGGAGGCCTTCCGCAAGGCCCGAATCCCCTATCGCGTGGTGGGTTCGACCTCCTTCTACCAGACCAAGGAGATTCTGGACGCGGGGGCGTTTTTGCAGGCGGCGGCGAATCCCGCCAACGACCTGGCCTTCCTGCGCATCGTCAATGTGCCGCCGCGCGGCATCGGGGACACCACCATCGAGAAGCTGCGCGCGGCGCGCGAGGCGCGCCACCGCCCGATCCAGGTGCTCGCGGCGGATCCTGAAGTGCAGCGGGACCTGCCGCCCGAGAGCGCGTTGGCGCTGCGGTCGTTCACGGGGATCCTGCGGGAGTTCCGCGGGCGCTTCCAGCGTCCTGGAGCGATGCATGACCTGGTGCAGGAGTTCTTCACGCGCCTCGGATACCTCGACGGCATGGCGCGGATGTACAAGCCGCTTGAGAACGCGCTGGCGCGCCGCGACAACGTGATGGAACTGCTTTCGGCCATCGCCGAATACGACCAGCAGAGCCGCGGCGCTGGCACCCTCGAAGGGCTGATCGACAGTTTCAGCCTGAAGGACGGCAACGACGCGGTCTCCGAGAAGCGCGTCGCCGACGAGAATCAGGTGACGCTGATGACCGTGCACGCCGCGAAGGGGCTGGAGTTTCCCGTGGTGTATGTCGCGGGCATGGAGCGCGACCTCTTTCCGCACGCCCGGGCGCTGGAGGAGGGCAACGAGGCGGAGGAGCGGCGGCTCTGCTACGTGGCGATCACGCGGGCGCAGAAGCGTCTCTATCTGACCTACGCGATGAAGCGCCGCGAGGGGCGGGCGATGCTGCCGCACCCGCCCTCGAAGTTTCTGGACGAGTTGCCAGAGGGGCTGGTGAAGTTCGTGAAGCCCGAGGATACCTACGCCAGGATAGAGATTGCGGACGCGGCGAAGTTCTTCTTCGGGTGACAGGCTGGAGACTATGAAGGAAGTGACGATCTACACGGATGGCGCGTGCAGCGGGAATCCAGGGCCAGGCGGGTATGGCGTCGTGCTGAAATACCGCGGGCATCGGCGCGAGCTGAAGCAGGGCTATCGCCGCACGACCAACAACCGCATGGAACTGCGCGGGGCGATCGCGGCGCTGGAGGCGCTGAAGGAGGCGTGCATCGTGCAGCTCTACACCGATTCGCAGTATCTGGTCAAGGCGATCAATGAGCATTGGCTGGAGAACTGGCGCGCGCGCGGCTGGCGCACGGCCTCGAAACAGCCAGTCAAGAACGTCGATCTGTGGGAGCGCTTCGCGGGGCTGCTCGCGACGCACCAGGTGGAAATGCACTGGGTCAAGGGCCACGCCAGCAACGAGGAGAACAACCGCTGCGACGAACTGGCGCGCGAGGCCGCCCACGCGGAGGAGCTGCCCGAGGATCCAGGCTTCGAGGAATAGGACAGGAACAAGGAGAGGAACGGCGATGAGAGTCTTCATTCAGACGGATTTGGAGGGCGTCAGCGGGTGCGTGGCGGGGGGATACGGCTTCCACCGCTCGCCCGAACTGGAACGGCAGTATCTGGACTTGATGATGGGCGAGATCAACGCCGTGGTCGAGGGCTGCGTGAAGGGCGGCGCCGACGAGATCGTCGTCATGGAGGCGCATCGCGTGGATCTGGCGCAACTGCATCCAGCCGCGAAACTGGCGCGCGGCGTGAAGGTGGCGGCGCTGCTGGAGCGGTACCGTTTCGACGCGGGGATGTTCGTGGGGCAGCATGCGCGGACAGGACTCGCGGACGGGGTGCGGTCGCACACTGGCAGCAGCAAGTGCATCCTGGAGTTCTCCGTCAACGGGCGCTCCTTCGGCGAACTGGGGCTGACGGGCGGGATGCTGGGGACATACGGCACGCCCGTCGTATTCCTCGCTGGCGACGACTGCTGCTGCCGCGAGGCGGAGGAGTTCTTCCCGGGCTGCACCACGGTGGCGGTCGAGGAGGCATTCGGCGTCTGGGGGGCGGTGTGCCGTCCACCCGCCAGCACCGCGCCTGAACTGACTGCGGCGGCGGCGCGCGCCCTCCAGCGGATAGGGGAGGTGCCGCCGCTGCGCTTCGAGGGGCAGGTCACCTTCCGCATCGAGTTCGCCTACGCCGCCATCGCGGACGATTTTTGCGTGATCCCAGGCACGCGCCGCATTGCGCCGAGGGTCGTCGAATGCACGGGGGAGGACTTCCGCGCCGCCTACCGCCTGGGCTACTCCACGCTCGCGGCGGTGCTGCGCCGCTATGAAAGTTGAGGCCCCGTCGGCGGCCGAACGGGAGGGCCGCGCTCCCGCGCGGCCGACGCCCTTCCTGCGACAGCCTGGATTATGAGGCAACGGGAGGGCCGCGCTTCTGCGCGACCGGCCGACGCCCCTCTTACACAGGCCTGGTTCAGCGCACGATGCCGAAATATTCGCGGAGGGCCTCGTCGAACTGGGCGGGGGTGTGCAGGAAGCGTGCGACGGACGGGGCGCCCTCCTGGGAGATATGGAGGCAGGGGGTGGGCAGACCTGTTTCGGGGTCGGGCTCGGTGGCGATGCTGTTGCGGCCGTCGGCGGTGGGGAGGTGGAGGATGAGTTTCTGCAGGAAGATGGAGCCAGGGGCGTGGGCGTAGTAGTAGTGGGCGTAGGTGAAGTCGAGGTTCTCCTGCGGGGCGTCGTCGAAGGAATAGAAGTTGGTGAAGTTGCCGTTCGGGGCCTGCTGCTGGACGACGTGGCCGAGGTGCGGGTCGTGGATGATGCGCCAGGCAAGGCCGTCCTGCGGCTGGAGGAGGCCGTGCTGGAGGCGGAGGGGCGCAAGGGGGGCGCGGCGGCCGACGCCGACGTCGGCGATCCAGGTCTCGTCGCCGATGGCGACGCGCAGCACGCGGTGGCGCCGCTTGGGGACGGGGAGGAGTTCGCCTGCGAGCCAGCGTCCGAAGTGCTCGGTGACGGTGAAGCCGAGTTGTCGGAGGAGCCATGCGAAGAGGCCGTTGAGTTCAAAGCAGTATCCGCCGCGGTGACGGTCGACGATTTTGTCGTAGAGCTCTTCTGTGGCGAGGGTGGTTTCGCGGCGCTCGTATAGATCGAGGTTTTCGTACGGGACGTGCAGGAGATGAGCGCGCTGGAGGGCGGCGAGGGTGGCGGCATCTGGAGTGCGCGGACCAGCGTATTCAATGCGGGATAGATAGCGATCGGGGGACATCATGGTGATGGTGGGGACGAGAGGGATGCGGGCCGAGACGGCCCGCCACGGGACGGGGGACGCGGGCCGCACGGCCCGCCACGGGACGGGGGATGCAAGAAAATCCGGAAGATCCGGAAGATCCGGAAGATCCGGAAGACCCGGAAGACCCGGAAGACCCGGAAGACCCGGAAGACCCGGAAGACCCGGAAGATCCGGAAGATCCGGAAGATCCGGAAGATCCGGAAAATCCGGCGCATTT